>Ga0209955_1000298_pt1 | contig 18522 bp, 17 predicted proteins | sample SalPonA_A_H2O_MG_FD_185716 | JGI IMG/M metagenome (GOLD analysis project Ga0209955, IMG submission 185716) | Water microbial communities from South San Francisco under conditions of wetland restoration - Salt Pond MetaG R2A_A_H2O_MG (SPAdes)... | ecosystem: Environmental > Aquatic > Non-marine... | reverse complement strand
GTCACGGATATGCACATCGGTACACCGATCTCTTCTGCTTTGGCCTTAGCACCCTCAATCAATAGTTGGGCATCGGCAAGGCTTAGACGTTTAATGTTCAGCATGAAAAACTCCTTAGGCTAGGTTTCAATACAATCGGCTCTTCAACGTCCTCAGTCAAAGCCGCTGATCACTGGTAAGACCAGTATTTCTAACCGACTCGCCTTGGCGTGAGATTAAGGCTGGTAATTGCTAGGTCAGTGAGGGTAACATCTCTTCATCGCCCACTGGTCTGACCACTAAGAATGACAGAGAAGCTCAAAACAATTGCGCAATCTATCGCTCATCGCTTGGAGCAGATGATCCTTGATGGCACCTTGCCTCCGGAGAAAAAGCTACCTTCTGAGCGCCAGTTATGTGAGCGCCTAGGTGTATCACGCTCGGTCGTGCGCGAGGCACTGCGGGAGCTGGCTGGCCGAGGCATCATAGAGACTAAGCACGGCCAAGGCTCTTTTGCCAAGAAGGTTCTTGGTGAGGTGACTGACGCGAGCCCGCTAATGGTACTTCTCGACAGTCATACACGCACGCTCTACGACCTCTATGAGGTGCGCGCACTTTTGGAGGGCGAGGCGGCTGCTCTGGCGGCTGAGCATGGTTCTCAAGCGGAGCACTACGCCATAACCAAAGCTTTCAACGAGATGGAAGCGGTACCGGCTCCCGCTAACTTCGCCCTCGACTACACCTTTCATCAGCGCATCGTTGAGGCCTCTCACAACCCCGTTCTAGTTCACCTGCTAGCCAGCCTTAAAAGCCCACTACTGAGGAGCGTGGCGACCTCGTTGACCAACCTTGTTCATCGCGAGAGCTTTCGAGAACACATTGAGCGGCACCACAAACAGATCTACAACGCAATTATCACACGCAACGCCAGCTGGGCGCGCAAGGCTGCCGCTGCTCATGTGAAGTATGTAAGTGACGCCCTTAAGGGCCTGGAAGCAAGCGAGCAGCCTATCGCTCGCGATTTCAAAATCGAACTATGAGATCTCACCTGCCCGCAGGGCGGCAAGCGTGTCAACTAGACTCGCGTCGATACGCGAGGCTATAGAGAAATGCGCCATGGGCGCATAATCTGCGGCAGGGACTGCAACCACCTGCATGCTAGCAGCTCTGCCGGCGATAACACCATTGAGTGAATCTTCAAACACCCAACAGTCGAAGGGGTCCGCACCGAGGCGCTCAGCGGCTTGCAAAAAGACCTCTGGATGCGGTTTAGAGGCAGCCACCTCTGCACCCGAAGTTATAATTTCAATTGGTAGGTTATGCCGTGCAACCACTGACTGAATGAGACGCCGCGGGGTGGATGAAGCAATCGCCATAGGTGTCTGTTGCTCCTGAAGGTAGTGAATCAGGTCGAGTGCACCAGGAAGCAGCGGTGCCTCTGTAATCTGCTCTGCCATCATGTCTAGAATAAGCTGCATCAAACCGGGCTGATCGACATTTAGTTGCGGATATTGCTGGGCGATTAGCCTCACAAAGTCACGCGTCGCCCTGCCGGTAAAGCGCTTAAGGTCAGTTAGGCTGAGTTCCAGCCCCAATGCCTGCTGCAAAGCCTGCTGCTCTACCCATTTCCACGTTGGCTCAGAATCTATTAACAAACCATCCATGTCGAAGATTACATTTTTCACGCCTGCCCACCCTATTCATCAATTCGGTGAATATTAATCACTCTTTTATTCTCCATTTATCTCCCTCATTAGTCGATATAGTCATGTATTTGTCGTTTTTATAATTTATTATTCTCAGAACTTCTCTTACGAACACGTAGTAGATGCAAATTAAAGGGAGTCATACATGACACGTGAAGTTGTAGTACTTAGCGCAATGCGCTCACCAATCGGTGCTTTCGGCGGTAGCCTAAGCTCAATAGAACCCGCTGAACTGGCCGGTACAGTAATGAAGGAAGCAGTTTCTCGTTCAAAAGCTGACCCCGAGAAGATTCATTACGTTACTGTAGGTAACTGTATTCCAACTGAGTCTCGCTACCCTTACGTTGCTCGCGTAGCGTCTATCCAAGCTGGCCTGCCAATGAACTCTGTTGCTATGGCGGTTAACCGTCTGTGTGCTTCTGGTCTTCAGGCGGTAGTATCGAGCGCACAGCAGATCGAACTCGGTCAGTGTGACTACGCAGTCGGCGGTGGTGTTGAAGTAATGTCACGTGGCACCTACATGGCACCAGCTATGCGTACCGGTGCTCGCATGGGCGATACCAACATGATCGACGCGATGGTCTCTGTTCTGACCGACCCATTCGGTGCAGGTCACATGGGTATTACTGCGGAGAATCTCGCCGAGAAGTGGGAGATCACGCGTGAAGAGCAGGACGCATTTGCGGCTGAATCACAGCGTCGTGCAGAAGTTGCTATCAAAGAAGGTCGATTCAAAGACCAGATCGTGCCAATCACGCTGAAATCGCGTAAGGGCGATACCATCTTCGACACTGACGAGCACCCAAAACCGGGTACCACTGCTGAAAAGCTCGCGGGCATGCGTCCGGCGTTTAAGAAAGATGGCACTGTAACTGCGGGTAACGCTTCAGGTATCAACGATGGTGCTGCCTTCTTGGTTCTCGCAGATGCCGAAACCGCAAAGGCCAACGGCGAGACCCCCATTGCGAAGATTGTCTCTTACGCTGTGGCCGGTGTTCCGAACCACATCATGGGCGAAGGCCCTATCCCATCTTCAAAAGCAGCGCTCGAGAAAGCGGGCCTGACGATTGAAGATATGGATGTAATTGAGTCTAACGAAGCCTTTGCGGCACAGGCTATTGCAGTATCCAAGGGCCTAGGCCTTCCATCTGATAAGACTAACCCTAATGGTGGCGCTATCGCTCTGGGCCACCCCGTCGGCTGTTCAGGTGCGTTTATTGCAACTAAAGCTATTCACGAGTTACACCGCATCAACGGCAAGTACGCGCTGGTCACCATGTGTATCGGTGGTGGACAGGGTATCGCGGTCGTCTTCGAACGCGTCTAACTACCAGCACGCAAATAGAACCGGTCTTTTTAGGCCGGTTTTTTTTTGCTCTGGCACACTAAAAAGTGCTTAAAACTCTCAAATTGAAGGACAAAACCCCGATCTCAGACTATTTTTAACTTACCCTTTTTGCTCTTACATAAAAGTTAGCGGCCGACAAACCAAATGCAAACCAGAGTCAAACTCTCGCCCTTGGCGGAGATAAAGCTGCCAGAGGATATCCTTGCTAGTTTTGCCACGCTCTTTCTGAGGTTGTGCCTTGCTGTCTTTTTAATACCAGTACTTCTTAACCTCTACCGCAGTCTAATTGTGGATCCTAGCCCCAACTGGATACCCTTGGTTCTTATTTACCTGCTTTCTCTACTCTTTGCGCTGCGCCCTGACCTTCTAACACCTCGTCAGAAGATCGTATTTATAGCGACCTGTCTCAGTGTCGCTGCCTTGAGTAGCACTGTGCGTAACCAATCAATTCAATCCGCCTCTGCAATGGTTTTTCTCATAGCGATAGCAGTAATGGCAGTTATCGGATTACGCCGCACACTCATACTCTCAACGTTTTTCCTTTTACTGCTTAGCGGACTTAGCGTTTATCTTGAACATTCAGATCCTCTCTACGGCTCAACGTATATTGCTCTAGCCCTAGGGAGTCAGACTGCGCTGCTGATCGCTATCAATGCGATTTGGAACACAATGCTCGAAAGCCGGTACAAATTAGAGCAGAACCTACACCTTATCGAGGTAGCGTCAGCCCAGTCCCGCATTGGACTGTTTCGCCATGAACAGGATAAAGATACTTGGTCAGTGAATGGCATCTATCGCCAGCTCTATGGGATCAACAACAATGACCCAATCATCGGCAGAGAGCACATCTTAAAGGCTACTCATCCTGATGATCGCCCCAAGGTAGTAGAGCACATCAGACGTGGAGCACAGAGTGGCGAACATATCTCCTTAGACCACCGATTGATCGGGGACAAAGGACTAAGATGGGTCAGAGTTAATATTTCCGTTAATGAAGAGCAGGGTACCCTGGTTGCTTACGGCAGCGTGGTAGACATCCACGATTACAAGATGCGCCAGGATGAACTTGACCGGGTACATCGTGAGAACGAGGAGCTTCTCGAGCATCTTAAACTTGCCACTTTCGAAGCGGATATCCGAATTGTTGAGGAGAATCTGACACAAAAAACCGCGCATTTTATAAGCCGCGGAGCCACCAACCGTCCGCAGCCTCTAACTTGGTCAGAGCGACGCTCGTTAGCGCTTGATGAGTATAAAGAGACGATCGACAGGTGCTATGAATCGGTCGGTTCAACCGCTGAGTATGCGATTTTAGATAAACATTACTTAACGAGTGTCTCTTGGGTTAAGCAGACATTGGTGAACAAGTTTGAGCGCGATGGTGACCAAATTGCGATCCTCATGGTCTCGAACATCACCAAAGACAAACGGGCGCAGTTGAAACTGGAGCGGAGCCTAAAGCAGGTTGAAGCTGCGCTTACGCGCCAGAGCGAGATAGCTATCGCTGGACAGATTGGGCTGTTTGATTGGTCTGTTGATAGCGATATCTTGCGCCCGAATGCCATTTTCCGACAACAGACAGGACTCAGTGAAGAGCGCTACCCAATTCTCAGCACGAGGGATTTTTTTCAGCTCTTCGATAAGTCAGATGGCGTCGCCTGTATTAATCAGATACGCGACGCGAAACCCGATTCAGGCGCCATGGAGTTTCAGCTCAAGATGCAGACAGAGTTTGGGAAGCCGCGCTGGGTGCGGTTGGTCGCCTCTGTACATCAAGCCTATGGCGAGGGTGCTAAGGTCTCCGGTAGTTTGATTGACTTAACCGAGCATCTGGAACTCGAGCAACAGTTACGAGAAGCAAATGCAGCACTCCAACGCCAATCACGGACGGACGCTCTAACACAGGTCTCCAATCGCCGGGGACTCGATGAATATTTGGAGACGCAACTAAAAATGCGTCAGCGGGAGCCGGATAGCTACTTCTCTCTCTTGATGCTTGATATCGATTACTTCAAAGACTTTAACGACATCTATGGGCATCCAGAGGGCGATACTGCCCTGAAGTGTGTCGCGGACATTCTTGCTCAGGTGACCCAGCGCCCGAGCGACTTGGCGGCACGTTTTGGTGGAGAGGAGTTCATGGTAGTACTGCCAAGCACTGATAACGCGGGGGCCCTACAAATCGCTACACGGGTTCAACAGCTACTAAAATCTAAGGCCATTGTCCACGAGGGGTCCCCTAATCATTTCCTAACAGTCAGTATAGGCACAACAACCCTAGCCCCTATGGAGTCTCTCGCAGCACCCGAGTTGGTTGGTGTGGTTGATTTGGCACTCTACGCCGCTAAGGAGAATGGGCGAAATCGAATTGAAGAGCGCTTGCCCGAAGTTCCGAACACCTCCGGCTAACCAAGCCTTCTCTTGCGCTTTAAGCGATAACGCTTCCCTGATAGGCTCTGACTCTCACACTTTCAAACTAAGAGAGCGGTTAACGATGAGCGACAAACTCGATCTGTTTAAATCTTCCCCCATCGGCTTGGGTTGTATGAATCTATCGCACGCCTACAACACACCAGTCCCCGAAGCAGACGCTCTGCACGCCCTACGAGAAGCGTATGAGATGGGCTACCGTCACTTTGACACAGCTACCCTCTATGGTGGTGGTAAGAACGAACTCCTTGTCGGCGAGGCGCTTAAATCTGTCCGCAATGATATTTTTCTGGCCAGTAAGTGCGTTCTCTATGTAGAACCTGGGAAAGGTAAAGCGCTAGACGGGCGCCCAGAGACTATTAAGGCCCAATGTGAAGCGAGTCTGAAGCGCCTGCAGACCGACCATATCGACCTCTATTACCTTCACCGCTTAGATTTTGATGTACCCATAGAGGAGTCAGCAGGCGCGATGGCCGATCTAATTCAAGAGGGGAAAATCGGCGGTTACGGTCTGTCAGAAATGTCTTCCAGCACGCTACGTCGCGCGCATACCGAACACCCTGTCACAGCCATTCAGACGGAGTACTCCCTCTGGACACGCAATCCCGAGATTGCCGTGCTGGATACTTGTGCCGAGCTGGGGGTCACATTCGTAGCCTTTAGCCCCTTAGCCCGCGGCTTTTTGAGCCTTGCCGTCGATGATCCGGAGACGTTGGTAGAGGGCGATATTCGCCGCACGATGCCACGTTTCTACCCGGAAAACTTTGCCGCAAACAAAGCACTGCTCACTGAGTATGCCCAGATTGCCAAAGAGCAGAACTGCACTCCTTCTCAGTTGGCACTTGCATGGGTCCGTGCGAAAGATCCAAGCATTATATCGATCCCTGGTACACGCTTTGTAGATCATATGCGCGAGAACCTAGAAGCCTCGGCGATAAACCTCTCCGCCGATGCCGTAGATCGATTGGATCAACTAATCAACCACGAGACCGTCACAGGGCCACGCTACACTGCAGCGCAGCAACAGGCGGAGATCGACACGGAAGAGTTCTAGCTGCTCGGAATAGAGTAGTTGGCGGTGACATGCGCCACCATATGATCTTCAGATCCTGAGTAGATGTAACACTCACCCACGCCATTACGCTTGCCCACCCGCAATACGCGGGCTCGGGCGAGCATATCGACTGCATCCGGCTTACTCAAAAAGTTGATATTGAGATTGCTCGTTACCGTCATTGGTGAAGGTCCGATCTTCGTCTGTAGAGCAGACCAAATTGCAACATCCGCCATTCCCATCATGGTCGGCCCTGATACCGTCCCACCGGGGCGCAGATGTGAGTCAGCAACAGTGAGCCGCATCAGCGCCCAGCCGTCGCCGGCATCTTCAATAAGCCCAAAACCCTCACCTTGTGGAAAGTGGTCCCTCAAAAACTGGTTTAGCTCTGCAACTGTCTTGAGCATGCTCAAACCCTCTGCTTAACGTAGAAGCGCTTAAGAATTCGATAGAGCGCGTGCGCATCAGCAACTCCCGCCATCTCGCGGATAGAGTGCATCGCGAACTGAGGCACACCTATATCCACAGTACGCACACCCACCTCTGCCGCGGTAATTGGCCCAATGGTACTGCCGCATCCCATATCGGAACGCACCACAAACGCCTGAACCTCAACCTCCTCCTGCAGGGCGATTTGTCGGAACGTCGCGCTGGTCTCACTATTGGTGGCGTAACGCTGGTTAGCGTTGAGCTTAATTACAGGGCCCTTGTTCAGCAGAGGCCCATGGTTCTCATCATGTTTATCAAGGTAGTTAGGGTGCACTGCGTGTGCGTTATCGGCTGATATCAGCATCGACGCCGCCAACACCCGATTACGGCTCTCATTGTCTGGCAAAATACGCTGCAGCCACTGCTCTAACATGGGTCCTGCTGCGCCACAGGCGCTGGTGCTACCAACCTCTTCGTGATCAGTGCAGATAAGGACCTGAGCCTGACCCGCCGCTGCACCTATCAGCGATTGCAAGCCGATGTAGCAGCTAAGTAGGTTATCCAAGCGAGCCGAGGCGAGATAGTCTTGCTCTAAACCGATAAAGCGCGCTGCTTGGGTATCGTAGAAGCTGAGCTCGTAATCGAGAACACGATCGACCTCCACCCCCTCAGCGGCCAGTTTTTGCGCCAGCATTTGACGCAAGTCGAGTTTCTCGTCCCCCTGTCCTAACAGAACCGGAAGGTGCAACTGAGGATTCACCGTGCGATCTTTGTTGGCCTCACGATCAAGGTGGATCGCCAGACTTGGCACTACCCCGATAGGATCTTGATAATCAATCAGACTGTGCTGCAGCTCTCCCTGTTTATCGAGGTAGCTGACTCGACCGGCCAGACTAAGGTCGCGATCGAACCATGGGTTTAGCAGCGCACCGCCGTACACCTCAACACCAAGCTGCTGATACCCGAGCCGATTCAACTCCGCGGCAGGTTTAACCTTCAAGCAGGGTGAGTCTGTGTGTGCCCCTACCATCCGCAGCCCCGCTGAGAACTCCTCGGGCTGACGCCAGGCGATAATAGAGGAGTCGTTGCGCGTAATGTAGTAACCCTTACCCGCCTCCAGACTCCAGGCGTCGGCCTCTTTAACCTCCGAGAACCCCGCGTCCCTGAGCGCGCTTGCTAGGTTGGCGGTGGCGTGAAACGGCGTTGGGCTGCTATCTAAAAAGGTTAGCAGTTGTTGTGAAAACTCTTGCGGGCTCATTGCGCCTCCTTATCGGCTTCATCGAGTATGTCGACAAGTTCAACCGTGAAAATCAGTGTTGAGTTGGCGGGGATCAGCTCTGTAGGACTGGTAGACCCATAAGCAAGTTCGGGAGGTATGTAGAACTCCCAGATCGCCCCTTTGGGCATCTGGCTCAATCCTTCGCGCCAGCCTTTGATTACCTGTTTGAGTGGAAAAGTTGCAGGTCTCTCAGCTGAGGACTCATCAAACACTACACCATCCACACGCCGCCCCTGATAATTGACCACAACGTACTGGTCAAGGGCGGGTCTCGACCCTCTAGCCTCAGTTAGTACCTTATACTGCAAGCCACTTGGGCGCACAACGACCCCCTCGCTCTTAGCGTTTTCAGCCAAAAAACGATCACCCATCTTCCGCGTATCATCGTTGAGCGCTTTATCAATCAACTGAGCGCGAAAAGCCTCTTTCTCAGCCTCACTTTTGGAGTCAGAACCACAGCCAGCTAGTAAAACCGCAAAACCAATCACAAATAAAAATCGCAAAACCACATCCCCCGCATTCACGTAAGCTATTGAGTATTTTACATCTTCCCGACTGCTGACCTACACTCAATTGTGTCGAATTCCGTTTCAGTGACTAAAACGGGACCTATAAGGAGAACAACCGTGCGACTTGGACAGCGCTTAATCGCCTCACTGATAGCCTTACTTCTACCTTTGGCTGCAGCCGCAGAGCTATCACCCACGAAGGTGCAGGCTAGTGCACTCAAATCTGTGGCGCGCGCCTTTGAAAAGGGGCATTACCGCAGTCAGAGCTTGGATGACAATTTGTCAGCCATAGTTTTCGATCGATATATCGAAATTCTAGACCCCACACGCTCCTACCTTTTGCAGTCGGATATCGATCAATACACGAAGTATCGTACACAGATTGACGATCAGATCCGCAAGGGTGATCTATCAGTCGCCTACGCAATCTACGATCTCTATCTGACACGCTTCAGCAGTCGCCAAAATTACCTCATAGACAAGTTGTCGGTTGATGTAAGCTACGATTTTACCGACGATGATGCCCTACCAATCAGTCGCGAGGAGGCTCCTTGGTTCAGTAGTGCAGCCGAGGCTGACGCCTACTGGGACAAGCGCCTCAAAAGTGCACTTCTCAACCTTAAGCTAGCGGACCGTAGCAAAGAGGAGGCAGTCGAAGCCCTGACCAAACGCTACACTGCCCAGCGCAACCGCGCACAGCAGTCTGAAAGCGAAGATGTGTTCCAAACCTTTGCCAACGCGCTGGCAAACAGTTACGACCCCCACACCTCCTACTTCTCGCCGCGTGTGTCAGAAAATTTCCAGATCAATATGAGTCTCTCGCTTGAGGGCATTGGTGCAGTTCTGCAGACCGAAGACGAGTTCACAAAAATTGTAAGCCTTGTGCCCGCAGGTCCCGCTGATAAGAGTGGACAGCTTAGTCCAGCGGATTTAATAGTTGGGGTAGCTCAGGGCGAAGATGGCGAATTTGAAGATGTTGTTGGAATGCGTCTGGATGATGTCGTGCAGCTTATTCGCGGCCCCAAGGATTCAGTGGTTCGCCTAGAGGTCATCCCAGCGGGATCAACTGACGGCGCAGGCCGTCGCATTGTCAGCTTGGTGCGCAACAAGGTTCAGCTTGAAGAGCAAGCTGCTCAGAGTCGCGTGCTTAACGTTGAACGTGACGGGCGAGACTTCAAACTGGGTGTTATAGAGATACCAACCTTCTACATCGACTTTGCCGCACTGCAGAATGGGGATCCGAACTACCGCAGCACTACTCGTGATGTGGCGGTACTGATAGAGGATCTGAAAAAGCAGAGTATCGACGGCTTAATCATTGACCTGCGCGACAATGGCGGCGGCTCCCTCCGTGAGGCAAATGAGCTAGTTGGCCTGTTTATAAGCCGCGGTCCGACAGTGCAGATTCGCGACTCCAATGGTCGTGTTGATGTACTGGGAGACTACGATCCAGAGACCATCTGGACTGGACCTCTCACAGTAATGATTAACCGCCTCAGCGCGTCAGCTTCAGAGATATTTGCGGGTGCGATTCAGGATTACCGCCGTGGGCTTGTAGTGGGCAATCGCACTTTCGGTAAGGGTACCGTACAAACACTTCGGCCACTTGAACATGGACAGGTTAAGCTCACGACAGCGAAGTTCTACCGTATCTCGGGCGAGAGTACTCAGCACCAGGGTGTAACGCCCGATATCGACTTCCCTGCCCTCATCGATGAAACAGAGATCGGTGAGAGTGCCCTCGATTTCGCACTGCCTTGGGATCAGGTTCGCCCAGTGCGCTACGGACGCTACTCGCAACTTGATCGCTGGTTGCCTGAGCTGAATAACCGGTCAAAACTGCGCACCTCAGATGACCCCGACTTCAACCACATGCGAGAGGAGCTCCTGCTGATCAACGAGCAGAAGAGCCTGACACAGATCCCTCTCAATGAGCAGGCTCTGCGCGCCCAGCGGGATCAGTTCGACAAGGCGCAGCTCGATATCGAAAACGCTCGACGCATGGCGAAAAATGAGCCGCCGATCAGCTCTCTCGATGACCTACTAGCCGAAAGCAGCGGTGAAGAGCCAGTGAATGCTGACGCTGAAGCGCTACTGCGTGAATCCGGAGAGCTTACAGTTGATCTGATCGAGCTGCAGCAACAGCACGGTGAGCAGCTTAAGGGCTGATCCAATTATGAAGCGCTGGATAGCTGCCGTTGTTGGTGTGGTTCTATTGATTGGTCTTGTAGTGGGCGGGTATCTCCTGTTCCCACTCATCGCGTCTCAGCAAACGAGCAATAACCTTCAGTTCGAGAAGTTTGGACTCTCCGTTTTGCCAGGCCAGCAGTACGAATCTACTGTTGGTGAACTTGGTATTACACAACTTCCCGCAACCTTCTCTTCGGATGATCTTACGCCTGAAGAGCGCGTTGTAGAGAGCCTTATTCGTGACCGAAACGCCCTCATAGAGGAGAATCAGCTGCTGCAGCTCAAAATTGAGTCACTCGAAGAACAGGTTGCGGCACTAACGAACTATCGCGATACCAACGAACGCTATGCACCCGAGCAGTTTGACATTGAGCTCGCTCGCGTCCGTCAAGAGCTCGAAGAGAGACTGCGCGCCCTGCCTGAGGCGGAACAGTACTCTAACTTGATGATAGAGCTTATGGCGATAGCGGGTCAGCAAGAGTACACCCATGTTATACGCACCTACGACCTAATTCTTGATGACATGAAAAAGGCGATTATTACCCAGCGCTACCTCCCCACTTACACCTTCTGTGTCGCCAATGCACTGAGTCTGGCCGCCAACAGCAACGCTGAATTGCGCTCTGTCGCTAGCTGGCTCACGGAGCCTGACCTCAACCCGCTTCCTGAAAGGTTGAAAGCGGATATGGATGTCGTACTTCCCCCCTGCCAGCGTAGTTTTCGTGCTGCAATGGACGATGTGATGAAAAGCGTTACCAGTGGTTAAACCGCGCATAAATCCTACCTTTTCACCGCTAACTTCTGTATAATTTCGCGTCACTCTACGTCTTAACGCTGGACATACATCGGCCTAGTCCACCGATAGGGCGTATTTAAAACCGACCCTGCACAGCCGATGGTGTAGGCAAGATTGCCGTAAAGGCATCTTTTTATTAGGAAAATTTCATGAGCGAAAGCTTTGCTGATCTGTTTGAAGAATCCCTCCAAGACCTTGCGATGACTCCAGGCACACTGGTAACTGGTGAAGTTGTTGATATCGACAGCGACTGGGTTACTGTAAATGCTGGTCTGAAATCTGAAGCCGTTATTCCACGTTCACAGTTCCTGAACGATGCGAACGAACTTGAAATCGCTATCGGTGACAGCGTTAAAGTTGCACTTGAAGCAGTTGAAGACGGTTTCGGTGAGACTAAATTGTCTCGCGAAAAAGCCAAACGTGCTGAGGCATGGGAAGTTCTGCAGTCTAAATTTGAAGCTGAAGAAGTTGTTAAGGGATACATCTCTGGCAAAGTCAAAGGTGGCTTCACTGTTAACGTCAACAACATTCAGGGCTTCCTACCAGGTTCACTGGTAGACGTTCGTCCAGTTCGTGACGTTGATCACCTCGAAGGCAAAGAACTTGAATTCAAACTGATCAAGCTAGACCAGAAGCGCAACAACGTTGTTGTATCTCGCCGCGCCGTTCTGCAAGAAGCGAACAGCGAAAAACGTGATGAGATCCTTGCTTCTCTGGCAGAAGGCCAGGTTGTTAAAGGTTACGTTAAGAACCTTACTAACTACGGTGCATTCATCGATCTGGGCGGCGTTGATGGCCTGCTCCACATCACTGACATGGCTTGGAAGCGCATCTCTCACCCAAGCGAAATGCTGACTCCGGGCGACGAGATCTCTGTTAAGATCATTAAGTTCGACCAGGAAAATGGCCGTATCTCTCTGGGTCTGAAACAGCTGTCAGAAGATCCATGGGAAGCGATCAAGAACCGTTACCCAGCAGGCACTCGTGCAACTGCTAAGATCACCAACCTGACAGACTACGGCTGTTTCGCATCTCTGGAAGATGGCGTTGAAGGTCTGGTACACGTTTCTGAAATGTCTTGGACTAACAAAAACATCCACCCATCTAAGATCGTACAGATCAACGAAGAAGTGGAAGTTATGGTACTGGACGTTGACGAAGAGCGTCGTCGTATCTCTCTGGGTATCAAACAGTGCACCCAGAACCCATGGACCTCATTCTCTGAGCAGAACGCTGCAGGCGATAAGGTTTCTGGCACCATCAAGACAATCACTGATTTCGGTATTTTCGTAGGCCTGGACAACGACCTTGACGGTCTGGTTCACATGTCTGACATCACTTGGGAAGCTGATGCTGAAGCTGCCCTACGTCAGTTCAAGAAGGGTGACGAAGTTGAAGCAGTTATCCTGTCTATCGATGCAGAGAAAGAGCGTATCTCTCTGGGCGTGAAGCAGCTGGCTAGCGATCCATTCTCTGAGTACCTTGCTGCTAACGACCGTGGCGCTATCGTGACTGGTACAGTTACTGCTGTTGACGCGAAAGCGGCAACTGTAGAACTGGCTGAAGGTATCGAAGCTGTACTGAAAGTATCTGAGCTGTCAGCTGACCGCGTTGAAGATGCAACATCTGTACTGAGCGTTGGTGACAGCGTTGAAGCTAAGATCGTAAACGTTGACCGTCGCAACCGCGCAATCAACCTGTCTATCAAAGCGAAAGACCAGGCTGAAGAGAAAGCGGCTCTGAAAGCAGTTCAGAATGCTGAAGTTGAAGTGGAAGGTCCAACCACTATCGGCGACCTTATCAAAGCACAGATGAACAACAAATAATTTTTGTTGAAGCATCAAAAAAGAGCGCCTCGGCGCTCTTTTTTTTGCCCTGTAGATACGTTGACCGCTACGCAGCTAGCAGAGAACCTACAAACAAGTAGCCACTTGCCTCAAAGGCTTATCGACAGATTTCCTAGCCCTCATCCGGGTCGATAATATAGTCGATAAACTCCTCTTCGGAGATCTCGTTATCTTTAACTTCGTAGTAACTGAGTACCGAGGCATTCGATTCAATCACAGAGCGAGGATTACCACTAACCAGTGGATGCCACTGTGGCAACTGATGCCCCTCATAAAGAAGACGGTAGGAGCAGGAAGATGGCAACCAATGGAACTCTGCCACATCCTCTGGGCGCAACTTCACGCAGTTGGGCACCAACTCAGAGCGTCGTTCATACTGAGTACAACGACAACTATCGGTATCGAGCAGATGACAGACCACAGTGGTGTAGAAGACCTCCTCTGTATCCTCATCCTCTACCTTATGCAGACAGCAGAGCGCACAGCCGTCACAGAGCGACTCCCACTCCTGCTCGCTCATCTGCTCTAAGGTTTTAGAGCGCCAGAAAACCTCCTGGGCCATTAACGCACACCCGTTTCAGGGCGGTTAATGTGGATATCGAGTAGGTAATCTTCCTTTGGCGGCGGCATCTGAAGGTAGAAGCCCTGGTCTTGGATACCTGTCAGAACCTTCGCCGTCTCTGCGCGCGCCAACTTGCGTTCGGCAGTTAACGGCATATCCATTATGTGAACAGGAGCGCCAAACATCTCTTTAAGCGCATCCGGCACCCGCTCTAGCCCCTCTCTCTTATCCACGTAGAGATACATCTCATCTTTCTTAGGACTACGGTAGATCGAACAGATAATCATTCACTTGTCTCATTAATTCGTTTCAATTCAGCGAGCATCGGCTCACCGATAACCGCCTCACGCCACCCTTTCAGACCCTCTGGAAGCGTGAAATCCCCACTCTCTTCACCCGAGCGAATCAGCATCTCTATATCGCGTTTACGCACCAGTAACTCTTGGGGGATGTCCAACTTCTCAGACAATTCGATACCAAACTTGCGCAACTTCTTTACGGCAGCATGCCATTTGAAGTCCAACGGCTGAGGGATCAATTCTGCAGGGTAGACCTTATGGGAGGTGCGAGCGTCATAGATCATACGCATGATCTCAGGTCCGTACTCACCCACCACTGAACCTCGCATCTCTTTAATCTCACTCAGATCTTTAACACTGCGCGGCCAACGCTTAAACACTTCAACCAAGAGATGATTCGACAGCAAGGAGTTACGCGTGCGATCCTTCTCTCGCACGATTTTCTCTCGCCAAGTACAGACATCACGAAGAGCAGTCTGGCGGTGGGGTTTGAGATTCCACAACTGGGTAAACCTCAGATAGTACTTATCTATATCGGTATCAGCGTTAGCGACGCTATCAACCAACACCCTAGTCTCCTCTGCTACCCAATCTAGCCGCTTATTGGCTTCAAGCTGCGGCAATATCCGTCTGTATAGCTCAACCAGGTGGGCAACATCCAGAGCGGCATAGCGCTCCTGCCGAGGAGTGAGCGGGCGCTTAAGCCAGTCAGAACGCGTCTCCTCTTTATCCAGATCTACATCGAGAACTTGCTTAAGCAACTTCTGAAGCCCACGACTGTGGCCTAAACCGGCGAATGCTGCGGCTATCTGAGTATCAAACAGCGGCTGAGGTAGAACCTGAAAACTGTGACGGAATAGCTCAATATCCTCACTCGGTGCGTGCAGTAATTTGAGCACCTCAGTATTGGTAAGTAGTTTGCGTAGCGGGTTCCACTCAGTGATGGCCAGCGGATCAATAAGATAGCAGCTGTGCTGATCTGCCAGCTGGATTAGACCCGGTATGGGATAGTACGTTTTGGTGCGGATGAACTCTGTATCAAGCGCGATTACCGGGCACTGACTCCAGTGCTCACAGAGCTGCGCCAGTGTCTGATCATCGCTAACCCATACAGGGTCTTCAGCTGAGGCTAAAATCGACTCGTAGCTATACTCGTCTAGTGCTATCACTTGCCGCGCTCCAACTGACGCCGACCGGCAAGCGCGTGCGCTAGCGTACCACCATCTACAAATTCGAGTTCACCACCCACAGGCACTCCATGCGCAATGCGACTGATCTTTATATCGAGGTCACTGAGCTGCTCGGCGATATAGTGCGCTGTCGCCTCACCCTCTACAGTAGGATTGGTTGCCAACACGAGCTCCTGCACCTCACCCTGATAGAGACGATCGAGTAACTGATCTATCCCCAAATCTTCAGGGCCTATGCCATCAATGGGTGATAGATGCCCACCCAGCACGAAGTAGAGACCCGCAAAACCACCCGTCTGCTCGATAGCCATTAGATCTATTGGAGACTCCAGCACGCAGAGCAAAGTGCGGTCGCGTCCCGGATGCTCACAGATATCACAGACGGCTGTTTCGGAGAGCGAGTGGCACTGCTGACACTCACCGATACCCTCTGCCGCATCTGCCAACGCATTACTTATAGCCAACGCCGCATCGCGATCACGCTCGAGCAGATGCAGCGCCATGCGCTGGGCGGTTTTCGGCCCCACTCCGGGCAAGCGGCGCAAAGATTCGATAAGCGCCTGTAGTTTGGGTGTTAATGCCATAGATTAAAACGGCATCTTAAAACCAGGAGGCATACCCATACCCTGAGTAATCTTACCCATCTTTTCCTGGGTATTAGACTCAACCTTACGCACAGCATCATTGATTGCTGCAGCGATAAGATCTTCAAGAATCTCTTTATCATCCTCCATCAGCGCATCGTCGATGGAGACACGCTTAACATCATGGCGACCGTTCATCACGATGCTAACAAGACCTGCGCCTGACTCACCAGTCACCTCAGCTTTAGCGACCTCCTCTTGAGCCTTCTGCATCTCCTCTTGCATCTTCTGTGCCTGCTTCATGATGTTACCCATGCCGCCCATTCCGCCTTTGTTAAACATCTGTTCTCCTTACTCTATGTTCAGTGGTTCAACGGAATCTGGAATCAGCTCCGCCGAAAAAGTTTCAATAATCTGTTGTACCGCCTCATCTGACTGCAGATGAGCCAGAGCAGCGGCTACGCGTTCGCGCTCGCGTCGCTGACGATAGAGCTGCGGTGTCTCGCGTTGTTGAGTTCCTAGCACAAACTCAACCTCCAGCGGCTCAGCAAAGTAACCCTGCAGCGCCTCACTGATACGTGTGCGATGCACATCACCGAGCAAAGCTTCTTGCTCAGGAGTGTAGTGCAGCACCAGTCGATTACCGGAGATATTCTCTAGTGATAGGCTGCGTGCCAGACTCTCTGTCATACCACTGAGCCCAAGTTCTTCCACCAGCCGCAGCCAATGTTCGAGCTGTAGAGCGGCGAGTTCTGCTGCCGGTTCGGGCGCAAGACCACTGGACGCCGAAGAGTGGCCTGTAACAGGCTCGGACTTAGCTAGCACCGACTCCTCTACATAGACCGAGGAGTTAGTTTGCTCGGGCTCACTACTTGGCTGTATAGCCTGATCATCCGTCGTCGACGCAACCGCAACCGACGGCTGCGCAGCGGCCGGAGCAGCTTCTGCAGTGTCGGCTTCAGACTTTTTTAGATCCTGCTCCTCATAGCTATCCAGCGGAACCGGCTCATCATCCCAAGGAGGGGGCTCCGAATCGGAAACCGACGGCGCAGCCTGCTCAACAGGCTCAGGTGCAACTGGAGCTGGAGCTTGAGCTGAATCAGGTCGAGTCGAGACAGGAGCAACCGGGGCAGAAGCAGTAGCAACGACTGGAACTTCCACTGCAGGCGCCACCTCCCCTACCCGGGGCTGAGCATCAATCGGTCGCTGATCAACCGGCCGAAAGGCGAGCATGCGTAATAGCGTCATCTCCAGACCTTCGCGCGGCTGGGGCACCATCGGTAAATCTTTACGCCCGGTTAGTGCGATCTGGTAATAGAGCTGTACCTCTTCCGCTCGTAAACGCCCAGCAAGATCAAGCACCTGTTGCTTATCACCCAGCGCGTTATCAATCGCATCTGGCACCACCTGCGCCAAGGCAATACGATGCAGAATACTCACCATCTCCGCCAGCACACCCGCATAGTCAGGAGAGAACTCAGACATCGCTGCAACGATACCCACCAAACGACTACCGTCGCTCTGAGCTAAGGCATCCAGCAGATCAAACACCATACGGTGATCGATCGTGCCAAGCATTGCCCTGACGTCCGCCTCGGAGACTGAGCCCGCACCAAAAGCTATAGCCTGATCTGTAAGACTGAGGGCATCACGCATCGAGCCTTCGGCTGCACGAGCAAGCAGCCAGAGCGCCGCTTCATCTGCGTTAATACTCTCTTCGCCCAGCACAAAACTGAGATGTTCAACGATCCTCTCGGCCGCAAGGTTTTTCAGATTAAACTGCAGACAGCGCGACAGAATCGTTACAGGTAGTTTCTGTGGATCAGTGGTAGCCAAGAGGAATTTTATGTGTGGTGGCGGCTCTTCAAGGGTCTTCAACAAGGCGTTGAACGAGTGCCCTGAGAGCATGTGAACCTCGTCTATGAGGTAGACCTTATAACGACCTTGAGTTGGAGCGTACTGCACGTTCTCCAAAAGCTCACGCGTATCTTCAACCTTTGTGCGCGAGGCAGCATCGACCTCGATCAGATCCACAAAGCGCCCCTCAGCGATCTCCACACAAGCAGAGCAGACGCCGCAAGGCTCAGAACTCACACCCTGCTCACAGTTGAGAGACTTAGCGAACAGGCGCGCGATCGAGGTTTTACCGACACCGCGTGTACCCGTAAATAGGTAGGCGTGATGCAGCCGATCGTCATCAAGCGCATTCACCAGCGCCTTGAGCACATGCTCTTGGCCAACCATCTCTACAAAACGTCGCGGACGCCACTTACGCGCCAGTACCTGATAACTCATCCGTATTCCCTAGGGGCGGTTTTTT
>Ga0209955_1000297_pt1 | contig 18522 bp, 12 predicted proteins | sample SalPonA_A_H2O_MG_FD_185716 | JGI IMG/M metagenome (GOLD analysis project Ga0209955, IMG submission 185716) | Water microbial communities from South San Francisco under conditions of wetland restoration - Salt Pond MetaG R2A_A_H2O_MG (SPAdes)... | ecosystem: Environmental > Aquatic > Non-marine... | reverse complement strand
TAATTTCATTAACATCAATAGCAGTGTTTTCTTCGATATTCATTATCTTAACAAGACCACTTGTGTTAATGCTGTTTTGGCTTGCATAGTACAAACGATCAGGTGCTTCTAGTGCTACTTCAAATTCGATAATACCTTCTTCAACATTTACAGGAGCAATTTCATTTCCGTCTAAGTCGTAAGCCTTCATGTTTTGTACATAAAGCGAGCTTTCGTTTTCACCACCGCCAATAGTGCTTACTAACCAAAAACCACTATCAGTTTGTTTTAGCTCTGCAGGAGTGTCTGCAAAGTTTAAGTTAGTTGAGAAGCTAAATGGATGTCCTGGAGTGTTAATTTCAAAACGGTATGTTTGTCCTCTAAACAGTCTTAGGCTAGGATTTGGCTCGAATCCCGGAGGGCTAAATTTGTATACTGTATTATCGTCTTGATCTTCAACTGTAACTGTGTAAGTTGTAGTAACTTCTTTAGACTGTCCAAATACTGTTACAGTTTGAGGTCCGTTTGGCAACCAGTAATACTCACGGAAGTTTACAAATTTATCCCAATCTATGTTAGGATTCCATGCATAATATTCTTGGCTGTTTAGTTTGCTGTGGTTAGAAACATTACCGTTAAAGTTTGCAATTTGGTTTACAAAGTCTGTATAATCGCCATAAAACTTAACGTTGCCAAGATCGTCTTTAACAACAGTAGCAGGTTCTAGTTGACGACTTTGTCTTTGGGCACTTACATCTTCAATATAAGTGTCACCTGCTCTAAAACTTTTTGCAGTAGTTCTACCAAAGTAGCCACTTAACTTTTCAGCTACACCAGGTTGTATAAGCTGATCAAGTGTGCTAGAAAGTAGCTTTTTGTTTGCCTGTGTTCTAAAGTACTTAGGTAAAAAGTCTACACTAGTACGCTTTGTATCTTGGCCGTTTACTGGTAACGGAGATTCTTGCTGATCTTTATTATAAGCCATTAATTACTTCCTATTAGCTACTCTGTATGCCTGTTCCGTTTGTAATTGCACTTGCTGTAATTACATTTCCGTCTGCATTTAATCTCGATGCAGTAATTTCATCTATAATTTCTACTTGATCAACAGTTGCACCGTTGATAAAGATTTCGTCTGCTTCTGATCGTATTTCAAACAAACTACCAAACGCCTGTGCAGTTTGTTTTGGAACAATTACCATTGTTACTAGGTCAGGAGCAAGTCTATTCATAACGTATGTTGCAAGTTCTTGGAAATAGAATGTATCTCCAAAATCCCAATTTTCTAATGCAAAATATTGGTTAACTGCATCAATTACTCGTGTTTTAACATCGTTGTCGTTAAGCACAAGATCTGGATTCTTAACTAGTTTAAATGTAGACTGTAGATCTGATTTTGCTTGCGGTCCAAACAACACTTTGTACTTAACCGGATGATAAATCACTTCATCTGAGATTGATTTGATCTTATTAATTTCACTGCCGTACAGTCTAAATAGTTCGTCGCTACTTGGCGGTAATGGACGTTGGGTTATCTGTCCATCTAAGAACTGTCTGTAGTTTCTATCGTAGTTCTTAGTTAGCATGTAAACATCAATTAAGTTACTTGCACTAGGATCGATACGAGAATTGCTATCAGCAGCATGTACATAATGGAATTTGAGGTTTGCTCTGCCAGGGAATGCTTTGTAGTTTGATGTAACTACTAGCTCAGGAACACTTGCATTGAGTTTATAGAATGTGTTGTTATCGCTAGAATAGAACACATCTCCGTCATTATATGAACTTAATGTTGTAGGAATGCCTATTCTAATACCTGCTGATTCGTAATCTATGTAGCGGAAATCTTCTGTTCCTGCTTCTGTGAAGTATTTTTCAAGTACAATTAACTTATTGTCAGGGTTAACTGTAGGATTTACAATGTTTACAAACAATTCTGGATCGTCTAGTGTACCATCTGAATCATTGTCTGCAAAAGTAACTTCTACTTTTGTACTATCAATGTATCCTTCGCGATCTCTATATTCTTCTAAGATTTCCCAATCAAAGTTTTCTGCAAAAGGAATTAAACTATCAGGTTGTGTATTAATGCTTAACACACTAATTTTATCTTTTACAATTTTACCTGTTTTATTATCATACACTTTGTCGTTTGAATCGTAGTAGAAACGTATTTCGTTGTCGCTTTCAAACACATAACGAAGACCTCTGTATGTAACATTATAAGTTTCTCCGTTAGTTTCGAATAATATCAACCAACTTGCATCTAGATTTAAGTTGCTTGTATCGCCTGCAAACCCTGCACTAAAGTCTGAACGCTTATTTAGGTCAGAACCTTTGATTAATCTCCATTCTCTAGATTCGTTATCGTAGCGTAAGCCAAAGTCATTGTATGCAAACGTTTGGTCAATAATTTCCACTTTTAAGTCATCTGATACACTTTGAGAAAGTTTTGGAAGTATTCTGTCAAGTTGTGCTCTAGACGGTATTTTATCCGAAAGCGTAATAGGCCCTTGGTAAATGTCTGCATTTAGATTTGCGCCGTTGCCTACAACTTGTATTACCTTAGTCCAAATGTAGGGTTTGTCACCGACGTTTGTTACTGGACGATCTACAATGTTATTGTTTTTATCAAAACATTTGTTAGCATCGCCTGTTACAAACTTTAATACTGATCCTGCTTCAACGAAACGCAATCCGTTAGTAGTTGCACCTCCTACGCTGAATATTTGTGTATCAATGTCGTCAAAATAACCTGTAAATGTGTTAGTATCTTCTGACACTAAGTTCCAGTACGCACCTAAGTCACCTGTTAATACTTTAGGATAACGATCTGCGTAGAAGTGTTTTACTTTACGATCTTTTAGAATTGGTTCGATTAAGTTAATTATAACGCCTTCAACATCTGTTTGAGTATTGAAACTAAACGATGTTTTCTTTTCGATGTTTTCTTTATAAATTATACCGTCATTGCCGTATAAGTTAGTCTTACTGTATTTGCCAGTTGCGTCAATTAAATCAAAGTAACGACTAATACCGCTTGATGTTCTGTTTACACTTTTTACTTTTACAATATCTTGGCTAACTGCAAGAGGTGCTACGTTGTAGTCCTCACCTGTAATCATACGGTTTTGTGTGTAATATGTTGCAGGAGCGTTAGACTTAATACTTAGGTTACTTTCTGAAGTATCGCTATTTGATACTGTGTATTGTAAACCATAAGTAATTGTTAAATTTTGCACTTTACCCGATTTGCTCAAGTATGGTATTTTAGTTGTAATACCTCGCATACTCGCAGGAGTAATAATCATGCTGCGGTTTGCACTTGTGCGGTAGTACGCACGGAAGCTACCCTTTGGAAGATTACCAAAAACACCGTCACTAAAGATTAAATTAATACGATCGTCTACACGAGTTAGAACACTGTACACATTTCTAATACCTTTATTAATGCTGTTGTAGATAATGTTATTACCTTCTACTGCATCAACTTTAGTCCAGTATTCTACTTCATTGCCATTAGAATCTAGTTTATATAACCATACATCACTATCGTTAATATTAGCAGCATCAATTGCTACTGTTTGGTTTTCTGTTGGCTGTGTAATAGTAAATTGGCCATTACTTAGTTTGCCCTGGCGGAAGTGAGCAAAGAACCCTGAATTTGCACTACCTGCACCTTGTCCGTCATCTCTGTATACAAATGCAAAGTTGTTGCCTGGTACAGGCGGTTCTTCTTGTAGAGCACCATTTTCAATATCTGTGCTAACAATTTGAAAAGGTGTTGCTTTTGCTTCAATTGTTTTCTCAAAGCTAAACACAGGAACGTTTGTGTTAACGCCATTTACACGGTATTGTTCTGTGCTAATACCTGCAACATTTTCAACTTTGTTAGGACGTCCAAATACACCGTTGACAGGAAGAGCAGCATTTAGTACTTTAATAAACTGTTCATACCAATTTGAGTTAGTACTGTCGTTCCACTGAATAGTACTGCCTGCTAAGTTAGTACCGTTTGAATCAATAATATCTTCGTCGGTTTTTACTGCTGTAAATTTAAGCAAGCCGTTTGCTGCTTGGTTTCTGCGAGGATTGTAGTTAAGCATACGTGCAAGACGTAGCACACTTTCACGGCGTTCAGCAAGTTCAAGGAAGTTTTCTCTAGCATTTAAGTCAACACGGAAAGCAAGGTTTTGACCTAGGAAAGCAATAAGATCAATTAGTGCTAGATATTCTGTTGATTCAATGTAATCGTTAAAATCCTCAGGATAGTTTTCTCTGAGATAGTTAATCATTGTTCGACGTAAATTGTCGAAATCGTAACTTTGAAAATCTGCGTTGCGGAATGATTGATATACTCGTTTCCAATCCTCTGCAACCAGTAATCTATTCTGTCTATCTGTTGCTGACATGTGCTTTCCTCTGTTATAAGGTATTTATCGTATTTAGAAATGTACGTATATAATTTACGCAGTTAATCCGTTGTCTTGATCAAACTGTAAACGCATAGTTTCTGCAATACTGTAGTCAAGATATATTAGTGTACATTCAATTTGAAGTCCACTTTCGTATTCGTTTACAACTACTTGATCAGCGGTTACACGAGGATCATAGTCGATAATATCTTGCACATTGTCTATAATTGCTTGTTTTAAACTTTCTGTAAGAGGATCAAAAAGCACATCCCATATAATAGTTCCAAACTCTGGGTTTTCTAGTTTTTCGCCTTGGCGAATATGGAAATGGTTAATAATATCTTGCTTAATCACAGCAAGATCATATAAACGAAAGCCGTCATTAGCTTCGTTTACTGTACTAATGCTACGGTATGCAGAACTACTAGCCGGGCGCTGTTGCGTCTGTGCATCGTCAACCTTTACACGTTTGTATAAGTTTTTTTCTAATGTGCTCATATCGTATTTACCCTTATGCTAGACCTTGTGCAAACCAAGCACTTTCTTCTCTTCTACGCTGTGTAAGACCAGCTAGACGTTCGCCGCCTGCTTTGTCGTATGCTAGAATAGAGTCTTTTACTTCTTCATCTGTTCGTGATCCGTTGGCAGTTACTTGAGGCAACCAACCGTAACCACCGTTGTATATAAAGCTAGTCATTGCATTAATTTGATCGTCGCTCCAGTTTCTGCCATTTCTGACAGCCCAATCAACAACGTAATCTCTACGTTTTTGTACATCAATGCGTAATCTACGGACTGCTTCTTCTTCTGTAATTCTTTCATAAGCTCTGCGAGCTCTTGTGCCATACCCGTTTGTCCACTGGCGATAATCCCAAAAAGCAACAGCGTGGAAACCTTCTTTAGATTTAATGTATTCTATTAGATCATCAGGTACTGTAACTGGTCCAGCGTACTCTGGTATTTCTGCAGGATCTCCCGATTGTGACCCTTGTCCAGTTACAGATTGCGCACCGGATGCATTACTACCTGTTGAAGGGTTAGCAGGGCGTCTTTGAGCTGAAACTTCGCCTGTTCTAATTCTATTTTTAGTAAATGTATCAGTAGTGAAGATTACAGAACTAGGCAAAGGATATTCTGTTGTTATTTGTATATCTGTTTTTTCAGGTTTAAATTCCAAAGGATTTAAGTTTTCGTGGTGTGTCCAAGGCTCGTGTGTTGGCATACGCTTAACAATACTAACTACTGAACTGCCGGAGATTGTACCAGGTGTAACTTTAGGTAAGATGAACACAGGTTGCGGATCGACTTTAGCACTTTCTACAGCTTCAGCTGGCTCGTTTGCTTGTGCCGCGTCAGCAGACTTTTCGCTATTCCACCAGATTTTAGACGCATCGGCTGCAACTTGTGTAGCAGCAACTAAGTCTATGTTTGTTCCAGCTTTTAAACTAACTTTCTCAGCAGCATACGAGTTAATACTTTTACTCGATGATTGAAGATTTAGATTATCTTTAGATTTTAAATCAACAGTTCCTTTTGTAGCATGTAATTTATATGATGCATCAGTTAATAAATTAATATCTCCGTGTGTATAGTTGTAGTGGTACCCTAGTGTAAGATCATCTCTATTTCCATCAACAGTAATTTTAGAATCTAGTTTAGTGTAGCTGTCACGCAATCCTTCAACGTGAGTTTTTAGATCCTTACCTACACGCCAATTAGTGTTATATTTGCTTTCTACATTAATATTACCGCTCGAAACATCTTCATCTTCACCTGCTTCACTCCAACGTGCATTAGCGTTCATATTAATATTACGTCCTGCTTCGATGTTAACATCGCGATCAGCAGTAAAGTTTAAATCTTGATCAGTGTGTACACTAATACTGTCGTTTGCATAGATATCAATTTTACCGTCACTGGTCATCTCTATCCAAGTTGTACCTCGACCATTTCCGATGTAGATCAAATCCTCTGTATTGTGCATGAGTATTTGATGACCTGTACGTGTTCTTAGACGTATTAGCTCGTTATGCGGAAGAGTAGGATCTCCGCCCGGATCACCATTTTCTTTATTAACATATTCTGGCGGACCTGCATCAGCAGTAGTTTTACGCAAAAACTTGTCATCACCGTCATCCATTACAAAGCTAGATCCGCCTAGTCTATTGCTGAAGAAGTTTGCCTTTGCTCCGTGAATACCTTGTTCTGACTTTGGAGCTCCGACACGCTTGTCTACTGGTCCAGGTGTGTTAACTCCAAACACCATGCTCGGCACTTCTCGCCTTGCACTACTAGAAGTTGTTCCTCTGTGTTCATCGTCTAACAATCCTTGAACTTCAAGTACTTGAGTAAAGTCTTTGTTGTAAGGCTTGCGTACTCTTGTAGGATCGTTTAAATCACGATCTCCTGATGCTTTTTTGTTGTACTCACCTACTGGTAGTTTTTTGTCTCTCAAGTTTTCAGGAGTAGCTTCAGTTGTAAGTGTTGTACTTGCTCTGCCATCAGGAACCATAAAGTTCATGTATTGATCAGGAATACAACCAATCCAATAACAACGACTAATACCTTCTACATAAACAACAAGTACTCTTGTTCCTACATCTGGTGGAACCATCCACATACCGTATGTTTTTTGTGTAGCACTATAACCGTCATTAGGTGTAACAGCGTCACGGTGCGTTGTGCCATAGAATGGCATTAAATATCGTGCTTCGATTGTAGTGCCAGATCTTTCTGGTAATGCGCCGCTAGAACTTCCTCTAAGAATATCAACTTCGAGAGTTCCCATGTATTGTCTATCTAAATGACTTACAACTATTGCTTCGTATATGCCAGACAGTAGTGGACTGTTTGCAGCATTATTTGTATTACTGTCGCTCGTTCTTCCCATTATCTTTGATTCCTTGCTGCTAGTATTGCTCTAACTTTGTCACCTGTATTGTAGTCGTATCTATCATCTTGAGCATTGATCTGGTAGTAAGGTCTGAGTAAACCGGAGTAGTCTGTATTTCTAATAAAACTAGATCGTGTATTGCCAGTTTGTGCAGCTAGTGCCTGTTGTTCTGCTGTAGTAGGAGTGCCAGCTGCTTGTTGTTCTGCTACAGTTTGATTTTGCGCTGTAGTAGCTTGCTGTTGTGTTACTGCTTGTGTTCCACTAACTTGAGTTCTCTGTTGTCTTAGAATAGCGTCTTCATATGCAGGAGGTTCGCTAACTTCAGCAGTCAGAGTTTCTGCAGGCTGTTCTGCTGCTCCAGGAATAATACCGTTGCGTGGCCAATCTAAATAACCAAATTCTTTTTTTGCTGCTGAAAAGTGCATCGAGTCTGTTAAACTGTTCCATGCGCCTCCCCAACCTAAACCGTGTTTAGCAGCAAGTGCTTCCATTGCACTACCTGTACCGTCTAACGGCATATCTGTAGGTTCTGGTGCATCTTCTGGTCTCGGTTTAACGATTCCGTTTTCTGCATAGTTAAAGTCAAGTGCAAGGCCGCTAGCATGATAACTCCAGTTTTGCGATCCTACTGCTCGTCTAGCAGAATAACCGCCCATTGCATTAATTTCATACCCATAAGTTTGTTCTAGATCATCTATTAATGCTTGGAAATTTTCAGCTACTAGCTCTGCAACTTGTGCTCTAAATTGAGGATTTACACTACTCGAAACTGTTTTAAGAGGACCGTCTTCGCTAAGAGGTCTTGCTGCTGCTCGTGATGCTGCTGCAATTGAACTGTCTCTAGCTACACCAGTTTGTTCGTTAGGCGGAGAGTCGTTTTGTGTGTTCGAGTTTGACACGTTAGCGTTAGCCTGAAGTGCCCTGCGAAGGTTCGGATCCGCTGCGCCTTCTAGTGACTGGTTCTTTTCCCTAATAAGTTTAAGTGTTTGTTTAAATTGATTTCCTGATATACTCGACTGTACTTGTAGTACTCTATATAAACCGCTAAAGCCTTGCACTGCAACTGTATCTTCAGGAAATGCCATAGACCCGTCCCTGTTGTAGTCAATAGGCGTTCTAAAGTTAACAAGAATATGAACGTGTCCTCGCTGATAATCTGCACAGCCGTCTGCTGTTAAACATGCAGATGTATTTGATTCTTCTGCGTTATAATTGCCCATCCCACTATCGTGCAAGAAATATGGATCTCCCCATATTTCTAAATCAGCAGTAATTAAATCAACGTCACTGTTAATTAAATTTTGATGAAATATTCTTGCTAAGTTTGCTCCCCTGTCGATATTGTAAGTACCGCCAGAGAAACTCCTCACTGTCGGAGCTGTTACAACTTGACCTTCAATTCCGGCAGCGCCTCTAGTTCCGTCGCCAGTGCCCATCGGTGTTGCTTGTTCAGGAGCAAATGTTCCTTCTGCAGAACCCGAACGTTCGCCAGCTGGTAATTCACCGAAGTCTGCTGCAATAGCTGTAAAGAATGCTGCATTAAACTTTATATCAAAACCGAGTACATCTTTGTTTTCGCCGCTATAAATGTAATCATAACTTTTTACAACTTGTTTAGCACGTTCTTTAACTGCTACTTCTTGGTTAGGTGCAGTAAATGTACTCGACGCTACTTCATATTGTACAACGTTGTATACCCAAACTTTTGCTTTTTTGCCTGTTTCTTCTTCAACAATCCAATCATCGATTACATAAACTTGCGGTTCAATTCTAAACCAAGGAATCATACTTTCTTCGTCTGATGCTGCTGCTTCCATTGCAGCCTTACCGTACTCGCTTACTAGTATCATTTCTTCAATAACTTTAGTAACCTTTGTTCCTTTTTCAAATCTAAAAGTTCTTGTATCACCTGTAATTTCTAGTTCAACGCCGTCACGTTTATAAATTCCAGTGTCCTCGTCAAGAGTATACAATCCTAAACCAAAAGGCTGATCTCCGCCTGCATTTGTTACAGAAACCATTTTCGACATGCCAATAGCATTAACGTCTGTAATTGCGTTTGTTAATATTCTATCGGCAGGACTTTCTTCGCCGCTTCCTCGACCTGCATTGATTAAAAAATCACTAATTGTAGAAACAGATCGTTCTCTAGCTGCATCTGCGCCCGCTTGCGAACCATTAACTGCTCTTGTTTGTTCAATTTCTTGTAATATAGCAGAGTCAAGATCTTGTGCTGCTTCATTTGTTGTAGAATTTAAACTAGTTCTCGATGTAGGAAATCTTACAAGATAAATGTCACTAACTGGTTGATTCTTGTTATTTGCTGCCGTTGCAATTGCATTGTTAATTGTAACAGATAAGCTTCTAGGACCTGTTGTTATAGCCTCTAGTACACTCGGCCCTGTAATACTAATTTGATCTTGTATTTTAGCATATTCGTCTAATAGTGCAACTTCGTTCCACGGATATGCTTCAATTTGATAAACAGATCCGCCACGTTCAACTTCAAATTCAATGTTTGATAATTTAAATGGTATTTTTCTATTAGCGTATTCAACAGGAACAGCATTTCCTTCGTCGTCCCAACCTACAAAGTCAAGTTCTAACAAGTATGGTGCTTGTAAGTAATTTCTAAATCCTGCATCTAGTGCTGCTGCTTGCAATGCTTGAAGGAATAATCCCATAGAATATGGTTCATGAACAGTAAAACTAAGTTTAGTGGCAGGTGCAATACCAGACTTTCTTGACGGTGCAACAATTGCACTCATTTCAAAGTCGTCAATAAAGTATTCTAAATTTCCTGCTTCTTTGCCTAGTGCTTCGTAGATTGTTCGCACACGATTTTCGTTTATACCTCCGCCGCCTGAGCGAAGAATAGTTACATCTGCACCATTTTTTCTGTAGGATTCTGCTGGATTGTTAATACTGTTTACACTTAAAGCACCTAATTCAAATACACAGTTAAAGCTAGCATAATTTTCTAGTTGATTTTGTATAGTAATATTTTTGCCTTTAGGCTTTGTTTTCTTGTTTTGAGAATTAATACCTACTTTACTTTCTGATACACCCTGACTTGATGAAAGAGCATCTTGTAAACCGACTTTATTTGCAAAGCCACTTACTTGCCCAAGAGCTGCTGTGGCGCCGTCTATAATGCCTGTTGCTGCTGTTAGTTTGTCTTGTGCATCATTAATAAACGATCCGAGTGCTGCTGTGCCCTTTCCTAGTGCGCTGTTTAATAGCCCTGCACCTGCATTTACAACATCTTCAGCAAGATTTGCCACTGCACTGTTGCCAAACTCAACGTCTCCTATTTCAAAAGAGTTATTTAATACTCTTAAGTTTTTTGCTGACTCAAGGCTATCTCTAGCTTGTACAGCCAAATTTGGAAGTTCAGCTGCAACACCTTGTGCTAGTGCTTCTACACTTTGGCCTGTGGCGTTTGCCAGTGCCTGTGCTTTATTAGCTATTATTTCACTTGGGTTTATAGGCATTTATACTCCTAATACCTTTTTAAGTTTGTCTGGTTTCGGTAAAAATATAGTAGTACCTGCTACCATATCAAACACAGGATCTTTAATAATGTCCATGTTGCGTTGTGCAAACACCCACCAAAGTTTAGGTGTTCCATAGTAATCATAGGACAACAAATCTGGACGATGTGTGTATTGAGTTTCTATTGTGTATTGTGCATCGTCTGCATCAGCAGGTATAGGACGTATTCTTAGAATATCTAAAGATCCTAATGCTGTGAATTTAGTTTTATTCCACGGACTTGAATTTGAATAGCTTGCCATTAGATAAATCCTTGATTTCCGTTAACGTACTTGCCGTCAACAAAGTCTTGCAAGTTAAATTCTGATACTCTTCTGCGTGAATATGTCGGACGCAGTGTTACTGATATTTGACTTTGTGTCGGTGCCCAAGTAGTTCCTTTGCCTGCTGAGCCTTCTGATGATCCTGAAATAGGAGTTGCAATATAATCAACGTCACTCGGTAAATCAACTGTAAAGTTAGTTACTACACAAGGAACATTATTAAACACATAATCTCCGTAACCACTTAATCTTACAGTCATTGGCGGAGCACCTGCATCAGCACTATCACTTCCGTAGTTCATTTTAGTAATAGCTCTTAAGAAATGTATACATGCTACCCAATATTGTCCTTCTTCTGCGTTTTCAACAATAAACTCGCCTGTAACTGTAATGTCATCTGCTTGGCTATTTTCGTATACTTGGAAAGGATAGTTTGTGTGTACTGGATTTAGGCTATTATAATTTGCAGTATGGCTTAAAATAATTGTAGGAGTATACGGAAATATCATTTGTCCGCCTGTACTGTTTAGCGGGGAAAGCAGTGCAGAATTTTCTCTATACTTTTGAGGAACGCTAATCTTTACACGCCAGTCTGAATCAGTTGAACTTGAACTAAATCTTGCTAGTGTAGGAGTCTTAACTTTTCCTTTGGTGTAACCCGGAAGATTTTTACTGCGTTGATTTTTACTAAAGCCAAATGAACCAAACACATCGTCAACAACATTGCTGCCAATTTTGCCTAACAAGTTTCCAACTGGTCCTCCTATGTTAAGCTTGTCTCCTACAAAGCTTTGCACAGAGGCTTGTGCTTCATTTTTAATCTGATCAACTGTTTTATTAAACTGAGATTTTAATCTGTTTCCTAACGGGAATGCCATGGTAATTCTCCTATACAGTATTTAGTTGACAGAATTAACAACGTATATTATAATAAGTATAACTATTAGGAGAGTACCTTGAGAAAACGTAATTACCTCAACAACAAAGACATTTTATCAGAAATACATAGGTCAAAGAACACATTTTGCAGCTATGTTGACAACGAACTACACCATCAATTTGATATTATTGTATCTAGTGTAGACGAAATCAACAAAGATACAGTTGAAGAAGCAAGAAAAAACAAAGCAAAACGTTTGAGCACTGCTGAGTACGAAAGACGCAAGATGGCAGGCGAAAAAGTTAAACAAGCCGAATGCGAAGTTAGCCCAGACAGCATTACAAAAGAAGAATTAATCTTTCGTGTAATGACATTTGACCATATTCCAGAAGAACCAGGTCGTAAAAAGAATCCAAAGACTATAGCAGACACTAAAGTTAAACTAAACTTTCCTCCTTTTCAGCACTTTAAGTACAATGAAGAAGATGAAATTATTTGTGTAGGTAAAAGTCATTGGCAAGGCGGTATGGAAAACGGAAGTTTTAGTTTAGGACACGGTAAAGCAACAGACAAACTTGCTCTAATGTGGCTTAAACTTGTAGATCGTTATGCAACTCGTGGTAACGTTCGTGGTTACACATACAATGACGAAATGAAAGGGCAAGCAATCCTTCAACTTGCACAAATTGGTCTACAGTTTGACGAATCTAAATCAGATAATCCATTTGCTTACTACACTGCGGCTGTAACTAACAGTTTTGTTCGTGTAATTAATATCGAAAAACGTAATCAAAACATTCGTGACGACATTCTAGAAATGAATGACATGAATCCTAGTTACACTCGTCAAAACGAAGGCGAGTGGGAAGCAAGTGTTAAACGCAACGAAGAAGCAAGTCACTCTTCATTTACTGATTTCTCTCCATCTTCTGAAGATTAATGGTTGACAGGTGTGTAAATATCACGTATACTTAAACACAGTATATATGTATGGAGAATACACACCTTGTTTAACAAAGCAGCAGTCTTTACCGATATACATTTCGGACTAAAAGGCAACAGTAAGATTCACAACGACGATTGTGAAGAATTCATTGATTGGTACATTGCTACTGCAAAAGAGCACGGTTGCGAAACTGGTATCTTTTGCGGTGACTGGCACCATAACCGCAATAGCTTAAACTTGTCCACTATGGATGCAACTATTCGCAGTCTAGAAAAACTAGGCAAAGCGTTTGACAAGTTCTACATGTTTGTTGGCAATCACGACTTGTATTACAAAGATAAACGTGATGTTGCATCTACTATGTTCGGAAAGCACATTCCAGGCATTACATTTGTTGACGAAATTTACGAAGAAGAAGATGTAACGCTTGTTCCTTGGCTTGTAGGCGACGAATGGAAAAAGATTCAAAAGTCTAAAGCAAAATATATGTTTGGACACTTTGAGCTTCCTAGCTTTTATATGAATGCAATGGTACAAATGCCCGATCATGGCGAACTTAGAGCAGAACACTTCAAGAATCAGAAGTACGTGTTTAGCGGGCACTTCCATAAAAGACAAAAGCAAGGACATATTCATTACATTGGTAATGCGTTTCCTCACAACTACGCTGATACATGGGACGACGAACGCGGTATGATGATACTCGATCGTGCAAACGACGGTGAACCAGAGTACATCAACTGGCCTAACTGTCCAAAGTATCGTACAATTAAACTTAGCAAACTGATCGATGATCAAGATAGCATAATCAAAAGTAAAATGTACTTGCGAGTAGAGCTTGACTTGCCGATTAGTTATGAAGAAGCACAGTTTATTAAAGAAACGTTTATTAATCAATACGAATGTCGAGAGATTACACTAATTCCGCAGAAGCAGATGGAAGAAATTACCACCGACTTGGACATTAGTGCGTTTGTTAGCGTCGATCAAATTGTATCTAACGAAATTACACAGTTAGACACAGACAGCTTCGATAAAAAATTACTACTAGATATCTATAATGGCTTAGAATGATAAAAGTAAAAGACCTCACAGTAAAAAACTTCATGAGCGTGGGCAACCAGACCCAGGCTGTAAACTTTAACAAAGAAAAGTTAACTCTTGTGCTAGGTGAAAACTTAGATCAAGGCGGTGATGACAGCGGATCACGTAATGGTACTGGTAAAACTACTATTATCAACGCACTGTCATATGCATTGTATGGTACTGCACTTACAAACATTAAGAAAAACAACCTAATTAACAAAACTAACTCAAAAGGTATGTTAGTTACGTTGCATTTCGAAAAAGATGGCATGGACTATCGTATTGAGCGTGGTCGTAGCCCCAATGTTCTAAAGTTTTACATCAATGATCACGAGCAAGAACTAACAGACGAGTCGCAAGGTGACAGTCGTAAGACACAAGAGACCATTGATGACTTGTTAGGTATGAGTCACGACATGTTCAAACACATTGTTGCACTTAATACCTACACAGAACCGTTCTTGAGTATGCGAGCAAACGATCAACGTGCTATTATTGAGCAGTTGTTGGGTATTACTATCCTAACAGAAAAGGCCGATGCACTAAAAGAACAAACAAAACAAACTAAAGATGCAATTACTCAAGAAACACTAAAGATCGAAGCAATACAAACTGCTAACAGTAAAATCGAAAGCACAATTGAAAATCTAAAGAAGAATCAACGTGCTTGGCAGGCAAAAAAGCGTTCAGATTGCGAAAAATTGCAAGCAAGTATTGCTGAATTAGAGCAGTTAGACATCGAAAACGAGCTCGATTTGCATGAAAAATTGGCAAATTGGACTGAGATGAACAATGCAATTACTGCACTAAACAAAGAAAAAGGCACACTTGAGAGTGCTCTACTGCGGGCTACTAAGAGTGTTGAGAAGGCTGAAAAGGACATTGCAGAACTAGATGACGCTACTTGTTACACTTGTGGTCAAGCACTTCATGACGATAAGAAAGAAGAACTCGAAGCACGAAAAGCAAAAGAACTCGAAGATGCACTAGCATATCAGACAGAAGTTGCAGATAAACTGCAAGAAGTTATTACAGGACTAGAAGAAATCGGTGACATCAACGGTCGTCCTAGTACTTTCTACGAAACTGCAAAAGATGCATACGATCACAGAAGCAATGTCGACAGTCTAAAGCAAGCACTGTCAAGTAAAGAAGCAGAACAAGACCCTTACCAAGCACAAATCGACGAATTAAACGAAACTGCTATTCAAGAAATTGATTGGGGTGCTGTAAACGACCTTACGAGCTTTAAAGAACATCAAGAGTTCTTGTTGAAACTGCTTACAAACAAAGATAGTTTCATTCGTAAGAAGATTATTGATCAAAACTTAGCGTACTTGAACAATAGACTTACATATTACCTCAACAAACTAGGTCTTCCGCACCAAGTAGAGTTCCAAAACGATCTAAGTGTTATGATTACACAACTAGGTCAGGATTTAGACTTTGATAACTTGTCACGAGGCGAGCGCAACAGACTTATCCTAGGTATGAGCTTTGCATTCCGTGACGTTTGGGAAAGTTTGTATCAGAATATTAACTTGTTGTTTATTGACGAGCTTGTAGATTCAGGTATGGACACTGCTGGTGTTGAGAATGCACTAGGTGTTCTCAAGAAAATGGGACGTGAGCGTGATAAGAACATCTTCCTTATTTCACACAAAGACGAAATTGCAGGACGAGTTAACCACGTTATGAAAGTAATTAAAGAAAATGGGTTCACATCATATGAAAATGATGTTGACATTGTAGTCTAAGGATGCTATAATGGATAATGATACACACGATCAGTTAGTACAGGCATATTTAGAATATTTTAAGGCAAATGAGAAGTGGGAACAAAAGAGAACGTATCGCACATACTATGCTGCACAACAATGGCTTAGAGAGATACGTAGAATTGTAAACGTAAGGCTTGTTGAAAACAAAGAATACTTTTATACCAACGTTAATACCAAATATAACAAAGGCAGAGGCAAGTCGTAATAAGTAAGTTCATGCTATGGACTTATGAAGGTAAACAAATTGATACTATTCCGGACGAATACGAAGGATTTGTTTACCTTATCACCAACCTTATTACTGGGCAAAAGTATATAGGCAAAAAACTAGCTAAATTTAAAGTCACAAAACCTCCCCTTAAAGGCAAGAAAAACAAAAGACGCAGTACAAAAGAAAGTGATTGGAAGGACTATTGGGGTTCATCAGATCGCTTAAACGCAGACGTAGCAGAACTAGGCCCAGAAAACTTCACAAGAGAAATACTTTACCTGTGTAAAAGCAGGGCAGAAATGTCATACATAGAGGCAAGAGAGCAATTTGATCGTAGAGTTTTAGAAACTGACGATTACTACAACGGAATTATTAATGTACGTGTAGGCGGCTCACAAAAACTTCGACAGGCACTTTTAGAACACTCTAAAGGCAAATAATCATCAGCACATAAGGTTAGCGGGCCAGATTGTAATACCGCTGTGGAAAAACCGGCGACAACGTAACCGGACACGTACATACTGAGCGAAATCCCACTGGACGTAGATTGGTATAGAGTGATTGCTGACATTCGAAGAACTGCACTATTACACATAAAAACTCCTTAGCACTAGGAACGAGGCGGGAGGTATAATGTAACATATATTGCACATTAGACGCTTTATGCGCCTTTAATGTAACATATATTGCACATTAGATGTCGACGTAGGTTGGGAAAGGTCAGAGCCCATTGTGTAGCAGTATAACAAACACCTACTTCCATAATGTCTTGGCTGGACTGTAACTCACATGAAGCGAGAAATTTTTTTAGATGGAACCGTAACAGGTTCCGTCTGACCAAACACAATCTACATGAAACTAAAACATTATGACATACGTCATAATGCAGTTAATAACTAATATCAACTAAACGAAGTGCATAGTTTGAGCGATAGCGAAAACTTAAATGAGCGTTAGCTCATTTCTACATGAGTTTGTGATAGTATTTCTTAATAAATACACTATAATTATAGGAATTAGTTTAATGCGTATTGACGAATTTACAGCTACGGATGATCTTGATGAAGCACCTGTAGGTATGATGAAACGAGCTGCACAAGGAATTGGTAGTAGGGTATTGAATAAGATACCTGGTGCTAAAAATAAAGCAGCTAATTTGGCAGGTAAAGCAGATCTAAGTGATACTGCAAATAATTTGTACAAGGAATTTAATAAGTTTCTTGGAACTCAAGGCAAGAACATCAATCAAGCATCTGGTGAAGAACTTGATGCATTTCTTAAATCAAAGAAAGCAGTTGTTCCTGGTATTCCAAGTGGTGTGTTAACTAAACCTCAAATCAATGACGTATTAATGAAAGCAGCCAAAGACGCTATGGCCAAGCAACAGGGTGCAGACATTCAACAACCTGGTGGTGGTCAAGCAGCTCAAAATGATGCTAATGGTGACGGAAAAGATGATGCTACAGGAGAACCTGTACAGTCAGAACCAGCAGCAGGTGGTAAAATAGAATTTACACCTAATCAGCCTGTTATGTTTACAAACAAAAGAGGCCAAACTGTACAAGCAACAGTAGTTGGTAAAAGCGAAGACGGTGACGAAAGTAAAGTAAGTGTTAAAGGTGCCAAAGGTCAAACGTTTAATGTGTCAAGAGATAAACTGTTAGATCCTGCTACTAAGAAACCATTTAAGCCTGGAGCAGCACCGGCAGCTAAACCTGCTGCACCAAAAATTCCTAAAAACATTCAAACACAACTTGACGCATTAACTCCTGAACAAAAACAAGAACTGGTGGCCCTACTATGAAATTAAACGAAGTTGGAATTAAACAATACAAGTCTGCAAGCATACTTAATGAAAGCTGGCAGTCGCTAACAGAAGCACAACAAATATATGTTGGCAAATGGGAAACAAATGTATGGCCTTTAATGGAGCAGTTTAACAAGCTATTAGAAGCTGAACTTACTCCTGATCAAATACAACAGATATTCCAAAACGCTGAAAAAGTTTCTATTGAAGGTGGTAAGAATCTAACTGCACTAGGTAAAGCAGGTAAAGTTAGTGCCGAAGTGACTGGAAAGATAAAAGCAGAAATTGAAAAACTAGCCAAGCAAGCACAGGCTAGCGGTCCTGTTAAGAACATGGATCAGCAGTTTGATAAACTGCGTATGCAATTGTCAAAGAGTCTTAAAGGCAGTCCTGCAGGTAGAAAAGTACTAGCAGGTGTTGACAAATGGAAAACATTTGCTGACGAAAACCCGGCTAAGAGTGCATTTGTTATTGGTGCAATGACATCATTACTTGCATTTGCAAGCGGCGGAGTTATGAGCGGTGCAGCAATTGGTTTCTTCTTAAAACTTGCTAACAACACAATCAAAGGCGATAAACTTTCAACTGCAATTGGTAAAGGTGCAAAAGGTGCAGCAATTGGGGCGCTAGCAGGTGGACTATCAGATGTTATCGGCGATCTTGTTCCACCAGAAGTTGAAGATGTTATTCTTGCTAGTGACGGACA
>Ga0209955_1000294_pt1 | contig 18638 bp, 9 predicted proteins | sample SalPonA_A_H2O_MG_FD_185716 | JGI IMG/M metagenome (GOLD analysis project Ga0209955, IMG submission 185716) | Water microbial communities from South San Francisco under conditions of wetland restoration - Salt Pond MetaG R2A_A_H2O_MG (SPAdes)... | ecosystem: Environmental > Aquatic > Non-marine... | reverse complement strand
CAGGTGGTTACAGAGAGGTGGAAATACCCGGCTCCATTCCGAACCCGGAAGTCAAGCGCCTCATCGCTGATAATACTGCAGCTTTCAGTTGTGGAAACGTAGGTCGCTGCCTGCTCTTGAGTTTTTTACTTAACATTATTTCAGAAAGCTTAGTAGCTGACAGTAGATCCTGTCTGCTACTAAGCTTTTTTTTTAGCCCCTTTTTTCCCTTATTATTCCTTATTTTCTTAAAACCTTATCATTATTTCATCTATCAATTCTATAATTCCTAAAAGCCTAAATATATTAATATTATATTTGATAGAATAAGCTTTTATAAGAGTTTTTAAAATAAAAAGGTTTATCTATAATGAGTGAAAATAAAGATTTTTTACGTGCAATTGTTGAAGAGGATTTAAATTCAAAAAAATATGAAAAAATAGTAACAAGATTTCCACCTGAACCAAATGGTTTTCCACATATTGGTCATGCAAAATCTATCTTCATCAATTTTGGAATAGCAAGGGATTATAATGGTCATTGTAATCTTAGAATGGATGATACAAATCCAACAACTGAAGATACAAAATATGTTGAGGCATTAAAAGATGCTGTTACATGGCTAGGATATGATTGGGGAGAAAACGTACAGTTTACTTCAAATTATTTCCCTAAAATATATGAATATGCTATTGAATTAATTAAAATGGGTAAAGCCTATGTAGATAGTTTAGATGAAGAGCAAATGAGAGAGTACAGAGGTACTGTTACTGAAGCTGGAAAAAGAAGTGAATTTGCATCTAGAAGTATTGAAGAAAATTTAGATTTATTTGAAAGAATGAAAAAGGGTGAATTTAAAGATGGAGAACATGTATTAAGAGCAAAGATTGATATGAGTGCTGGTAATATGAAGTTAAGGGATCCACTTTTATATAGAATTAGACATGCCCATCACTTTAGAACAAATGATGATTGGTGTATATATCCTATGTATGATTTTGCCCATTGTTTATCTGATTATATTGAAGGTGTTACTCACTCTATTTGTACATTAGAGTTTGAAAATAATAGAGATATTTATAATTGGGTTTTAGATACTTTACAATTAACTCCACCAAGACCTTATCAACATGAGTTTGCTAGACTTGGAATTAATTATACAGTTATGAGTAAAAGAAAACTTCTTGAACTAGTAAATAAAGGATTAGTTAGTGGTTGGGATGACCCTAGAATGCCTACAATTGCTGGATATAAAAGAAGAGGTTATACACCTGAATCAATTCTAACTTTCTGTGAGCAAATTGGAATTGCTAAAGCTAATTCTATGGTAGATGTATCACAATTAGAGTTTTGTATAAGGGATGATTTAAATACAAAATCTCCAAGAGTTATGTGTGTATTAGACCCTATTAAAGTAGTAATTGAAAACTTTGAAGGTGTAGAGGAAATTGATGCCTCTTATTATCCACATGATGTACCAAAAGAGGGTTCTAGAAAAATTCCATTTTCAAAAGAAGTTTATATTGAAAGAGAAGATTTTAGTGAAAATCCTCCAAAGGGATATAATAGATTAACTATAGATCAACCTGTTAGATTAAGACATGCGTATATAATTACTTGTAAAGAAGTTATAAAAGATGACAATGGAAATATTGTTGAGATTAGAGCTGAATATAATCCTGCTTCAAAAAGTGGAAATGATAAAAGTGGAATAAAAGTAAAAAGTGCTATTCAATGGGTAAGTGTTAATGAAGCTAAAAAAATTGAAGTTAGATTATATGATAGATTATTTAAAGATGAGGCACCTGAAACTTTAGATGATTTAAATCCTGATTCTTTAAAAGTCATAAAAGATGCATTAATTGAACCTGCTGTTATTACAGATAAAGTTGATGTTAGATTTCAATTTGAAAGACAAGGATATTTTTATGCTGATCCTATAGATTATAGTGATGATAAACCTGTGTTTAACAAAATTGTTGGATTAAAAGATTCTTGGGCAAAAAAATCTAAGCCAAAAACTGAAGTAAAAACTCAAAGCAAACCAAAAATTGAAACAAAAAAAGAGGTTGTTCATGGTGAAGCTGAACCAATGACTGAATCTCAAAAAGCTTTATTTGACAAATATACAAATGACTTAAAACTAAATAATGAAGTTTCTAATATTTTAGCTAGGGATGAAGTTCTTTCAAATTTTTATGAAGATAGTTTAAAAATATTTAATAGTCCTGTTACAATTGCTAATATTGTAGCAAATGATGTAGCTAAAGAGTTAAAAGATAAGACAATTGATGAATTAAAATTCAATTGTGAAATGATTTCTGAATTAGTTAAGATGATTGATGAGGAAACTATTTCAAGTAAAATAGCAAAACAAGTTTTTGAAGAAATGACTAAAACAGGTGAAAAACCTTCTAAAATTGTAGAAGATAAAGGTTTAGTTCAAGTAAGTGACCCTGCAGTTATTTTACCAATTATTGAAAATGTGATTTCACAAAATCCTGAAAATGTAGAAAAATACAAAGCAGGAAACAATAAACTATTTGGCTTTTTTGTAGGTCAAGTGCTTAAAGCTACGGGTGGTAAGGCAAATCCAAAAGTTGTTAATGAATTAATTATAAAAAGTCTAAAATAGATGCTTATCTAATGTGTTATTAGATATAATGAATCAAATAACACATTAGAGGAATTTATAATGAAAAGAAACTTCACAAAAATTTTAGTTTTAACTTCGCTGTTTTTTATATTTGTAGGTTGCGAAAATAAAGATATAAAAGATAGTAATACTCAAGTTAAAAACAATATTGATGTAAATATTGGAATGTATAATGGTGAAGCATCATTGTTGTTTTTTATTGCAAAAGATAATGAACTTTTCAAAAAACATGGCCTTAATGCTAATATAAAGAGTTATAAAACAGGTCGAGATGCTTTTAAAGCAATGCTTGATGGTGAAGTTTCATATAGTTCTGCAACTGAATATGTAGCTGTTAAAAATAGTTTTAGTAATAATAATTTTAAAATATTAGCTTCGATTTCTCAAGCAAGTATTAATGGTATGCTTGCTAAAAATAGTTCTAATATAAATGATGGATTTGATTTAGTTGGTAAAAAAGTAGGTACTACTATTGGAACTGCAACTGAATTCTATACGGGTGTATTTTTAGAACAATATAATCTAAAACTTGCTGATGTAAATTTAGTTAATGTATCTCCTAAAGATAGAATTAAAAGTTATGGTGAAGATAAATATGATGCACTTTTTGCATGGGAACCTCATATTTATAAGATAACTAAACAATACCCTAAAAATTATAAATATTATGATATGCCCTTAAGCTTTAAATTTGATTTTGTTCTAAGTGTAGATGAAAAATTTCATTCTCAAAACCAAGAAGTAAGTAAGAGAATTTTATCAGCGTTAATTGATGCGCAAGAAATTTTTGAATCTAATAAAGAAAAAGTTTTAAATGATATTTTAGTTAAATATCTTAAATATGATAAGGAGTATATAGATTACTCTAAAGATAAATATAAATTTGATTTAAATTTAAACTATCCAATGTTAGTTAATATGAAAAAACAAGCTTTATTTTTACTTGAAAATAAAATCACATCAGGTGAATATCTAGATAAGAAGTTATTAGATATTAAAACTCTTGAAAATATAGACTCGAAAAGGGTTACGATTTGGGAATAAATCTTCTGAAAAATCCAAAAATCATTTTATTATCTCTAATAATAGTTATAAATATAGTATTTATTATTTATGTAAAAAATAGTTATAACACATTAGAATTCAATAAAAGTCATCTTATAAAAATTATAACTTTGTCAAATGAATTTTACTTAAGTCTTGGAGAATCACAAAACTATCAAAGAGAATTTATAATTACTAATGATAAAACTTTTAAAGATAAGTATATAAATTTGAAAAAAGAAGTTTTTAAAAATATCAAAGCTTTAAAAGATTTAGTTAGGTTTGACGAACAAAAAAGAAAATTAATAGCTATTGAACAGTTGTTGGAGTTTAGATTTAAAGATTTAGATGTTACTTTAAATTTTAAACTTATGAAAAATAGAGATTTAAGTAAGAATATAATTTCATCAAAAATAGGTATGGACTATTTACATGAAATAAAATTAATTTTTGATCAATTTATATTGTATGAAAATAAACTTATAAAAGAGAGTCAAGATAATTTTAATAATCTAAACAATCTAGTGTTATATATTCAAACTTTACTTTTAGGTTTTTTGATATTTTTAGTTTATTCTTATATTAGACAAAATAATAAAATTCTTTTAGATTCAAATGAAATAAAAAAATTAAATAGTAATCTTCAAAATAGAAACCATGCTTTAGAAGAATCTGAGAAAAAGCTCAAGGAATCTCTTAATGAATTAAATTATCAAAAAGAAAGGGCAGAACAAGCTCTTGAAGAGTCAAAGGTTGCAGAAGAAGAAGCCATAGCTTCACAAGAAGAGTTAAGTGTTATTAATGAAAACTTGATGTACGCAAATAAAGCAAAATCAGAATTTTTATCAAATATGAGTCATGAAATTAGAACTCCACTTGCTGGAATTATTGGAATTGTTGATATTTTACTAGAAAATGATGATGAAAAGTTAGATAGAAAAGAGCATTTGATGATGGTTAAAAACTCTGCAAATAATCTAAAAAATATAATAAACGATATATTAGATTTTTCTAAAATTCAAGCTGGTAAATTTGAAATTAGACAAGAACCTTTTAAATTAAGAGAAATGATTAATGGCATTAAATATATGTTTGAACCTGAGATTAAAAAGAAAAACTTGAAGTTTATATTAAATATTGATGAAAATGTAGAGAATATACTTTTAGGTGATGAACTTAGATTAAATCAAATTCTAAATAATTTACTTGGTAATGCAATTAAGTTTACAGATCAAGGTAAGATTCAATTAAAAGTTATACAAAAATTTAAAGATAAAACTAAAACTAAGTTAAGATTTGAAATCCAAGATACAGGTTTAGGAATATCAGATGATGTTAAAAATATCATTTTTGAATCATTTTCTCAAGGTGATTTATCAAACACTAAAAAATTCCAAGGAACAGGATTAGGTTTAGCTATTTCAAAACAGTTAGTTGAGTTGATGGGTGGAAAGATAAACTTTGAATCATATTTAAATGTAGGCACTACTTTTTATGTTGATATTGCCTTTACATATTCTAATGAAATAAAAGAAGAAACTAAACAAGAAAAAATTAAAACTAATTCTGTTTTAAAAGAGTCTAAAAAAGCATTAGTAGCTGAAGATAGTGAAGTAAATCAAATAGTTATTAAGAAAATTCTTTCACTAATTGGATTTGGTGATATAGATTTAGCATGGAATGGAGAAGAAGCTGTAGATCTTGTATCAAAATATGATTATGATGTAGTATTTATGGATATTCAAATGCCTCAAATGGATGGTTTGGAAGCTACTAGGTTGATTAGATTAAAAAATAAAAAAATACCTATTATTGCTTTAAGTGCTGCTGTTCTACCTAAGGATACACAAGAATGTTTTGAAGTTGGAATGAATGCTCATGTTAAAAAACCAATTGATAAAAAAGAACTTTTAAATGCTATTGCAGAATATTTTGAATTAATTGAAATAAATGAAGTTTCAAAAAATGAGACTTTAATTGTGAATAATAAGCATCTAAATATAAAAGTTTTAAAAGATGAAATTGGTTTTGAAGATGAAGAAGTTCATAATATGATGCATTTGTTTTATAATGAATATAATGACTTTGATGGAAAATTTAAAGATATAAAAGTTGGAACACCTAAGTTTAAAGCCTTAATTCACAAATTAAAAGGTACTTCAGCTAATCTTAGAATAGATACTTTAAATAAAATCTGTGTAAAAATAGAATCTCAAGAAGATAGTGATAAAGTTACAGATTTATATAATAATTTAAAATCTATTTTATCTGAAGTGTGCTCTGAAATTGAAGCAGATATATTGCCATATATTGAAATAAATATTTTGGATTCAAATGAATTAAAAGAGTTTATTGATACTTTGATAGTTGATTTAAATGAATACAATTTTATTGAAGAGCTAAGGTTTAAAGAACTTATTAAGTCTTTAGAAAATAGACTTGATAGTAATCAAATAAATGAACTAATTGAGCTTATTGATTCATTAGATAATGAAAAACTTGCAGATAAACTTAAATCTTTGGATATTAGATGAAAAGTACAATATTAATTGTCGATGATGATAAAACTAATTTAAATTTAATAGCAACAATATTAAAAGATAACTATGATATAAAAATTGCTTCAAATGGAAAAATTGCTTTAGATATTTTGGATAAATTCCATATTGATTTGATTTTATTAGATATAAATATGCCTGAAATTGATGGATATGAAGTTGTATCTAGAATTAAGCATATTGAGAAACTCAAACATATACCTTATATGTTTTTAACTGGAAAAGCTGATGAAGAGTCTATTGTTAAAGGCTTTGAATATGGTGCAGTTGATTATTTAACTAAACCAATTAAAATAGAAGAACTAAAACAAAGAGTTAAAACTCAATTAAAAATTTATAAGCTTCAAATAAAACTATTAGATAAAATAAAATTAATTAATAAAAAGAATGAATTAATTTTACAGCAAGAAAAACAAGCTGTAGTTTCACAAATGTTAGATGCAGTTGCTCATCAATGGAAACAACCTTTGAGTGTTGTTATGCTTTTGTTACAAGAAATAGGAATGGATTGTAAATATGGTCAGTTTGATGAAAAAAATGCTGAGAAAAGTATAGATGAAATGAAAGGTCAAATTAATCATTTACTTACTACTTTAGATGATTTTAGATCTTTATTTAAAGTAAATAACAACATTAAACCTTTTATATTTAATGATATGTTTAATAGTGTGCTAGAATTGATTAAAGTTGATTTATCTATGGATAATATTCATGTGATAAATAATATAAAAGATGAATTAAATATATATGCATGTGAAAGTGAAATAAAACATATTTTTATAAACCTAATTGCTAATACAAGGAATTCATATATTGATAATGAAATTGAAAAAAGAGATATATTTATTGATTATGAAGAAAAAGAAAATTCTTATGTAATTTTATTTCAAGATTACGCTGGTGGAATAAAAAAAGAGTTGTTAAATGATATATTTAAATCAAATGTCACAGGAAGAGCTAGTAAAGGTGGAACAGGCGTTGGTTTATATATTTCAAAAGTTATAGTTGAAAAATATAATGGAAATATATCCGTTGAAAATAAAAATGGCGGAGCATGTTTTTCTATAGAGTTAGTAAAAAACTTGAATCTGGACCCTGTAAAATAAACTTTTACTTACTTTTTAATAATGATTGAGAATTTAGCTCCGTCATTTGTGTTTTCTACATTAATTTGACCATTTAATCTTTCTGTGACTATCCTTCTTGAATTGAATAAACTCAGTCCAACACCTTGATTTTTGAATTTAGTTGTAAAATAGGGTTCAAATATTTTTTCTAAATGCTCTTCTTGAATTCCACCTGCATTATCTGTGAAGTTTAAAGTAACATTTTCATCTGATTCTTCTAAATCTATTTTAATAGTAGGATTTTTAATATTTTTATTTTCAAAGGCATCTTTTGAGTTATTTATTAGATTAATTAAAACTTCTATGAATTCTTCTTTATAAGTATTTATTTGACAAGAATCATTTAAATTAGTGATTACTTTTATATTTAATTCACTTAATAAATTATCTTGCATATTCAGTGCATAATCCACGATATCTTTTATTGAAATTGTCACTACTTCATCTACTTTATTTATATAATTTCCGAACATTTCAATTGTATTTGATAATTCTTTAGCTGTAGAGTTTATTTGACTTAAATTTGAGATTAATTTTTCTTTTTCAGACATATCATACTCTAATTCTATTTTAGAACTTGATGCTGTAATTGAAATGAAATTTAAAGGTTGTCTCCAATGGTGAGCAATATTACTAATCATGTCTTTTAATGATAAAAGTTTTGCATTTTCATAAATAACTAAATCTTTTTTTCTTAGTTCTTCTAAGTATGTAAGTTCATTTTCTATATCTATTAAAGAAATTACATATTGATTTTCAATAGTTGGATGTTTTATAATATTTGTTTTAAATCTCTTGATATTTTGATTATGACATTTAAATGGAATAGTTACAGATTTGTATTCATCATTGTCTTGTACTAATTTAAAGAATGTTCTCTTGTCATTTATTAAACTTAATAATTGTTTATTTTGATTTAAACTTTTAAATATTTTAAATAAATTTTTTGCTTCATAGTTACTATCTAAAATGTAAAACTCTTTATCTGTAATGAAAGTAGGGTTTTTGATATTATTAAATAATGCTTCAATTTCATTGTATTTTTCAAGAAGTTGTATTTTTGTTTGGCTTAATTCATCATTTTGAACGCGTAACTCTTCTTGGTGTAATTCTAACTGTTCATTTATCAAACTTAAATTTTCGTTTAATTGCTGGTTTGTCTTAAGTTCATCATTTAACTGCTTAGTTCTATTTTCAACTAATTTTTCTAGGATGATTTTATTTTTATTTTGTTTATAGAATACATAGGTTAAAAATAGAATTAATAACATAGTTAAAATAGTATATATATTTCTTTCTAAATAATATGCTTTAATTTGTTCACTTTTTTCATAGATAACTATGTATGAAATTATTTCATTGTCTAAATCTTTTATTGGTAGAAAAGACATTAGATAATATTCTTTATTTTTACTAATATTAGCTTCTTTTACAAAATCTTTTTTTGTAAGGGCTAAAGTCAAACCAAATGATTTATTATTGTTTATATTTGTGTATATATTTTCTATTACATCTGGATTTTGCTTTAGATAGTCTTTGTCGTGAATATGTTCTTTTTTAACATGTATATCATTTAAATAACTATAGTTAGGATGTTCACTTGATATTGAATAATCTTTTTTATACTCATTAAAAAATTTATTTTTTTCTATAATTGAAGATTTTAAAAGAATATGACTGTGTAATTTATAAACTTGTTCTATTTTATTTACAATTATTTCAAGTGGATATGCTATTTCAACACTTCCTATGAATTGGTTATTATAAAATATTGGATATAAAAATCTATAAGCTGGATAACTTCTACCAACTTCAAAAGCTTCTACTCTTCTTTTATTTTCCACCATATAATTTACAGTTTTTCTAATTTTTGATAAATCATCACCAAATTTTTTTGGATTATGTAGTCTTAAAAATGATTTACCTTCTTTAGTATGGAAATGTATATTAGAAATACCTACATTTTTTAATCTTTCAAAGTGAGATTCTAAAGTAAATGCTAATAGATTTCTTTGATTTGTATTAAGGTATCTTTTTACATCTTGTGTATTTAAAAGATTATTGTAAATTTCATCTGAAAACTCTCTAAATATTGAAATTACTACTTTATTTTTTGTTTTATAATCATTTAGTTTTTCATCTATAATGCTTTTTTCATTTTCTTTGTAATTAAAATCGAAATAAAAAAATACAGCTATAAAAGATACTGCAATAAAAGCAAGATACTTTAGATTTTTAAACACAATTAATCCTTTAACATATCTTGTAATTGTATACAGTTTGATAATACAGAAGCGTTTATGTAATACACATCATTGGCTGTTTGTTTTACAAATACAAAATCTTTCCAATTTTGTAAATCTTCAAGTATAGCTCTTATTATTTCTACAATATAATATTGTTTCTTCTCATCAAAATGTTCAAAATCAGCATATTCTATAGCATTATTTAATACAGAAATAGAAGAAGACATATCACCAAATGATGATAATGAATTAGCAAATGAAGCATATTTTCTTAACGCTTCTTCTATTCTATGTTTATAATCTTTAAAGTTTACAGTTTCAAGGGAGATTATGATTTCTTCTAAGAATAGGTCTATATCTTCAATTTCTTCTAATATATACTCTAAATTATCATAATCCTTTAAAAATTCAGTTGCACTAATTTTTCCGTGGGCTTGATTAAAAGTATTTAATTCTTCTTGATCTTCATTAGATACAAAATCTTCATCAAAATCGAAATCAAATTCAAAATCATCACTTTCTTCTTTAATTTCAACTGTTGGTGTTGGTTTTGAATTGAATAACTTAAATGTATGCTCTAAAACTAAGTTAATAACTCTTTTATCAAAGGGTTTTATTAAATATGAATTAGCCCCTTTATTTTTATAAATTTTTATATACTCTTCTTTTCCATATGCTGTAACCATTGTAATAACAGGTTGTCTAAAGGTATTTTTATTTAATCTAATTGTTGATAAAACTTTTAATCCATCGCATTTTGGCATTTTAACATCTAATAAAATTAAATCATAAGAGTTTAAAAAGTGCATACTAATAGCTTCAAAGCCATTTTCAGCCATGTCTATTTTATAACTGCTTATATCTCTTTCATTAAAAAAATCTTTAACATGGTAATCTAATATTTTAGAATTTGTAATCTCATCATCTACAATTAAAATTTTATACATTGATAATCCTTATTTATTAATCTATAGTATTATATAAAGTGTTATATTTACCTTAATAGTTATTATATTAGCGTTAAATAAATTATTTATTTTTTTATTGTCGTATATATACATATTATTGTAAGTTTAAATAAGGCTTGAAATTAGTACAATAAAAAATATTAAGCACATAAGGATTTATAGTGTCAGATAAAACAGATAAATTAATACAAGAAGCATTAAATCTTTTAAAAGATAAATCTTATGACAGCAAATCAAAATACTCACAAATGCAATTAAGTGAAATAATTCATGAATTAGATGTATATCAAGCTGAATTAGAAGTTCAAAATAATGAGCTTTTACATAAAGAAGCCCAATTAAAAGAGTCTTATGAAGAGTATGAATTACTTTTTCATGATGCTCCAACATGCTATATAATTATTAATTTAAAAGGTCAAATTTTAAAATACAATATTGAAACATATAAGGTTTTTGGAAATATTATTGAAAGAAGTGCAAACTTTGCTTCTTTGGTTAAATCTAATAATTTTACAAAATACTTTACCTGGTTAAATAGTGGTTCTGGAAAATATAATGAACTTGTAATTGATGTTAAGATAAATGTAAATTATGAAAAATTTAAACTTATTTTAAAACCTTATGCAAATCATAATGATAAGTTTCTTTTAATGCTTGTAAATGTTCAAGAACAATACGATTTAATAGAAAAAAATATTGCCTTAGTTGAAGAAAAAAGATTAATGGAAGCAATAATATTTAATCAAAATAAAATTACAGGTATAGGTGATATGCTTTCAAATGTAGCTCATCAATGGAGACAGCCATTAAACTTAGTTGGAATTATGATTTCAACGGTTAAATATAATATAACTAGAGATAATTTTGATAAAGATGAAATTATAGATCAATTATCAAAAGCAACTGAAAGTGTTGAGTATTTATCATCTATAATTGATGACTTTAAAAGTTACTACAACAATGATAGTATAGAAAAAGTAAATTATAATATTAATGATGTATTTCAAGACTTACTAAAATTAAGTAATTCAGAGTTTGAAAAAGAAAATATAAAATTGATTTTAGATTCAAAAGATATATTTATTTTTAAAAGTAAGACTTATTTTTTAGAAATATTAGTTAATTTAGTAAAAAATTCAAAAGATGCTTTTATGAATAAAAAAGTAGATAAGCCAATAATCATCATAGAAACAATAGATTTAGACGATAAAGTAGAAATAAATGTAAAAGATAATGCAGGTGGAATAGATAAAGAGAATCTTCCAAAAATCTTTGAACCATATTTTTCTACAAAATTTCCAAGTGTAGGAATTGGATTAGGATTATATATGGTATATGAATTAGTATCAAGACATTTTGATGGAATTATAGAAGCAACAAATGTAGAGTTTGAATATGAAGATAAAAATTATTTTGGTACAAATATGAGGATTATTTTTTCTAAGAAATAGGATTTGATCTTATTTTTTAGGTAGGAAGATTGTAAATTTTGCACCATCTTTTGTATTTTCAACTTGAATTTTACCATTTAAAGAATTGTTTATAATTTGATAAGACATATATAAACCAAGTCCTGTTCCTTGAGCTTTTCCTTTTGTAGAAAAATAAGGTTCAAATATTTTATCTATTATATCTTCTTTAATTCCTCCACCATTATCTTCAATTTCCAATAATATATGTTGTTTAGTTTTTTTCAGATTTATAGATACAAATTTATTTTTAACATGACTATCTTTTAAAGCATCTTTTGAGTTATTTATTAGATTTATTATAACTTGAGTTAACTCACCTAATACTAAATCATATTCTATTGGTTCAATTTCATTTAGATTTGTTTTTAGTTCTATGTTATTGTTTTTAAGATTTATTGACACAATATCTATTGCTGTTTGAATTCTATCTTGAATAATAACTCTCTGTACAATTTTTTCTTCAAGTAAAAAGTTTCTAAAAACATCAATAGTTTCAGATAAATATTGAGATTCTTTATTTATTAATTTAAGATTTTTTGATAATTCATCTTTATCTATGTCATCATACTCTATTTTACATAGTGAACCAGTTGCTGCTACACTTATTACACTTAAAGGTTGTCTCCATTGATGGGCAATATTTCCTATCATTTCTCCCATTTGTGCTAGTTTTGATTGTTCTATTAATTGCTTATCTAATATATAGTTTTTCTCTTGTTCTTTTAAAAGTATAAAGTCAGCTTCTGTATCTGTTAATGCTACTAAATATTTGGTTTCATCCATTGGATATTTACATGCACTAAGTTTTACATGTTTAAATTGATTAAATTTATCTTTAATCTCTACAGTTATACCTTCATCTAAAATATTAGATTTGTCAAGATATAGCATTGTTTTACATAAACAATCTTTATTTAGTATTGTTCCAAAGATATTTGAAAGAGGTTTTTTAAATTTTCTTAAAGAAGTTAAATTTTGTTTTATTATTTTAAATTCTTTATCAATTACATAGTAAGAAATTGGAGCTTCTTCAAATAAAACTTCATGCTCTTCATTTACTTTTACAAGCTCCCTTTCTTTTTCCCTTAATTCTTCATTTTGAGCAACAAGTTCTGCTTTGTGTTCAGATAACTCTTCATCTTGTTGCATAAATTTTGTGATATCTTTAGCTGAACAATAAATGTAGTATTTATTGTCAAATTTTACAGGTCTTGTAACCAATAAAATATTTAGATATTCATCGTGTTTTGTTTTGAAATTTGTTTCAAATGATAATGCCCTTGACTTTAATTCTTCTGTAGTAAATGTGCTTTGTTTAGTTTTTAAGTTTATTTCAAAATCTTTTAATGAGAACGTTAAAAGCTCTTTTTGTGCATAGCCTAATAAATTACATAATGAATCAGATGCTAGTATTAATTTTCCTTGCATATTTAAAATAAAAACACCATCGCCTGAGTTTTGAAGGAGTATTTGAAACTTTTCTTTCTCTTTTTTTAATTTTAAATTTAAAGTTTGATTTTGAAGTTGATTATCTATTCTTGCTTGAAGTTCATTTATATTGAAAGGTTTTTTAATATAATCTTTTGCACCAAGTTCAAAAGCTTTTGTTATAGAGTCCGAATCATTTTTCATAGTTAAAAAAATTACAGGTATATTTTGAGTTTTTGGATTTTCTTTGATTTTTTTTAGAGTTTCATAGCCGTCTAATTTGGGCATTACAATATCTAATAAGATTATATTAATATCAAATTTCTCTAGAATTTTTAAAGCTGTGTAACCATCATGGGCAACTTTAATTGTATATTTATTTTTTAGTGTTTTATTTAAAAAATAGATATTTGAATCTTCATCATCTACAATAAGTATTGTAAAATTTAGGTTTTCTTTCATTACGTACTCTCTTTATTTCATAATTAATTTTATCAGAATTTTTTATCAAATATTATTAAATATTATGAACGATAGTATTCCTTCCTTTATGTTTTGCTTCATAAAGTAAATCATCAACCAATTGATAAATTTTGTATGTGCTAATATTATTATCTCTTAAAGCTGTATATAGTCCTATTGAAACAGTAACATAATTTGATATTTTGCTAAATTTATGTTCAATTTTAAGTTCATCAATAGATTTTTTTATAATCTCTGCAAATTTAATTGCAGTTATATTATCATCACTTTTAAATAATATTCCAAACTCTTCCCCTCCTAATCTAAAGAAAAGATCATCTGGTCTTTTAAGTGTTTTTTGAACAGCATTTGAGATTTTTTTAAGAACCTCATCACCTTTTAAGTGTCCATAGTTATCGTTATATAATTTAAAGTAGTCAATATCAAACATTAAAAATGAAGCTCTTCTATTATCTCTTTTTGAAATACTTAGATATTCTTCTAGTTTTTCATTAAAATATCTTCTATTGTAAGCATTAGTTAAACTGTCTTTGATACTTAATCTTTCAAACTCTTTTTCTAAAGTAATATCAGTTTTGATAACCATATAACCTACTTTAGTATCGTAATAATATAAGGGAGATACAGATATATTTACTGTAAAAGGTTTACCTTGTTTTGTTTTACCAATTTGTTCTGCTTTATACTCTTCATCTTTTAAAATAGTTTCCCAAATTTCATCAATTTGTTTTTTATCATAAAATTCAGGGTTTAGTGAAGTTATATTTTTTTCTAGGTATTCTTCTTTGTCATATCCTGTAAATTCTATTAAGGCATCTGAAACTTCTAAAATCTTTCCATTTAAATCAAGTTTTGAGTAGTAAACATTTTCATTTATAATCTTATTGAATATTTTTCTTTCTTCTGTTAATCTTCTATAATTAAGGGTTTTTTGAACATTTGAAATAAGATTTCTTTTGTTTATTGGTTTTAGAATATATTTATTAACACCTTCGTTTATAGCATTTAATAAATAATCACTATTTGAATGTGCAGATATAACAATAATGTCTGTTTTTAATTTTAATTCTTTTATTTTTTTAATAAGCTCTATTCCATTCATAATAGGCATATCCATATCTGTAATTACAAGGTCAATAGTAAACTTAGTCAAAATATCTAAGGCTACTTTTCCATTTGCAGCTGTTTTGATATTGTATGAGTTATTTAGAGAGTTAGCTATTATATCAATGTTTGTTTTTTCGTCATCGACAATTAGAATAGTTTCTTTGTAGTTCATATTTATCCCTAATAATATTCAAGCTTTTCTAAATATATTTTATCTTTTATTTCTTAAAATAACTTATTGTTTAACGGACTAAAAAATATATTATCTATGTTTAATGAATATATTGTTATTATTTAGGTTATAAAAAGTTAAAAGAAGTATAAATGAAAAAAATAATAATATTACTGTTTTTTATTCAATCTATTTTATTTTCAGAAAACCTTACAAATAAAGAGCTTGAATATTTACAAAATAATAATTTTAATATATATGTAAATACCTGGGAACCTTACATAAAAGTCAGTACAGATGAAAGTGGCAAAAAAATATTTAGTGGTGTTGCTGTTGAATATTTTGAAGCAATTACAAAAGATTTGCCTATTAATTATAATTTGATAGATGCCAATAATTTTACAAATCTTTTAAAAAATTTAAAAACTGATCCAAATGCAATGACTTTATCGTCATCTAAAACAAAAGATAAAGAGTCATATGCTTTGTTTACTGAACCTTATGTGTCATATCCTATAGCTGTCATGACAAAAAGGGATAAACCATTTATTTCATCATTGGATAAATTTCAAAATAAAGTAATTGCAGTTGGAAATAAGTTCACAGCCCATAAAACATTAGAAAAATATTATCCAAATATAAAGTTAAAAACTGTTAAAAATACTTTAGAAGGACTTGAACTTCTTATGAAAGATGAGGTATATGGTGTTGCTGATATTTTACCTTCAGTTATTAATCTACAAAATAAATATGGTTTAAATGAAATCAAAATTAGTGGACTAACAAATGAAGAAATCTTTTTAAGAATGTTAGTTAATAAAAATTTAGCTCCACTACAAAAAATACTGAATAAACTGATTGTAAATAATAATATTAAATTAGAAGATTTAGAAAGTTATTTTCAAATAAAAGCACAATTGTCTAAAGAGTTATTGTTAAATTCGAAAGAAAAGGAATTTATAGATAAAAAAGATACATACAATGTTTGTTCTCCATTTGATGTTTATCCTTTTTCTGATGTTTTAGATGGAAAAGTAACAGGTATTATTGGTGAGATATTAGATGAAGTAACAAAAAAAATTGAGATTAAATTTAGTGGAATAAAAACCACATCAGATCTTGATTTGGATAATAAAATTCAAAATAATGAATGTGATTTAATTTCAATAGTACCATTTGATAATAGTGGATATTCGAATATAAAAACTTCAAAGAGTTTAATTAAACAAAAACTAGTTTTAGTTAGCGGTATTGATCATGATTTTATATCTAACAATTCTCATTTTGAGAATTCTAAAATTTATACAACTAGTACATTTTTAAAAGATATTGTGCAAAATAAATACCCAAAATTAAATATTGTTGTTGAAGAAAATAAAGATAAAATTATAGAGGATTTAAGTACTGATAGACATGGTTATTTTTTAGCTTCAGATGCAGAAAGTAGTAATGTTATTTCAAATTATGGATATAAAAATTATAAAGTAATTTATGAGTTTGATGATATTGAATTTAATATATCTATTGGTATTAATGATAATTTACCTTTATTAGTAGATATTTTAAATAAAAGTATTAATAATATTTCAGATGAAAAAATTCATGAGATATTTAATAAATATGAAAAAATAAGATATGAAGTTTCAAATGAAATAAATGAATTTTTACTTTTGATTATAGGAATTAGTTTAATTTTTATTACAGTTTTATTTTATTTACTAAACAAAATCAAAAAAAATAATCTAGTACTTAGTAATGAAACTAAAAGAGCAATAGAAAATGAAAGACTTGCCATCGAATCAAAACTACAGTTAGTTAAAGCAAAAGAAGAACTAACAGTTGCAAATGAAATGAAATCCCAATTCTTAGCTAATATGTCCCATGAAATAAGAACTCCTTTAAATGGTATTTTAGGAATTACTGATATTTTAATGGATAAAAATGACTTAGATAAAGAAGTTAAGGAAAATTTAGAAATTATTCAAAGTTCTTCTATGTCTTTAAGAAGTATTATTGATGATATATTAGATTTCACAAAAATTCAAGCTGGTAAGTTTAAAATCATAAACAAAAAATTTAGTCTTTCTGAAATGATTAAAGAAATGAAAAATTTATATTTACCATTAGCTAAACAAAAAAATTTAGAGTTTAATGTAACTATTGATGAAAATATAGAAGACACGATTATTGCTGATGATATAAGAATAAAACAAATAATAGGAAACATAGTTTCAAATGCAATAAAGTTTACTCACAAAGGAAGCGTAAGTTTATCTGTAAAACTTGCTAAAAAGCAAGGCAAATTTTTAACATTGAAATTTGAGATTGAAGATACTGGAATTGGAATGTCAGATGAAGTTAAAAGTAGAATCTTTAATGAATTTGTTCAAGGGGAATTTTCAAATACTAAAGAGTATAAAGGTACAGGTTTAGGTCTTGTTATTTCAAAATCCTTAGTAGAAATTATGAATGGAGATTTGAAGTATAACTCTGTTGAAAATATTGGGACTACTTTTATTGTTGAGCTTACTTTAGAATACAGCGAAGATAAAATAATACAAAAAAATGATACTAAAGTTCTAAAAAAATTAAAAGAATCAAAAAGTGCATTGGTAGCTGAAGATGTTGTTGTAAATCAGATAGTTATAGAGAAAAAACTTACAAAGATAGGTTTTGATGTAGTATTTGCTAAAGATGGTTTAGAAGCTTTACAAATGGCTAAAGAAAATAGTTATGACATTATATTTATGGATTTACAAATGCCGAATATGGATGGTTTTGATGCCTCTAAAAAAATAAGAGAGTTTGATAAAAATATTCCAATTATAGCTTTAAGTGCAGCTGTTTTAGATAATGAAAAAAATAAAACCTTTGAAGCTGGTATGAATTATCATATAGCCAAACCTATTGATGATAATAGTTTATATGAAGTTATTGAAAAATATTTTGAATTAATCAGTGAAGAAATTGTTTTAAATGAAAATAAAAAAGAAACTAAAACAAGCCATAATAATCAACTTGATGTTTACAGTGAGATTTTACAAAATATAGATAATGATTTTGATGAAGATACAATATTAAATATTCTTGAAGTATTTAAAAACCAATATGAAAACTTTAATAAAGAGATAAAAGAGATTAAAGGTAATGATTTTAAATCTTATATTCATAAGCTAAAAGGTTCAAGTGGAAATCTTGGATTACATAGTATTTATAATTTATGTCTTAATATAGAGATCTGTAAAAATGAAGATGAAAAAGAGAAGTATTTAATCAGTCTATTAGCAAAAATGAAAGAGCTTTTTGAAGTGATTGATGAAAAACTTTCAAATATAAATATTGTAGATACTTATGATGAAACTGAAATTGAATTAGTAGTTGAAGAATTGATTTATGAT
>Ga0209955_1000288_pt1 | contig 18817 bp, 13 predicted proteins | sample SalPonA_A_H2O_MG_FD_185716 | JGI IMG/M metagenome (GOLD analysis project Ga0209955, IMG submission 185716) | Water microbial communities from South San Francisco under conditions of wetland restoration - Salt Pond MetaG R2A_A_H2O_MG (SPAdes)... | ecosystem: Environmental > Aquatic > Non-marine... | reverse complement strand
GGAGTACTGTTATCCTCTACTTGAACCCTTTTATATAAGTTTTTTTCTAGTGAACTCATCCAACTCCTCCTAATGACGATTTACCTAGAGCATAGTACTCGTCTCCTGTTGTTCCGTAAGCGTCTGCGCCGCCTTGGCCATTTCGCCATTTATTCATTCCGCCTGCGCCTAATAAGTGCGATCCTGCTAACATCCCGGCTACATGCTCGTTAGAAGAATCTTCAGTAATTGCACCTCTGCTTAGAAGCGCTTGCTTATTAAAATTAGTATTTTCTATCATAGCAACTTCTTGTACATTGTTTTTGTTCTCTAAAAACTCTTGTACATTATTGACGCCGCCTTTACCTGTCCAAACAGAAGGATCATTTAACGCACTGTTTCCTCTATTGTATGTTCCAGGTTTTACATAACCTAATGTTTCAAGTGCAGCAGCACCAAATTGATATTTTCCTACGTATCCGATAGAGTTAACTGCTGTATAATCATTACCGCTTTCTCGCTGACCTAGTGCACCTAATAGTGCTCGTGTTTCTTCTTCTGAAAGTCCGTCAACTGTTCCTGGAACCTCACCTTGGAATGGCTCTCCGACGGTTGAACTAACTGGATTTGCAGTTTTACGTGTAACACCCCCCGGTGGCATAGTCGACGATGTTGGTGGAGCAGCAGTATTGCTAGTAAACTGTCCGCTTGCTGGTGCTCCAGATTTTTGGAACGTGTCTTCAATAACAACCGGTATTTCGTTTTCAAGACTTGTTATTAGTTCTCTGTCAGTTTTCTTGTATTTGTAAGCTAACGGATTTCTATGTTCGTGCTGCGGCCATGGCTCATGTTGCGGAGCACGAGGAAGTATTGAATCGTATGTAACTGTTTCGTTGTCATCATCTGTCATACCAACAGTAACTCGCGGTAAAGTTATTAATCCTAGCGGTGTAACTAGTAGTGCAGTTTCTGGTAATTCTGTTTTTGCTGCTTTTGTTGCGGTTGCTGCTCCAGGACCATTCATGTGAATTTGCGGAGCAGTTTCGATAATATTTCCGCCAGCTTTAGTTTCATTACTACTTGCTGAAGTATTATAAATGTGGCCACCAGAGTTAACATCGAAATCTCCTCCCGATGTTTGATATATGTATTTGCTTACATTAACATCTAATGCACCTTCAGTAACAGTAAGTAGCGTATCTTTCTTTATTGTAGTGTGCGATGTTTCAGTAACTTCGTGTTTTTCTTCACCAGTAATCAGAGTATGATCGTAATGGAAGCTTGTATCTATGTCGTCTGTTCCTTGACGTCCTATATGAGTTATTCTATTGCCTGCTACACTTAAATTTAGATTACCGTTAATTGTTTGAGATGCTAAGTTATCGTCATACGTATGTGTAGTAATTGTTGCGTTTGCGCCAACGTCTAAGTTAAAATTATATCTAGATTCAATTTGTATTCTACCTGATTCTTGGTTTTCGTCTTCTGTGTCAAACATTAAATCTTTTGTTTGTCTAGCAGTTGCCCTCATATTAATATTACGGCCAGCTTCAAAGTTGATATCTCGTTCGGCAGTAATGTTTATGTCTGTTTCAGTTTGTATACTAATGCTATCTTCAGCGTGTATATCTATTTTACCGTCACTAGTAAGTTCTATCCAAGCAGTACCTCTTGCATTTGCAATATAAATTAAATCTTCGGAATTATGAAGCAATATTTGATGACCAGTACGAGTTCTTAATCTAACTAATTCGTTATACGGAATAGTAGGGTCGCCACCGCTGCCACCGGATTCAACGTTTACATATTCAACTGGGCCTTCGCTAGGATGTTTTTTTCGTATAAATTTATCATCACCGTCGTCCATAACGAACGAAGATCCGCCTAAACGGTTAACAAATATATCTGCTTTTTCTTGGTATTCACCGTATTTTCCTTTAGGAGCTCCGCCTCTTTTATCTAAAGGTCCTGGCGTACTAAAACCGAATACCATGCTCGGAACTTCACGTCTAGCACTAGTTGATGTTATGCCTCTAATTTGATCGTCAACTAAACCTTGTTCAAGAAGTTGCTCTGTATAATCTTTATTATACGGCTTTTTGAACTTTGTAGGATCACCTCCTGATTGAGGTAATTTTTTATTATATTCGCCTACTGGAAGTTTTTTACCTTTTAAATTTCCAGGTGTTATATCAGTTGTAAGTTCTGTACTTGCACGACTGTCAGGTACCATAAAATTCATAAAACGATCCTGGACGCATCCTATCCAAAACCCTTGCGAAATATCCCCTTCGGCAAAAATTACAAGTACCCTTGATCCTACATCTGGCGGCACTGCCCAAAAGCCATAGCTTTTTTGAGTGTGCTGATAACCATCATTTTGTGTAGCGTTAGCAAATGCAGTTACACCGTAAAACGGGCTTAGATATCTAACATCGAGAAGTTGTCCAGTGCGTTCGGGGTTATTACCAGCTGCACTTTTCTTTAACAATTCAACTCGAAGTGTCCCCATGTATTGAGGATCTAGATGACTAACAATTATTGCTTCGTACGGTCCTGGATCAACTCTTCCGCTTACGCGAGATCCGCCCGATAAATGGGCTGCGGCTGCGCTACTTAATCCTGATGACCTTCTACTTACTGGCATTCTTTATCCTTCAATTAAATTATTCTGTAGTGCCGTCTGGTGATCGACTTTGTTTAGTTGTTTCAGCTGACTCTGGCGTTTCTGTACTTGCTGTTGGAACATATATTCCGCTTTCTTGCTCTTGGTTAGTTACACGTAAAAGTTTTAAACTTTGTGTAAATTTGTTAGAGCTAAAGCTATGAGTCACTGTTGTTATTTTATATATGCCTGAAAACGTCTGGTATTCTCTAAATTCCATTAGTCCTGTAGCTTCGTTATAATCAATAGGAATTCTATAATTAATTAATATATGTACTTCGTTATTTTGCCAATCCATTCCGCCATCGGCATTTATAGTTACAGACGGTCCTCTTCCTGCTGTATAATTACCGACACCGCTGTCCGGCAAGTAAAACGGATCTCCCCATATTTCGAGATCAGCCATTAACAAGTCTAAGCCGTCAAGAATTGATCTATGAAAATCACGAGCTATTGCTTCTGCTGCTGTAGACTTTGATGTTCCACCAGGACTTGTTCCAGTGCGTGTACTTGGATACGTTTTCTTGCCTTGATTCTCTGCACCTATCGGATTAGACATTCCAGGTTTTGTTTCTTCTGTTTGTACTGCGTTATCTGGGCCTAATACCATACTTCCTCTACTACCGTGTCCTTGAGTAGCGTTAAGGGTATTAAAGAACGCTGTTTTAAATTCTAAATCAAATCGTATAATATCTTTGTTTTTTCCAGTATACAAATATTCATATTCTTTAACTACTTGTGTTTTAAGATTTGATACGTTAGGGGCAGGTCCGTCTGGGGTTGCAAACTTACTTGCATGTACTTTATATGGGACTACTTTATAAACAAAAATTCTAGGTTTTCTACCTTGTATAGTTTCTGCAATTGTTCCATCGATAGGGTATACTTCCGATTCTACTTTGAACCAAGAAACGTAACCGTCTTTGTCTGGGTTATTGAGTGTATTTCTGCCATAGTCGCTAATAAGAACCATTTCCTCTATAATTTCTTGTATTGTCATTTCTTTAGGAAATTTGTAGTTCCTATCAGTGCTACTTAATGATAGTTCTATGCCGTTTCTTTTAAACACTCCGTTTTCGAGTGTAAATCCAGCATTACCGAAAGGATTTTCGCCCGAATCGTTAAGGTCTTCTACAATTTTACTATTTCCGATAGGGTTCATATCGGAAGCTGCTGCACCTGACATAGCATCAAAAATTGCAGTAGGTGCTTGGCAACTATTTGCCGTTATTGTTGCTGATCCCGGATCACTTGTTCCACTAGAAGAACCTACTGGTGTTCTCTCATTTGGAAATGTAATCAAGTACATATCTGTTGCATCTAACTTAGACGAATCAATCATAGACTGTTGTCTTTCGTTAAGTGACGCAGTTAAGCTTTTAGGCCCATTATTTAAAGCATCGGCTAAAGTTGGTCCAGTGAAGTTAGTTTCTGTTGTAACTGTTTGTATTTCATCTAGGAAAGACTGGTCGTTACTAGGAAGTGCTGAACATTCATAGACTGAGCCTCCTTGTTCTACAGAAAATTCAATGTTTAGTAAACGAATTGGAATATACTTCGAAGTATTCTCAATAAGTGTAGGTTCTGTACTATTTTCGTCCCATCCTTTAAATTCAATTGCTAATAAAAAATCTGCATCTGTGTAGTTTTGCCAACCTGCTTCCTCTGCTGCTGTTTTTAATGCTTCTAAAAACAAACCAACACTGTAAGGTTCTATAACTTTAAATTCTAATTTAGTTCCAGTCGATACTCCTGTAGAAGTGCTTGGAGCAATTAAAGAATCCATTTCAACATCGTCTATATAATATTCTACTTGCCTTGACGCTGACGATTCATATTCAGTAAGGGCACGGTTTTCAAATCCTCCTCCACCCGAGCGAAGGATAGTCTTTACTGCACTGAGATTATTACGATAACTACTAGGATTTGCAACTTGTGCAGCACTAAGTACACCTAGTGTAAAAATTGTATTGTATGAAGCATATACTTCTAACGGATTTCCGATCCTAGCATTAGCACCAGGCGGCGAAGATGAAGGTAAATTGATCGGAATTATCTGAGACACTGCGCCAAAAAACTCACTAGCAGTATCAAACGCTGGTGTAGTTAGTTGTCCAATATTTCCTGCTGTAAGTGAATTAAGTTGTCCGGCCATACTACCAGGTAATGCAGGAGCAGTAGACTCTAGAAAATTTCTAACATCACCTTTAACAGCATCAGGAATAGCATTGTTTATAAGACTATTAGCCGACTGTGTTAATGCGTTTTCAGCATCGCCTGCAAACGATTGAAGACTGTTTTTTAGTACTCTTACATCGCCACTAACTGCTGCGTCTACACTTTTTAATAAAGTGTTAGCTGCACTGTCAACTAACTTAGCACCCAAGTCATTTACTAGGGTATTTGTCTTGTTTTTTATAATATTTTTAATATTAAACATTATATTCCTAACGCTCTCTTTAGCTCATCGGGTTTAGAAAGATATATCGATGTTCCTGCCACAAAGTCGAATATAGGATCTTTAATTATATCTACATTTCGTTGAGCAAATACCCACCATAACTTTGATGTTCCGTAATAGTCATACGCAAGTAAATCTGGTCTATACGTGTACTGTGTTTCAATAGTGTACAGCATGTCGTCAGCTGATTTAGGTATCGGTCTTGCTTTTAAAATATCTAAATTACCTTGAAGATCAAATGCTGTGTTAGCCCATGGACTTGTAGTTGAATATGATGCCATTACATAAATCCTTTATCGCCTAATAAGTAGCCGCCGCTGACGAATGTTTTTAAGTCAAATTGTGCTACAGTGTTTCGACTGTAAGCAGGTCTACATGTTACTGAAACTTGACTTTGTGTTGGCACCCATGCACCGTCTGATCCCGATACAGCTATCTGCACATAGTCAACGTCTGATTGTAAATCAACTGTAAAGTTTGTTATTACTACAGGTACATCTTTAAACACAAAATCACCGTAGCCGTTTAGTCTTACGACAGGTGGCGGATTTCCTAAATTATCTCCGTTACCGTAAAACATCTTGGTAACACTTCGTAAGTAGTGAATTGCACCCAACCAATATTTTCCTTCTTCAACTGTTTGGACTGTAAATTCTCCAGTTATAACAATATCGTCTGTTTGACTGTTTTCGTAAATTTGGAATGGGAAGTTAGACTGCACTGGAGCTAACGAATTATAATTTGCACTGTGACCTAAAACTATAGTAGGTGTATACGGGAATGTAAACCCGTTAGTTTTAGCCAACGGTTGTAGTAATGCGCTGTCGCCAAATGCGCTAATCTGATCCGGAATACTTAGTTTCACTCTCCAATCGCCTTCTTCTCTCGACGATTTAAAGGATGCTGTAACAGCAATCGGGTCTTGTCTTTGCTGATTTTTTAAATTTTGAGACCTAGCAGAACTGTTAAAACCTTTAGGTGATGTCATTTTATCTAAATAACTAGATGCTGCTTTAGCTAAAGTACTTTTTATAAAGTTGCCAGCATTTAGATTGTCTCCTGTAAATTGATTTGCGCTCTGATACGCTGAAAGTTTTTGTTGTGCAGCAGAAACAAGTTGAGTTTTAGCTGCTTGCTTCAAACTTCCTACAATGCTGTTACCTAAATTAAATGCCATTTTTCTAGTCTCCTATACATTATTTAGTTGACTTTTTTATGTACGTAGTTTATAATATAAGGACATAATTAGGAGTATCAGGTGAGAAAACGCAACTACTTAAACAACAGAGACATTTTAGCAGAAATACACAAGTCAAAAAATACATTTTCTAGTTTTACTGCACCCGAGTACGCTGATTTTGATATTATTCTTGATAGCATTGACAAGATTAACATTAGAACAATTGCCGAAGCAAAGCGTAACAAAGCAAAACGGCTGTCTACCGAGGCATACGAAACTAGAAAAATGGCAGGCGAAAAAGTTAAGCAAGCTGACTGCGAAGTTGACTACACTTCTATCACTAAAGAAGAACTTATCTTCCGAATTATGACATTTGATCATATTCCAGAAGAGAAAGGACGGAAGAAAAACCCAAAAACTATAGCAGACACTAAAACTAAACTAAATTTTCCGCCGTTTCAACACTACAAGTTTAACGACGAAGGCGAACTAACGTGTGTTGGTAAGAGTCATTGGACTGGCGGCATAGAAAACGGACATTTTTCTAAAGATCACGGCAAAGCTACAGACAAACTTGCCCTAATGTGGCTTAAACTTGTAGATCGTTACGCTACTCGCGGCAACGTTCGAGGCTACACATACAACGATGAAATGAAAGGACAAGCAATCCTACAACTTGCACAAATTGGCCTACAGTTTGATGAGTCTAAGTCTAACAATCCATTTGCTTACTACACTGCGGCTGTTACAAACAGTTTTGTTCGTGTAATTAACATCGAAAAACGTAATCAAAATATTCGCGATGATATCTTAGAGATGAATGATTTAAATCCAAGTCACACTAGACAGCATCAAGGCGAGTGGGAAGCTGCGTTGAAACGTGAAGGTCTAGGCGATGATTAATTTTCGGTTGACACTTGGCAATATATCTACTATACTAAACGATACATAACCAAGAGGTATAGATTTTTGTTTAAAAAAGCTGCTGTCTTTACAGACATACATTTCGGACTAAAGAGCAACTCTCGTGTACACAACCAGGACTGCGAAGATTTCGTAGACTGGTTTATCGAGACTGCACAAGCCAACGGCTGCGAAACTGCTATTTTCTGCGGAGACTGGCACCACAATCGTAACAGTCTTAACATTACAACTATGGATGCAACTATTCGTAGTTTAGAAAAGTTAGGCTCTGCATTTGAAAACTTTTACATGTTTGTAGGTAACCACGATCTATACTACAAAGATAAACGTGAAGTTAGTTCAACTATTTTCGGTAAACACATTCCTGGTGTTACATTTGTCGACGAAGTTATAGTAGAAGACGATGTAGCACTTGTTCCGTGGCTTGTAGGCGATGAATGGAAGAAAATACAAAAAATTAAAGCCAAATATATGTTTGGTCACTTCGAACTTCCACACTTTTACATGAACGCAATGGTACAAATGCCAGATCACGGCGAACTAAAAGCTGAAAACTTCGAACATCAAGAATACGTGTTTAGCGGGCACTTCCACAAACGTCAAAAACAAGGTAAAATTCATTACATAGGTAATGCATTTCCACACAACTATGCAGATGCCTGGGACGACGATCGTGGCATGATGATTATCGACAAAGAAAATGGTACAGAACCAGAATACTTCAACTGGGAAGATTGTCCTAAGTATCGCACTGTTACACTATCTAAGCTAATTGACGAAGCTGATACTCTTATTAAAAGTAGAATGTACTTGCGTGTAACACTCGACTTGCCTATTAGCTTCGAAGAAGCAAGTTTTATTAAAGAAACGTTTATCAATCAATACGGTTGTAGAGAAATAACGTTAATTCAACAGAAAAATTTAGAAGAACTTAACTCAGAACTAGACATTAGTGCTTTTGCAAGCGTGGATCAAATTGTAAGTGAGGAAATTTCACTACTTGATTCAGATTCTTTTAACAAGAAAATATTACTAGACATTTACAACGGATTATAAATGATTAAAATAAAAGATCTTACGGTAAAAAACTTTATGAGCGTGGGTAACCAGACCCAAGCAGTAGATTTTGACCAGCAGGACCTTACACTTGTACTAGGTGAAAACTTAGATCAAGGAGGTGATGATAGTGGTTCACGTAATGGTACTGGAAAAACAACAATTATTAACGCACTGTCTTATGCACTGTATGGGCAAGCACTTACTAACATTAAGAAAAACAATCTTATTAATAAAACTAACTCGAAAGGAATGTTAGTTACTCTTACATTTGAAAAAAATGGCGAAGAATATCGTATCGAGCGTGGACGTTCACCTAATGTTCTTAAGTTTTTTATAAATGAACAAGAGCAAGAGCTTGTAGACGAGTCACAAGGCGACAGTCGTAAAACTCAAGAAGATATTAACAACTTGTTAGGTATGAGCCACGATATGTTTAAGCATATTTTAGCACTAAACACTTATAACGAGCCGTTTTTGTCTATGAGAGCAAACGATCAACGTGCAATTATCGAACAACTGCTCGGTATTACTATTCTTACAGAGAAAGCAAACAGCCTAAAAGATGAAATTAAAAGAACTAAGGATGCTATCTCTGAAGAGACTATTAAAATTAATGCAATTCAGGCATCAAACGAAAAAATTCAAACTGCAATTGACAACTTAGAAAAGAATCAACGTGCGTGGAAGGCTAAAAATCGTACAGATATAGAAAAACTTCAAGTTGCTATTGACGAACTAGAAAAGTTAGATGTTGATGCAGAACTCGAAGCACACGAAAAATTGCAAAACTGGACTGAGCTTAACACTGCTATCACTGCTCTAAACAAAGAAAAGGCAACACTTGAAAGTGCACTAATGAGAGCTACTAAAAGTGTAGAGAAAGCCGAAAAGGATATTGCAGAGCTCGATGAAGCAACATGTTACACTTGTGGTCAAGCACTTCACGACAATAAAAAGGAAGAACTTGAAGCACGTAAGGCTAAAGAACTCGAAGATGCCCTTGCATACCAAACAGAAGTTGCAGATAAGTTACAAGAAGTTATCAACAGTCTAGCAGAAATAGGCGATATTAACGGAAGACCTAACACATTCTACGAAACTGCAAAGGAAGCATACGAACATCGTAACAATGTAGACAGTTTAAAGCAAGCCCTTGTAAACAAGGAACAAGAAATCGATCCTTATCAAACACAGATTGATGAACTAACTGCAACTGCACTGCAAGACATTAACTGGGCAAATGTTAACGATCTAACTTCGTTTAAAGAACATCAAGAATTCTTGCTAAAACTACTTACAAACAAAGATAGCTTTATTCGTAAGAAGATTATTGATCAAAACTTAGCATATCTAAACAATCGTCTAACATATTACTTGAGCAAACTAGGTCTGCCACATCAAGTTTTGTTCCAGAATGATTTGAGTGTAGAAATTACACAGTTAGGACAAGACTTAGACTTTGATAACTTGTCACGCGGTGAGCGTAATCGACTAATACTCGGACTAAGCTTTGCATTCCGCGATGTTTGGGAAAGTTTGTACCAGAATATCAACTTGTTGTTTATCGACGAGCTGATCGATAGTGGTATGGACACAGCAGGTGTTGAGAATTCTGTTGCAGTTCTTAAGAAAATGACACGCGAAAGACATAAAAATATATTTTTAATCAGTCACAAAGACGAACTTATAGGACGAGTAAACAACGTTCTTAAAGTTGTTAAGGAAAACGGTTTTACAAGTTATGCTAATGATTTGGAAATTGTAGACTGATGAACGACACACACGACAAACTAGTAAAGGCATATTTAAAATACTTCGAAGCCAGCGAATGGTGGGAGCGCAAACATTCAACGCGAGCCTACCAAGCTGTGCAACAGGCAACAAAAGAGATAATGAAACTAGCAAAGGCACGTAATACTGAAATTAGGCTCGAAAGTAAAGCCATAAATGAGGCACGTAAAAAAGACTCTGAATAAGTAACTTCATGCAATGGACTTATCAAGGCAACGAAGTTGAAAATATCCCAGAAGGCGCTATAGGCTTTGTATACTTGATAACGAACATTACTAACGGACGCAAATACATAGGCAAAAAACTAGCACAATTTAAAAAGTCCAAACCACCCCTTAAAGGCAAAACAAGAAGAAGAAAATATACAGTTGAAAGCGACTGGCGTGAGTACTGGGGCAGCTCAGATAACTTGAAAGCAGACGTCGAAGCTTTAGGCACACACAACTTTACAAGAGAAATTCTTTATTTTTGCACATCCAAGGCTGAACTTAGTTATTTAGAGGCAAAGGAACAATTTGATCGTAGAGTTTTAGAAACTGACGATTATTATAATGGTATTATTAACGTAAGAGTAGGCGGTTCCCAAAAACTAAGACAGGCACTTCTAGAACATTCCCAAAAAACAGGCAAATAAATCATCAGCACATAAGGTTGGCGGGCCAGATTGTAATACCGCTGTGGAAAAACCGGCGACAACGTAACCGGACACGTACATACTGAGCGAAATCCCACTGGACGTAGATTGGTATAGAGTGATTGCTGACATTCGAGAAACTGCACATTACACATAAAAACTCCTTAGCAATAGGAACGAGGCGGGAGGTAGCATAGAAATATGTGATGTCGACGTAGGTTGGGAAAGGTCAGAGCCCATTGTGTAGCAGTATAACAAACACCTACTTCCATATGTCGGGCTGAGATGTAACTCACATGAAGCTTTTTTTTTGATGGGACCGTAACAGGTTCCGTCTGACCAAACATAATCTACATGAAACTTAAAACAACTCATATACATTCGTTGTTACTTAATACTAATATCATTTAAAAAACGAAGTGTTTGTAGTTTGAGCGATTAGCGAAAACTTGTATTAGCGAAGCTAATACACTACAACGTAGCTTAAATAATCTTTACGATAAATACTAAAAACTTTTAGGAATCTTTCTGGATGAAAATAGAACAAATAACAGAAGCACCTGTTAGTGCTATAAAACAAAAAGCTCAAGCAATTGGCAGTCGTGTACTTAATAAAGTAGGTGCAAAAGCAACTGCTCATAATCTTGCTGGTAAAGCCGACTTTGGAGCTACTGCGAATAAATTATATCAGCAATTTAATGCTTACTTAGGTACACAGAACAAAACTATCAAGCAAGCAACTGGCGTTGATTTAGATACTTTTCTAAAATCAAAGAATGTTACACGCAACGATATCCCAGATGGAGTTCTACAAAAGGCTCAGCTTGATAAAATTATGCAAGATGCAGCAAAACAGGCTCTATTAAGACAACAAGGTGCTAAAACAACTAGTCAACAAGGCGCTGCTGGTACAAAACAGCAAGGCTCTGCACAAGGTGGCACTACATCCAGTGAAATTCCAGCTGATATGAAAGAAAAGTTAGACAAGCTAACACCTAAACAACGTCAACAATTAATGAGTGCGCTATGAAATTAAATGAAGTAAGAGTCAAAGACTATCAATCTAAACAACTACTAAACGAAAGTTGGCAACTACTAACTGAAGCTCAACAAATTTATGTTGGCCGTTGGGAAAGTAATGTATGGCCGTTAATGGAACAGTTCAACAAGCTATTAGAAGCAGAACTTACTCCAGATCAGATACAACAGATATTCCAAAACGCTGAAAAAGTTTCAATCGAAGGTGGAAAAAACTTAACTGCACTAGGTAAAGCAGGCAAAGTAACTGCTGAAGTTAGTAATAAGATTAAAGCAGAGATTGAAAAACTAGCTGACCAAGCACAAAAAAGTGGTCCTGTTAAAAATATGGATCAGCAGTTTGAAAAACTACGTGCTCAACTAAAACAATCTTTACAAGGTAAACCTGCAGGGCAAAAAATACTAGCAGGTGTTGATAAATGGAAAACTTTTGCTCAAGAAAATCCAGGCAAAAGTGCATTTATAATCGGTGCAATGACATCATTACTTGCATTTGCAAGCGGTGGTGTTATGTCAGGTGCTGCAATTGGTTTCTTCCTAAAACTTGCTAACAACACAATCAAAGGCGACAGTCTATCAACAGCAGTAGGCAAATCAGTTAAAGGTGCAGCACTTGGTGCAGTTGCAGGTGCTATCGGCGATGTTGTAAGTGATAACATAGAAGTAACACCGCCTGCAGAAAAAGGCGGTGCTGTTGAAGTTGAAGTAAGCGTTGATTCTGAAGAAGTAGCAGATGCTGCTGAAAAAGACTCAAGTGCTTTGTTTGCTGACATAACAGAAGAAGAGCACAGATTAAAGTATGCTGAGAGAATCGCAGATCGTTTAGAGAATGTCAATGGCGGTGTGAAAGATGTTATGATACAAAAAATAGCAGACAACTTGATCTTGACAGGTAGCTACCCTGATGATTTTAATACAAAATTTGCCGGCACATTTGTTAGAGGAAACATTTATCTAACACCAGAAGAATTAGCACAGTGGGAACGTGTTGTAAATCCAAGTGATCCTTTTGCACCTAACGGTACACTAGGCCAAGAAACTACACAATGGTTACGTGATAATGTCGAAGGTGTTGAGGAACAACTTGCAGCAGAAGAAGCAGAACGTGCTGCAAGACTTGAAAAAATGAAAGCTGATTACGAAGCTATGAGTGCCGAAGAGCAAAAAGCATACGACGACAAACAACGCCAGGCGTATAGTGACTTTATTGGCGATCCGGATGAATATACTCCACCAGGCGAACCAAAATACACACAAGAGTCTCTAGAAGAACATTTATGGACAGCATTTGAAGCGTATGAACTGCAAGAAGCACCAAAAATTGGTGCAGCATTAGCCGGAGCAGCCAAAGGAATTGGTAAAGTTGCTGCAAAAGGTGCAGAAAAGATAGGACAAGCTGCTGTTAAAGGTGCTAAAGCAGCAGGCAAAGAACTTGGACAACAAGTTACTGCTAATAAACTAATGCGTCTTTGGAAAAAAGCAGGCAAGCCTACAGACACAGGTAGTATTACAAATATTCTTCAGCAAGCAGGCATGGATGACGAGCAAATAGGTGTTGTTGGTTCTAATAATAATGTTGATTTGAAATCTAAAACTGTTAATACACCAAAAGACACTGCTGAACCAGCAGCTAAAGGAGCTCCTGCTGCTAAAGCTACCCCGGCAGTTGACCTAAAAGGTTTAGTAAACGATATTAAAGCAGCAGGATTACAAGACGCAGTTAAAGCATATCTTGCAAGCATTGCTAAAAACGCACCTGCAAAAAATGCTGCTGACACTGATTACTACGAAAAAGTTAAAGGCAGTATGCGTAAAATGAAAGCTACTGGAACTAAACCAGTACCGCCTAAGTTTGCAGACAAAGTATCTAAAGAAATTGGATTACTTGCTAAAGGTAATAAAGATTACGGTGCAAGAGCAGCAAGCACTATTCTTAATCTTGGCAGCAAAGGATACGATGTATCTAAGTTGCAACAACAATGGCAAGCAACAGCTAAGTCTGCTGAACGACTATTAACACAAAGCGTTTACTATTACGTAACTAATTTATTAAAAGAACACGGATTAGATTGGTCTGACTTAGGACTAAAAATAACGCTTATTGAAAGTAGAAATAACAAGAAACTAATAGCAGTTTCAGAGATATAAAAACAGGGTTGCCTAATAAAATGGCAACCCTGTTTTTTTGGTTGTTTCAAGATTCTCTTTGATTATATTCCCAATCATTTCCCTATCTTCATAGCTTAATGCATATGCATCGTCTATATTAATAGATCCTCTCATGTACCAACAAAGTTTAAGAGTTTCGAACTTATATTGTTTTGACTCTTGCTCCATTTGATGTACTATTCCTAGGATCTCATCCACGGGAAGAGATAAGATCCTCATCCGAAAAAATTTGACTGATCAAACGTAATTGGTACTTCGTAAGTTTCTGGAACACCTTTTGCAATTTCATCTTCGGTAGCATCAATAACAAGCGGTTTGATTTTAAATTTCTCACGTTGTTTTTCGAGATGCTCAGTTAACGCACTAAACAACCCTTTTTCAGCATTTGAAACAAACTCTTTAATCCAAGCAGTATTAGTAACAGAATCTTCTCCTGCATCTATTCTCCAAATAGATTTTTCTAGTGTTCCTACAGTTATGTCTGTAAGTTTTCTAAAACTTTCATTAAATTTTTGAAGCTTTTCTTCTTCCGCCATATCTTCGTTATTAACTAATGCAAAAATACGTTGTTCTTCGAAAGTTTTTAAGCTAGTGTCTGTAAATTCTCTATAAGACAACGGTCTAACATGAATAGTTAACCCGTTCATTTCAAAAGTTTCTCCGAACTCTTTAGAAATAAGTCCGTCGAGCATTATTCTTAAATCAACTGTAAATGACTTTTCTTCGCCTGTTACAGGAGTTTTAATGTCGATGTCCATTGTATCTCCGTATGTTGCAATACGAATTGCAATAAGAATTGCATCTAAGTCGAGACTTGGAATTACCCATGCATTTTTGATGTTAGGTACGCAACTTTGAATCATATCTACAGTTGCTTGACCGTTAAGTAAAGCATCTGGAGTTTTCATTGTTAGTTCGTCTCGAGCAGTCATTGGATACACAGGGTACTCGTTGTTATCGGTAACCTCCAATGATCCTTCTGGGTAGAACTTACCGCCACTTGGTAGTGAAAGATAAATTTTAGGCTGTCTAAAATATTTTTGTAACGGATTATGACCTGATGGCTTGATTTCCGGCATGAGTTTCTCCTGATAAATACACTATACAATTATGTATCATATTTATTTATATGCGCATATAACTGGGATATCGAATAGTGGCAGAAGAAATTAGAATTGAAAATGTCGGAGGCGAAAACGGAGTTGCTAGCGAAGTAACGCTCGAACGTCTAGTAAAAGCTGTAGAGCATATGGCTAAAAAAGACGGCTATGACCCTAAAAAAGTTACGAAAAAATTAACTGAACTTTCCGAAGCCATTGACGATAATATTGATGTTGTTACTGAAAATAGAGATGCGTTAGAAGATCAAACTGCTGAGATAAACAAATCTACACAAGCAATGAGTAAATTAAGCAAAGGCATGCTAAGCCTTGCTCTTAATGCTGTAAGTAGTGTTGCAAGCAGTGTGTTTAATCTCGGAAGCGAACTTGCTCTTGGCGGAAGCAAACTAAGCGACTTTGCTCAACATGTACCTATTGTCGGAAGCTATTTAACAACATTTACCGGACACTTAGATAGTACGTTTGAAGTGTTTAGAGATGTATCTTCAAGTGGTGCAAGCTTTAACAACAGTATGCAAGATATGATGCGAGCTGCCGCAGGCGCTAGAATGGATGTAGAGAGCTTTGGTGCTATGGTTGCTAATAATTCTAAAGAATTAGCAGCAATTGGCGGCACTGCTACTAAAGGCGCCCAAATGATAGGCAAATTACAGCAAGGTTTAGGCGGCATGCGAGACGACTTGCTTAATATGGGTTTCACGTTTGAAGAAATTAACGAAGGCATGATTTCTTTTGCAAACATAAACAGAGCAGGGTCGAGAGCGCAAAAACAAGATACTGCACAGCTTGCACAAGCGGCAGGTTCTTATATGAAGAACTTGAGCAAGCTTTCTAAATTAACAGGTAAAAGTGTCGACGAACTTGAAAAGGAAGTTGCACAACGTAATTTAAATGCTGCATTCCAAATGAAACTTGGTAAAATGGATGCAGAACAACGTTCAAGAATACAAGAAGGTTTAGCAACAGCACTTGCAACTGGCGGCGATGCAGCTGGTGATAGATTTATGCAAATGGTTCTTGGTATGGCACCGTTAACCCAAGAAACACAAATGCTTGCAGCAACTATGCCAGGTGTAGAAAAAGCATTACGTGGATTACATGATTCTGCCATGAATGCATCTTCAGCAGAAGATTTTGCACAGTCTCAAACAGATGCAATGGTAGATATGATAGCAGGCGCAGCAGAGTCTGGCAAAAAATTCGGAACTGTGATTAGTGCTGCTGCTGCTGGCATGGACGGTCCGGGTGCAGATATACTTAATATATTAAACGGTTTCGGAAAAGACTTTTCAGATTACACTGATAAACAAGGAAATCTTGATAAAGAAGCATTAAAAGCAGATATTGAAGCAGCCGCTGCTGAAAATAAAAAACGTGGTAATTTAACAAAGGCAATGGCAGCGTTTGACGAAAACATTACAAACGCTAAAAGAACAATACAAGAACAATTTATTAACAGTGGAATTTACGAAACTGCTGCTAATATGATTTCGCAATTTGCAGAAATTTTAGGAAGTCCTGAAGTAATAAATGCATTCGAAGACGGGTTAGGTATACTAAAACAGTTTTTACAAAGCTTTAAAGAAGATCCAATGGCAGCCATTGGCGGAGTGTTTGAGCGAATTGCTGATAAAATTGGAGAATTTTTGTTTGGAAAATCTGAAGAAGATGCCCAAGCAGAAAAAGAAGCTGACATGAGTCGTGTTAGCGATAGTATTTCAAACTTAAAAGACGAGTTAGCATTCCTGCAAGATGCTAAAGCAACTGGAGTAGCAACCGAAGAAGACAATGCAAGAATAGAGCAGTTAACTGGTCAACTCGAAGCTCGTCAAGCTGAATTAGCAAAAATACAAGAAACTGAAGTTAAAGCAACCAGTGGCATTGTAGCCAAAGGCATGTCGTCATTGTGGGAAAATAGCAGCTTAGTTACAAAAGTTGCACTTGGCGCTGCCGGACTATTTGCAGCAGGAGCAGTAGTAAGTGCAGTTTCAAATGGAGTTAAAGGGCTACTCGGCGGCTTTGGATTAGGCGGAGATGATTCTACAGGAAGTAATAAGAAATCAAAAGGCGATGCAGGCAAAGGTGTAGGGTCAGCAATTGGAAATATCGGCAAAGGTATTGGCAAAGGCATCGGCGGAATTTTACAAGGTCTTGCTACTGGAATATCAGCATTTGCTAATCCAGCAGTTATATTAGGTGCAGCAAGTCTTGCAGGAGCAATTGTACTTATAGGCGGAGCAATCGCAGGTGCTACTTGGATGGTAGGTAAGTCTTTACCTACCATGGCAGAAGGATTAGAATCTTTTGAAGAACTTGACGGTGCAAAACTAATCGATGCTGGTAAAGGCATGGCAGCAGTTGCAGGCGGTATGGCAGCATTTGGTGTTGGTACAGCAGTTGCTGGATTGGGTAATTTAGTTGGAAGCATTACAAACAGTTTAGCTGGTCTATTTCCTGCAGGTGGCAAAAGCCCATTGGAACAACTTAAAGAGTTTAGTAAAGCAGATATAGATGGCGCTAAAGTTAAAACAAATGCAGAAGCATTAGTTGCATTCAGTCAAGCAATGGCTGTACAAGGTGCAGGTGCAGCAGCAAGCGGTGCAGGTGCAGCAGTAGGTGCAATTGGAAATGCTATTGCAGGGTTCTTTGGTGGAGAGACCGGAATACCGTACGATGACATTACTAAATTCCAAGGTTATACGTTTGATAAAGCTAAGATAGAAGCAAATGCCGGAGCCCTTGCTGCATTTAATAAAGTAATTTCAGAACACCTTTCAGCAAATGCAGGAAATGTAGTGTCGTCTATTGGAAGCGCTATTGCAGGGTTCTTTGGAAGTGAAACAAAAATACCATATGATGAGATTACTAAATTCCAAGGTTATACGTTTGATCAAGCTAAGATAGAATCTAATGCGAAAGCACTTGCTGCATTTAACAATGCAATATCGTCACAACTTAAAGCAGGTGCAGGTAATATAATTTCGTCAATAGGGAGTACTATTGCAGGATTCTTTGGAAGTGAAACTAAAATACCGTATGATGATATTAAAACGTTTGAAGGTTATAGTTTTGATTCTGCAAAAATTAAAGACAACGCAGATGCTCTAATTGCGTTTAATAATGCTATTACATCATCTGCAGAAGCGCAGGCAGCAGCAAACGCAGGTAGTGCAGTTGCATCAATTGGTAGTTCTATTGCAGGATTCTTTGGCGGCGAAACAGGTATACCGTATGATAGTATTATTAAGTTCCAGGGATATGCGTTCGATGTTGCAAAAATAACAGCGAACGCAGCAGCATTAGTTGCATTTAATAAAGCATTAACATCAAGTTCAGACGCACAAAAAACATCAGGCGTAGGTAATGCAATAGGTGCTATCGGAAATGCAATCGCAAGCTTCTTTGGTGCTGACACACCATTTGATCAAGTTAAAGAATTCGGCGAAATGGATATTAACGCAGAAGGCGTTAAAATAAATGCAGAAGCTATGTCAAGTATGGCTAAAGCATTATCATCATTTACTGGCGAAAAAATAAACGACATAGAGATACCGAGTTCGATTGTAGCAAGTTTAAAATCTCTTAATTCTATCACAGGAACAGGCATTTCAACAGCAGCATCAGGATTGCAAGACTTAGCGAATGTAACAGGCTTACCTGGAATGATAGCGTCATTAAACTCACTTGACGCAACATCAATAACCAGTTATAATAGTGCTATGGAGAAACTGGTTGAAACACTTGAAGACTTAAACGAAGTTTTAGCTGAAGACAACAAAGGCATGTTTGGAAGCGG
>Ga0209955_1000287_pt1 | contig 18841 bp, 23 predicted proteins | sample SalPonA_A_H2O_MG_FD_185716 | JGI IMG/M metagenome (GOLD analysis project Ga0209955, IMG submission 185716) | Water microbial communities from South San Francisco under conditions of wetland restoration - Salt Pond MetaG R2A_A_H2O_MG (SPAdes)... | ecosystem: Environmental > Aquatic > Non-marine... | reverse complement strand
ACTTTTTCTTATACTAGACAAGTTGAGATGAAAGGTCTTGGTCATGCTATTTTAACTGGTGAAACACTAATTGGAAATCAACCTTTTGCTGTGATTTTAGCTGATGACTTATGTGATAATGACAGCGAAGCTGGAAGTGTACTATCTCAAATGGTTAAATTATATGAAAAATATAAATGTTGTATTGTTGCTATTGAAGAAGTTCCAAAGGATGAAACATATAAATATGGAGTAATTGAAGGTAAACCTATGGAAGAAAATGTATTTGTGATATCAAATATGGTTGAAAAGCCTGATCCTAAAGATGCTCCTTCAAACTTAGCGATTATTGGAAGATATATTTTAACTCCTGATATTTTTGATGTAATTAAAGAGACTAAACCTGGTAAAAATGGTGAAGTTCAAATCACTGATGCACTTATGACTCAAGCTCAAAGAGGTATGGTTTTAGGTTATAAATTCAAAGGTAAAAGATTTGATTGTGGAAGTGTTGATGGTTTTGTTGAGGCTACAAACTACTTTTATCAAAAAGAGTTAGGGGAAACAAAAGAAGAACCTAAGACTAAAAAGAAATAGATTTTGAAATTAAAAATAGATATAATTTAAAAAATTCAGAGGAGTTAGTATGAGATTAAGTTCAAATGAAATAAATATACTAAAACATAAACTTTATGAACTATCTACTGAAGCTAAATTATATCTTTTTGGAAGTAGAATTGATGATACAAAAAAAGGTGGAGATATTGATCTTCTTATAGTGTCTGACAAACTTACAAAAAAAGATATTAGATCTTTGAGACTTGAATTCTTTAAAAACTTTGGAGAACAAAAATTAGACATAGTATTAGATAAAGGCGATTTCAATAATCCTTTTACAAAAATTATCAAAGATAAGGCTATATTATTATGATGTTTGAAAAACTTCAATCTGATATTTTACTACTAGAAAAACAACTTTTTTGGATTCAAATATCATATAAAGAGTGTTTAGAAATTGGGATTAAAGACTCATACAATGTTGATGAATTTGGTAAGTTTGAAACATTGTGTAGTAGATATTCTAGAGGAATTGATTTTTTAATTAGAAAAATATTCCGAACTTTAGATGAATATGAATTTGAAAACCAAGGTACTCTTGTAGATGTAGTTAACAATGCTCATAAACGTGGACTTTTTGAAAATATTGAAGAACTTAGACTTATGAAAGATATTAGAAATACAGTAGTTCATGAATATATTGAAGATGCTCTTACAGAAACTTTTGATGAAGTTCTAATTTATACTAAAATCCTAATTCAAATTATAAATACTACTTTAAAATATATGAAAAATATACAAAAATGATAAAGCTACTTTACATATTTATTATATACTAAATTAATGTAAAGTAGATTTATCATCAAATTTCTACTAAATATAAAAGGCAAAAAAACATGAAATACCAAAAAAACTTCTATCAGATTAAATCAAATGAAGAAATCTTTAATAAAATTGTAAAAGAAAAAGAGACTATTGGTTACTATAATCTTCCTTTTGCAGATACTACTGAGATTAAAGAATATGCAAGAACTGTAAAGCAAAAAGATATAGTTGTGATTGGAATTGGTGGAAGTAGCTTAGGTACTTTTGCTATTCATGATTTTTTGATGCACAAAGAAAATACAAAAAAGCTTCACTTTTTAGAATCAACTGATCCAATTGATATACAAAGAAGAGTTAGTAAGATTGATCTTGAGCATGCTTTATTTATAATCATCTCTAAATCTGGAACTACAATTGAGACTATTAGTATCTTGAAATATATCTCTAGTTTAGTAAAACTAGACAATGAAAACACAGTTTGTGTAACTGAAAATGATAGTAAATTAAATACTTATGCACAAACAAACAACATGAAAACTTTTGAGATTCCAAAAGATGTAGGTGGAAGATTTTCTGTTTTTTCTCCTGTTGGATTATTGCCTTTAGCTATTTTAGGTTTGGATATAGACAAGCTACTAAACGGATGTAAAGTTGTTCATGATAGTTTTTTTGCTCAAGGTGAACACTATGAACATATCATGGAAAAAGCTAGGTTTATAGTTGAAAATAAAAATAGATTTAATATCAATGTTGTGTTTTCATACTCTTCACTTCTTGAAGGTTTCAACAAATGGTATGTTCAACTTTGGGGAGAAAGCCTTGGAAAAATCAATAAAAATGGTACAAAACAATCTTTTACTCCAATAGGAATAACAGGACCTGTAGATCAACACTCTTTTTTACAGCTTATTATGGAAGGTAAGAGAGATAAGACTATCACTTTTGTAAAAATTGCAGATTTTGATGATGATTTAACTATTCCTGATGTTTCAATACCTGCTTTAGAAGAGCTTGATTATGTAAATAATATCAAGTTTAAAGACCTAATAAACATGCAAGCTGATTCTACAATCAAAGCTATACATAACTTAAAAGATATCCCATATGATGTCATAACAATTCAACATCAAGATGAAGAAAATATTGCAAAACTAATGTTCACATATGAACTTATAACATCAATAGTTGGAAGCTTCGTACAAATCAATACTTATGATCAACCTGGTGTTGAAGCTGGGAAGATAATCTTGAAGAAAAAGTTGGCTAGTAAATAACTAGCTGGCTTAAAAATTTTAACTCTGTTTTAATAAATCATTTCTAATTATTTGATAAAATCATTAATTTTTGTGAATTACTAAACATATATTAGGTCTTTTTGAATCATTTCTAGTAATAAAGGTTTGATATTTTTATGTTCTCTCATAATATCAACTTTTATTTCTAAATCTTTTTCTATTTGTTCTTTCAATGAAATTAGATCGTACACAGATGGTCGCATACTAATAAATATATCTAAATCACTTTCAGGAGATGCTTCATCTCTAGCATAACTTCCAAATAATCCAAGTTTTTCAATACTATACTTCTCTTTAAATTCTGGATAATGTTCTTTTAAATAATTTAAGACTATAGATTTATCTAATTTTTTAGACATTAAATTCCTTTAAATTTTATTACATATTATATTCAATAATTTTAATTTTTACAAATCAAAACTTATGATCAACCTGGTGTTGAAACTGGGAAGATAATCTGGAAGAAAAAGTTAGCTGATAAATAACTCCTTAATCCTTTTATTTTTGTACTTTTTATTAATAAATAATTTTATATGTGTCACAAAATTGACTCAAATACACTTTATCATATTCCCATAAAATAGTATTTTATTTGTGGTAAAGTGTATTAATTTATAAATTTATTATTAAATAGTGTTTATTTTATGTTTTAATTATAAAAAAACAATTATAATTCCACAAATTATAAAGAAAGGGACAAAAAAGTTGATACTAGTAACAGGTGGCGCAGGATATATAGGTACACATACCCTTATAGAACTTCATAATGCTAAGCTTGATTTTGTTGTGTATGATAATCTGTCTAATTCTTCTAAAGAAGCATTAAATAGAGTTGAAAATATCATAGATAAAAAAATCAATTTTATTGAAGGTGATATAAGAGATAAAGAAAAACTAAATGAAGTTTTTACAAACTATGGTATCAACTCTGTTATTCACTTTGCTGGCCTTAAAGCAGTTGGAGAAAGTGTAGATAATCCTTTAAAATACTATGATAATAATGTAAATGGTACTTTAGTCTTACTAGATGTTATGAAAAAACATAATTGTAAAAAAATAGTATTTTCTTCAAGTGCAACTGTATATGGTGATCCTAAATCTACTCCTATAAAAGAAAACTTTCCAACAGGAAATACAACTAATCCTTATGGAACTAGTAAATATATGATTGAAAGAATATTAGAAGACTTATATGTATCTGATAATACTTTTAAAATAGCTATTTTAAGATACTTTAATCCAGTTGGTGCTCATGAAAGTGGACTAATAGGAGAAGATCCAAATGGAATACCAAATAACCTAATGCCATTTATTACACAAGTAGCTGTTAAAAAAAGAGAATATCTATCTATCTTTGGAAGTGATTATGATACCCATGATGGAACTGGAGTTAGGGATTATATTCATGTAGTTGATTTAGCAAATGGACATGTAAAAGCTATAGAGTTTTTAAACACTAATTCTACAGGTGTATTATTATCTTCAGCACCTGCTGCAGTCGCTGCCATAGAATTTAAAAAAGTTGTAATATCACTTACTGCTATAAGCTCATTTCCTGTAGAATCTTTTACTACAAGTTCTGTGATAATGTCACCAGCTTGTGTACCATCTTCATTTTCTACATTTTCTGGAGTAGTAATTAAAGAATTAATAAAACCTATTAATATAATTTCTGAACTACTTCCATCTGCATTTGTTATTGTAAGAACTGCATCTTCACCATTAGGAAGCTGAGAAATTGTATAAGTTGAATTTTCTTGTAATAAGATTTCAATCTTATCACCTTTATTGATATTCAATTGATTTGTATTTGAACCTTCTTGTATTGTATATGTAGCCATAAAATTGCCTTTTATATTATTTTTTTATGCTACAATTGTAGTATTTTTAAGGTTTCAAAAAAGTTTCATTTTATGTATAAATTAATTTTTTTATTATTATTTTGAATTATATAATAATGTTAAAATGTATCATAAAAGCAGAGAAATCCTACTTTTAAGTAATAAAGGCTTAAAATAAATATTAACTATTAATTGCAATCTCATTAATGCTATTTAGGACCTTCATCATATTAGCTGGTTTATCAAAATATTGATTTATGTTTAAACTACTTAAAATATCTTTTTGATCTGAATCTATAAATGCGCTTGTTATGACAATAGGAACATTTTGATTATTTTCTCTTATTTTTTTTGCAAAATCTATTCCATCCATAATAGGCATTTTGATATCTGAAATAATAAGATTTTTGATTATTTTCTCTTATTTTTCTTGCAAAATCTACTCCATCCATAATAGGCATTTTGATATCTGAAATAATAAGATCATAATCTTTTGTTTTTAAATATTCATCTAAAGCTTCTTGACCATTTTTAAAAGATTTTACATTTGGGATATATCTTTTTAATATTTTTTCAAAATATGTTCTTTCAGTTGTTTCATCTTCAACATACATAATTTTAAGGCTTTTTACTTCAATAAAATTATTAAGAACAATTGTAAACTTAGCTCCATTTGGTGTATTTACAACACTTAATTCTCCATCCATAGATTCATCAACTAATCTATAACATAAATTTAAACCTAAGCCTTTACCTAATTCTTCATGCTGTGTTGTTGTATATGCTAAAAAAACCTTATTGATAATTTCATCATCAATACCACCGGCATTGTCTTCAACTGTTATAATAATCTCTTTATCAATAACATTTAATTCTAGTTTTATCCATGGGTTTTTTATATTTCTATTAATTAATGCATCTTTTGAATTCAATAATAAAGAAGATAAAACCTCAGCTAATTGACCTTTTACTAACTTTTTATTTAGATTTTCTTTATACTTTATATCTACTACTAGATTAATTTCATTGTTTTCAATATTTTTAGAAATAGTTTGAATAGCTTCAGATATTTCATGTTGAATTAAAACACTTTGTTTATAAAGATTTTTATTAGAATATCTATCTGAGAATTCTTCAATAATATCTGTTAGATAATTTGAACTTTTTAAGATATGTTTCATATATGAACTTAGCTTTTCATTGTCAAGTGTATTATATGTACTTTCCAAATTTACACTGCTTGCTGACATAGCTATTATATTTAAAGGCTGTCTCCATTGGTGGGCTATATTACTTAATAACTCACTGTTTGACTTAATCTTTAATTCTTCTAATCTTTTTAAGTCTTCATGCTTTATACAATTAATCTCATCTTTTAGTTTTTCTTTTTCTTCAATAAGATATTGATTATATAATTTTACTTCTAGAAAATATAACTTTGCCCAATAGGCTTCTTTACTTTCATTTTCTTTGATAGTAGTTAATATTGATTTAGAATCTATTTTTAATTCATTAAGTTCAAATGCACTATTAACTAATAAAAAAGCATTTTTCTTATAGTTTGTATTTATAAAATCTTCAATATCTTGTTTTTCAAATTCTTTTGCATCTAATATAATTACTTTATTTATCAACTCATTTGTAGTACTTAATTTTTGAGTTTTATTTATGTGTAGAATTTCATCTACACCTTCAAAAAAATCACTTATTTTTTTGATTAAATCATTGTTAGCAAATATAGCAAATGTAAATATCTTGTTTTTATTCATAAAATTTAGTATCCATAGTATAATTATAATAATTTTTGAAATTATACATAATGAATTTTGTTTTATTGCTTTAATGATTGTTTAAAATTTGCTATATTTTTAAAATAATGTTAATAAAGTGTTATAAAATAGAAGTTTAACAAGGTAAATAAATTTTTAAATTTACACCTTTTTTATTTTCTTTTTCATAATTTTGAAGTTTAATTTTACCATTTAATTGATTTTGAACTAAATTTTTCACAACATATAAACCAATTCCTGTTCCATTTAAATTTGCTTTTGTAGAAAAATATATATCAAAAACTTTATCTAAATTTTCTTCTATAATTCCACCTGCATAATCACTAATAGATAAAACTATATTTTTCTCTTCCAAACTTATATCAAAGATTATTTCTTTATGTTCTATTTCATTTTTATTGTATGCATCTATACTGTTTGAAATTGTATTTGCTATTATTGTTTTTAATGCACTAGTACATATAGTTATATTTATATCATCTTTAATATGATTAGTAACTTTTATATCTAAATATTCATCTTCATATAAAGTTTTAACAGAATTAATCAAAGTGTTGAAGTTTTGAGAGATATTAAAGCTCTCAATTTTATTTTTATTTCCATAGGTATTTGTAAAAAAGTTTATACTTTCAGAAAGTGTATTAACCGTTGCAATAATATCTCCAGTTAATTTTTTTATATCTTCTTTTGCAAGTATTCCCATATCATTTTCTATACTTATTGTTTGAGCTGATAAAGAGACTATACTTAAAGGTTGTCTCCAATGATGAGATATTTTTAAGAGCATATCATTCATACCTGAACTTAATGCTTGACTATAGATTACTTCTTGTTGTTCTTGAATCTTTTTTATATAAATATAATTTGATAAATGAGTTTTAATTCTCGCTAATAATTCAGCTTTGTTAAAAGGTTTATTAACATAATCCACAGCATCATTTTCAAATGCTTTAATTAAGAATGATTTATCATTATTTGCTGTAAGAAAAATAATTGGAATATCTTTAGTTTCTTCATTATTTTTTACTATATCAGCTACTTCAAATCCATTTCTATTTGGCATTTCTATATCTAAAAGTATTAAAGAAATATTATTTGTAACTACATAGTCTATTATATCAATTGTAGGATCTGTCACACAAAAGGTTTTGTACTCTTTTTGTAAGATATTTTTTAAGAGCATTATAGTTATGTTATCATCATCCATAACTAGAATATTCAATTTATCATCTTTTGCAATCATATATCTTAAATCCTTAAGCGGCTTTTCTCTTAAAATAACAATTTACCATAATTTATTTAAAAGCTCTGTAACATTTTACTAAAATTTTAAAATTCATACATAACACTATCTTAATCATATTTATTATAAAATGTGCCATGGAAAAAATGGAATTAAACATATTACAGTCAAGTAAAAACTTATCGAATATTGAAGTACTAATAGTAGAAAGTGATGATGCAATAAGACTAAAAACAAGTCTTATATTTAAAAACTTCTTTTTTGAAGTTTATAGTTGTAAAAATTTTACTGAAGCTTTAGAAATTTTAAATGAAAAAGAGATATCTTATATAGTTATAGATTCAACTATAACTGATATGAATCCTTTAGATTTCATAGCAGAGGTTAAAGCTAAAAACAATTTACTTCCAATTACGATATTAAGTGATGATGAATCAGTTGAAGAACTTATGAAGTATGCTAATTCTGATGTTCAAGGTTTTATTTTAAAACCTTTAGATTATGACAAAATCAAATCACTTTTTTCAAAAATATCAAATTATATTAAAAAACATTTTGATAATTCAGAATATTTACTTGAAAACTACTATTATAATTATGATAAAAAATTACTTCTAGACAATAATAAAAAAGCCTTCAAATTAAATAATAAAGAAACAAAACTTCTACATCTTTTAATCAAAAATAAAAACTCAACAATCAAATTTGAAGAGTTTCAAAAAGAGGTTTGGGGAATTGATGATGCTAACATGTCTTCATCAGCTTTAAGAACTGTAATTAAAAATCTTAGAAAAAAAACTGGATTAAAAAACATAGAAAATCTATCAAGAATTGGTTATAGATTTGTTGTTTAATTAATAAGTTTTAAAACTTATTTTAGTAAAAATTGACAAAACATAAAAAAGGATACCTTTGGATTCAATAAACATGGAAGCAGCTATAGTTCAAGTTATAGTTATCACAGCTACAGTTATAACTTGGAAATTAGTTAAAGACTTTTATTCAAGAAGATTTCATAAAATCATTTCTCACTTAATAGCAATTGCAACTGCATCATTTATGCTTATTTCTACAATGACACTATTTGTACCTAAAAATTACCAAAGGGGAGCTACAGCTGAATTTGAATTGTCTTCAACATCTGTAATGATTGTAGTGGGAATGGTTGCCTTACTTTACATACTATTTAAATATGTTTTAGTAGATAGAAGTTCAAAGTAGATTAAAATCTATTTTGAACAAATATTTTCTATTTTATTAAATAAATCTATTAAATTAACAGGTTTAGTTATAACCTCTTCAACTTCTAACTCTTCACATGCTTGTAAATGTTCTTCAGTATTAAATGCTGTTATTACTACAATAGGAATATCAATATTTTTACTTTTTAATTCTCTAATAAAGTCTAAACCATTCATTCTTGGCATTTGAATATCTGTAATAATTAAATCAAATTTTCTATCACTATTTTCAATAAACTCTAAAGCCTCTATAGGGTTTGTGAATGATACAAGTTCTTTGATAAACTTACTTACAGTTCTTTCTACAGATTCTTTTATAAGTTCTTCATCTTCTAGATAAATTATTCTTAAATCTTTTAGCACTTACATTACCTTTATTTGCATGAACTACATAGTCCATAAAGTTGCATTGAATGACCAGTGATCTCAAAATCATTTTCATGCGCAATTCTATCTTGTCTATCTTCTATGTCTTTGTCAAAGAATTCTACTATTTTACCACATTTTGTACAAATTAAGTGATCGTGATGAGATTTATCATTACTTTCATATTTTTTACCATCTGCACCAAAAGCTATCGAAGATATTAAATCAACTTCTTCTAAAAAGCTTAAAGCTCTATAAACAGTTGCAATACCTATATTTGACTCAGGATAATTTTCTTTTACTAAATTATAAACCTCTTCAGCTGTTAAATGAGCATTAGCATGAAGCATAATATTTAATACAATTTCTCTTTGCTCTGTATATTTCAATCCCTTTTGTTTAACAATTTTTTTTAGCTCTGCAATTACTTCGCTATTATCTTTCATTTTTTCACACCTCAAATATTGTTAGCACATTTATGATATAATAATCATTATTAATTTTAGTTAAGGAACTTAATGACCTTAGACCAGATAGACAAAAATGAAGAAGCAGTTATTGTGAAAATTAATTGCGATAGAGTTCTAAAGAATAGATTTTACTCCCTAGGAATAGTAAAATTCTCAAAACTTACTGTAAAAGAAAAAACACTGACAAGTAGCACATTGGAAATAGAAATAAATAACTCAAAAATTGCTTTAAGAATAAGTGAAGCCCAAAAAATAGAAGTTACCAAAGTATGAATAAAATAAAAATAGCCCTTGTAGGTCAACCTAATGTAGGTAAGTCTATGCTTATAAATTCTATTTCAAATGCTAGACTTAAAGTTGGAAATTTTTCAGGTGTAACAGTAACAAAAGAAATTGTTTTTTTTGATTATAAAAATTATGAATTTGAAATTATAGATTTACCGGGTGCTTACTCTTTAAATGACTTTACTATAGAAGAAAAAGTTACAAAAGAATTTTTGGAGAATGAAAATTATGACATTATTCTAAATGTATTAGATTCAACAAATTTACAAAGAAATCTTTTTTTAACAACTGAACTTTTAGCTTTAGATAAAAAGATGGTTTTAGCTTTAAATATGATTGATGAAGCTTTAAATGAAGCTATTAAAATTGATGAAAAACAATTATCAACAATTTTAGGTAAACCTTGTGTTAAAACTAGTGCTGCAAAAAATATAGGTATAAATAATCTACTTGAAACCCTTATAAATAAATTTGAATCAGAAAAGTTTCCTACAAAACTAATTTTTTCAGATGTAATTGAAGAAGAAATAAGAAATATTTGTGAATTTTTAAAAGAATCAAATTACAAAACTAATAATACTTATAGAGAGTTAGCAATAAAACTTCTAAAAGAAGATACTAATACTTATCAATTTTTCCAAAAAGAACCTATCTGGATAAATTTACAACCACTTTTAAATCATTCCTTTGAACATATCTTTTTACATTTTGAAACAAAAGATATAGAAGAGATATTTAATGATGAAAAGTTTTCATTTGCAGCTGGGGTTGTAACTGAAACTGTAAAAAACAATAACAAAAAAAATAAAACCCTAAGTGAAAAAATTGATTCACTTCTAATAAACAAATTTTTAGGCTTGCCTATATTTTTATTTTTAATGTGGGGATTATTTCAACTAACATTTACAGTTGGAAATATTCCTATGGATGTCATTGATTCTTTTTTTGCAAAACTAATTGACCAGACTAAATTTTATTTAGGAGACAATGAACTCTCTTCTGTAATTGCAGATGGAGCAATTGCAGGTGTTGGTAGTGTAATTTTATTTTTACCTAATATTATGATTTTATTTTTTGGAATAGCATTACTTGAAACCACAGGTTATATGAGTAGAGTTGCATTTTTACTTGATGGTTTTTTCCATAAATTCGGTTTACATGGAAAGTCGTTTATTCCTTTAGTAACGGGATTTGGATGTTCAGTACCTGCATATATGGCAGCTAGAACTTTAAAAAATGACAAGGATAGATTGCTTACTTTATTTATAATAGGATTTATGTCTTGTGGGGCTAGACTTCCTATTTATGTACTATTTGTCGGAGCTTTTTTTAGTAAAGAAAATGCAGGTAATATATTATTTTTGATTTATATTTCTGGAGCTATTTTAGGATTAATAGCTGCAAAAGTATTAAAACTTGTAATCTTTAAAAATGAAGATGAGCCCTTTGTAATGGAAATGCCAAAATATAGAATGCCCTCATTTAAATTAATATGGCATACAGTTTCAAATCAAGCACTAATGTATCTAAAAAAAGCAGGTACTTTTATCTTAGCAGCAAGTATTTTGATATGGTTTGCATCAAATTATCCAAAGGATAAAGAGTTTGAAAATAAAATAAACTCAATGATGAAATTTGCTCAAAATGAAATTCAAATACAAGCTTTACAAAATGAACTAGCTTTATATAATCTTGAAAACTCATATTTAGGGAAACTAGGTAAGGCTAGTGAGCCATTTTTTGAACCCTTAGGTTTTGATTGGAAAATGTCTGTTGCTTTAGAAACAGGACTCGCTGCAAAGGAAATTGTGGTTTCTACTTTGGGTATTTTATATGGTTTAGGTGATGAAGTTTTAGAGGACTCTAAGTCTTTATCTTCAAAAATCAAAGAAAACATTCCCCCTGCTTCTGCTATATCATTTATAGTATTTGTAATGATTTATCTACCATGTTTAGCAGCATCTATGGTATTTGCTAAAGAAGCAGGTGGATGGCGATATTTAGCTTATTTATTTGTTTTTACAACTTCTACTGCTTGGATTTTATCTTTTATAGCTTATAAAATTGCTTCTTTAATTTATTAAAATGATAATCACTATCATTTTAATAAATATTTAAGTTTTATTCTACTACTATTTTGATATCAATTATCATTACAAGGATAAAACATGAGTATATTAATCATTGGTGCAGATGAAATTTCTCCAATAAAAAAGATGCTACAAGGATTTGGAGCAACAACAATTAATCACTGGGATGCAAGAAAAAAATCCTCTGCTCCTAGAAAAAAAATACCTCAAGATACAGATTTAATTGTTATGCTAACATCATTTCTAAATCATAATACTATGCATAGATATAAAACAGAAGCAAAGAAAAAAGATATTCCATTTATTTGTTCTAAAAGATCAGTATCGTGTGTATATGAGGAATATGTAAAAATCATGGGGATTAAAAACTGTGATGAATGTTATGCTGATTGTAAAAAGAGTAAAAAATGAGAAATAACATTTTAGAATTTAATAAAATTGGTTTTATTAACGAAATAGAGTTTTTACCTAATTTCTTTGATCATTTTAACTCAAAACAAGCGATGAGACAACTGTTTTTAAATCTAATAAACTGTATGATTCCAGACAACTGTAGATTTAATAAATATGAACAAAAGCACTTTGCAAAATATAATCTAAATATTGCATTTAAAAGTAAAGTTAAAAATTTAAGACCTATTTCTAATGTATTTATAACCAAACCTCCGCAAGCTAAGAGTTTTAAATTATGTAAAAACTCTACTTTAATAATAAATAGTTTTGACAGTAAGTTAGTATCAAGAAGTTTAGTATCTAACTCAAACTTAGTTCCAATAGCAAATTTTATTAACTTTAGTTTTAATAAAAATAAATTTGAACTTTTAATAGATAAAGACTTTTTATTCCATGAATTTATTATCAAAAAACTTAAAAAAATTCATCCTGATAAAATGATTATAGATGAAGGAAATTGTGTGAGTATTGTTAAAGATAAAAAAGTAGTTTTAAAACTATATAACTCTTGGAAAACAATAGATAAGAAAAAACCAAATATCAAAACAGAGTTAGATAATGCAATAAAAGATATAAATAAAAAACCTAAAAATGATATTTATTTAATATATCCAAAGAATAAAAATTTTGATAAACATATTGAACTTAAAGTAGAAGGAATTAAAGATAATAATTACAAAATCAAAATCATACCCTACTCATTAAGATCAATTTTAAGACAAACAATATAAAGGATAAAACAAATGGCAACAGGAATATTTTATACAACAAGTACAGGGAATGCAGGTGAAATAGCAAGAGCAATTAGTGAAAAGTTAGATGGATCTGAGGTGTTTGAATTAAATACTGATACAGTTTCAAAAATGGCAAATTTTGATAAAGTTATTATTGGTGTTTCTACATGGGGAGATGGTGAACTTAATGATGACTTTGAAGATATCTGGGATGAATTTTGTAATGTGGATTTATCAAGTAAAACAATTGCATTATTTGGATTAGGTGATCAAGAAGGATATCCTGATGAGTTTTGTAGCGCTTTAGGAATTGTATATGAACAAGTTAAAAACGCAAATGTAATTGGGTCAACTTCAACTGATGGATATGAATTTGATTCATCAAAAGCTGTAGTTGATGGAAAATTTGTTGGATTAGTTATTGATGAAGATAATCAAGATGACCTAACAGAAGATAGAATTTCAAACTGGTGCGAAGAAATAAAATCTGAGATATTATAAGTTTATAGCTACTACTTTAATTCAAAAGTAGTAGTATAAACCTCTTCATTTGAATTTACTTTAAAAGTCCAAGTTCCCTTAGCTCTATTTTTAATATATCTAAAGTCATAAATTGAAGAGTGACCAGCGGGAACTGTCATTTCTCTTGTTCTTGAAATTTTACCTTGAGGATTTATCCACTCTATTAAGATAGGTTCATCTATATTTTTTCTGATTGTTTGATATTTACATATGATAGAATCTTCATCTTTTAAAATTATACAATCAACATTTTTTTTTGGTTCTTCTTGGGCATTTAAAGCTAAAACAGCTATAAAAGTAATTAAAAGTTTTTTAATCATCTTTTTTGTCCTCATATTCATCTAAATTTACATATTTCAAAAGCATAACTTTTAATGGTGAATAAATCGTGGAAAGTGTTGCCACAGCTATAATTAACTGTAAAAACTTAAACAAACCACTATCTTCATCTAATAATAACGTACTCACATAAAAACTAATTATGTAAGAAATTATAGCAGAAATAATTACTGAAATTATCACTATTAAATTATAACTCATATTATTCCTGCTCCCAGATAGGTTCTTCATCTAATTTTGGTCTGTTTTTAAGAACTTCAAAGGGTTTATATTTTTCTTTATATCCCATTGAAAAATGATCTTTTATCCAATATCCTAAATAAATATATGGAATTTTCATTTCTTTTGCAATTTTTATTTGGGCTAAAATAGAAAATTTACCAATTGATAAATCTTCATAATCATGGTCATAAAAACAGTAAATTGCTGACATTCCATTTGAAAGCATATCAACTAAAGCTACACCTATTAATTTATTGTCTCTAACATATAAAAACTCTTTGGCATAATCTTTTTTACCTTCTACATATGACTTTAAATAATCATTTGGATCAATAGGAGAAAAACTCCAATCTTTTTTATCTTGCATATGTTCATGGTATTTATCATATAACTTCAAATGATCTACTGTCATAGAAGGTTCTCTAATATAAAGTTTAGTCTCTTTGTTTTTATTTATTACTCTTTTTTCAGATTTAGAAAATTTGTAATTTTTAACATCAATTCTCATAGAAATACATTTATTACAAGCTCTACATTCAGGGACAAAGTGCATTCTTCCAAATCTTCTCCACCCACGCTCAAGCATTTTACTGTATTGCTGTTCGTTACAATTGTACATATATCTATATCTGATGTCTGATATTTCATTTGAAAAATAAGAACAATCTCTATTCTCTTCTACAAATTCTATATCATTATTTAAAATATGCATAGCTAAACTACTCGTTTATTTTTTCTTTTATCTCTTTAGCTAATGATGTAATTTGTTTAATTTTTTCATCATTTGATAAGCTATCATCAATTAATTTCTTTACAAAAGCACTACCTACTATTACACCATCTACATTTTTAGATTTTTCTTTACAAGTCTTTTCATCAACTCCAAAACCTAAATAAATAGGAGTTTGAGTGTATTTTCTGATATTTGAAACAATGCTAGATAAATCTTCTTCTTGACCGCTTCCCGTAATACCAGCGTATGCAACCATATAAATAAACTTTTCAGACTGTGTTACTAGTTCTTGAATTCTTTGTTCACTATCAGTTGGTGCTACAAAAGTGATATTTGATTTATTGTATTTATCAAATAAACTTTTGTATGTTTTTGTCATTTCAAAAGGTAAATCTGGAATTATTGTTCCGTTTATACCAAACTCATCAGCTTTTTTAAGCATATTTTCAACACCATATGCAAAAAATGGATTCATATAACCCATCCACATCGTATCTATTTGTGGTCCAACAGCTTTAGAAACTTCAAATAAATCATTAAGTTTAAATCCATTATTTAAAGCTAATAAATTAGCTTTTTCTATTACTGGACCATCTGCAACTGGATCTGAAAAAGGAATACCTAATTCAACTGTATCTACACCCACTTCTTTTAAGTTTAATATCAAATCTATTGAAAAATTATTGCTTGGGTAAGAGCTTGTTATATATGCTACTAACTTCTTTGAATTGTCATTATTCATTAAAAAATCCTATAAAATATTAATGTTAATATTCTAACAAAATATACCAAAAATAAATCTAATTTTGATATAATCACAGATTAATGCATTAAATATAATTAGGATTTATTAAATGAGTATAATCAAAAATGATTTTGAAAAAATGAATATAACAAAAATTAAGAAATTTAAAAATAATAAAAAACTTACAATGATTACGGCTTATGACGCACTTTTTGCAAAATTATTTGAAGATATTGCTGATATTATTTTAGTTGGTGATAGTTTAAACATGAGTTTTGCAGGTAAACCTGATACTCTATCGGCAACTTTAGAGCAAATGATTTACCATACAAATGCAGTTTGTGCAGGAGCTAAAGATGCTTTTGTAGTTTTAGATATGCCTTTTGGGACATACACAAACAAAAATGAAGCGCTAACAAATGCTGTGAAAGTCTATGCTCAAACTAATGCAGCAGCTGTTAAAGTTGAAGGTGGAGAAGATAGAGCTGATATTATTAGACATTTAACTTCAAACTCAATAGCAGTTATGGGACATATTGGACTTATGCCTCAATATGTAAGAAGTGAAGGTGGATATAAAGTAAAAGGAAAATCAAAAGAAGATGAAGCTCAACTTATCAAAGATGCCTTAGCGGTTCAAGATGCAGGTGCGTTTTGTATTGTAGTTGAGGGTGTTATGAGTGATGTTGCAAAAAAAATTACACAAGCTGTTGATGTTCCTGTAATTGGTATTGGAGCTGGAAATGTAACAGATGGTCAAGTTTTAGTTTGGTCAGATATGTTAGGTTTCTTTGAAGAGTTTAAACCTAAATTTGTAAGACACTATTTAGATGGTGCAAATCTAGTAAAACAAGCTGTAAATCAATACAGAAGTGATGTTCAAGATGGAACTTTCCCTTCAAAAAATGAAGAGTATTAAAATATGGAAAGAGTAGTTGAAGTTGAACAAATTTCATTTGAAGAAGAGAGCAATGAAGTAAATCTTAGACCTTCATCATGGGATGATTATATAGGTCAAGAAAAAATTAAAAAAAATCTAAAGGTTTTTATTGAAGCTTCTAAAAAAAGACAAGAGGCATTAGATCATATACTATTTTACGGACCTCCAGGTCTTGGGAAAACTACAATTTCTTATCTTATATCAAATGAAATGAATTCAAATATTAAAGTTACAGCTGGTCCTATGATAGAAAAATCAGGGGATTTAGCAGCAATTTTAACAAACCTTGAAGAAGGTGATATTTTATTTATTGATGAAATACATAGACTAAGTCCTGCTGTTGAAGAGATTTTATATCCTGCTATGGAAGATTATAGACTTGATATTATAATTGGTTCAGGACCTGCTGCTCAAACTGTTAAAATTGATTTACCAAGATTTACTTTAATAGGTGCAACTACAAGGGCTGGAATGCTTTCAAATCCTCTAAGGGAGAGATTTGGAATGCACTTTAGAATGCAATTTTATACTCACGAAGAATTAGCAAAAATTATTCAAAAAGCCTCTTCAAAACTAGGTAAATATTGTGAAAATGATGCTGCAATGGAAATATCTAGAAGAAGCAGAGGAACTCCAAGGGTAGCACTTAGACTCTTAAGAAGAGTAAGAGATTTTTCAGAAGTTGAAAATGAAGATAAAGTATTTATTGAAAGATGTAAGTATGCTTTAGATGAACTAGGAGTAAATGAAACTGGTTTTGATGAAATGGATATTAATCTTTTAGAATTATTAGTTTCTAATAGAGGAAAACCCATGGGTCTTTCAACAATGGCTGCTGCTTTAAGTGAGGATGAGGGAACAATTGAAGATGCAATAGAACCATACTTACTAGCAAATGGATATATAGAAAGAACAGCACGTGGTAGAGTTGCTAGTGTTAAAACATATGAAATGTTTAGACTTGCATACCCAGGAAGTGAAAAACTAGACGACGAAAGCACTCTGTTTTGAAAGCGGTCTACTTTTTAGTTGCAATAGCTTTAGTTACCATATTATTCATGGTAGAACTTTTTAGCCCATTTTTAAAATCACTTATTGTGGCTGCATTACTAACTATTGCTACAAGTTCTCAAACATTTTATTTTGAAACAAAACTAAAAAGTAGAATTGTAGCTTCAACTCTAATGACAATTATCATGGCAGGATTGTTCTTCTTGCCTCTTTTATATTGTATTTTTTCCTTTGCAAACTTTTTTAATGAACTAAATCAACAAGAATTGGTAAAAACAATAAATCAAATAAAAGTATGGACACAAGGTGGAATACCCGATGATTTTGCATTTATAAAAGATCTGCTACAAGATATATTTGAAAGAATAAATGTATCTCAATCTGTACAAAATATTCTTTCATTTGGAGCATATTTAGGGAAAAACTCTTTGCAATTTATGATTGATATGTTTTTTATCTTAATATTCTTTTTCTTTTTTACACTTTACTCAAAAAATATTGAACTATTTTTAAAAAGAATTCTGCCTATTAGAAGAGAAGATTCAAGAGTTTTAATAACTGAAAGTTCTTCTGTTATGACGGTAGTTTTATATTCTATTTTAGTAACCGCAATTTTTGAAGGGTTTTTGTTTGGATTTTTCTTAACTTTTTATCATTATGATGGCTTACTATTTGGTGTTTTATATGGATTTGCTTCTTTAATACCAGTTGTGGGTGGACTTATTATGTGGCTTCCATTGGTTATTTATGAGGGGATTACAGGATCTATTACTACAGCTATTATAATAGCTTTATATTCAATTATCATGATATCTATTGTTGCAGATACATTTATAAAACCAATGATTATAAAATATATAAATCAACACCTTGTAAAGACAAAAACAAAGGTTAATGAACTACTTATATTCTTCTCAATCATAGCAGGACTTGCAAGCTTTGGCTTTTGGGGTATGATTATTGGCCCTGCTATGGTTACATTTTTTATATCAATAATGCAACTACTTAAAAAGTACAGTGATGAGTTTAATGAAGATTAAACTTACTCACCACTTAATGTTTCACCTTGGTAATATGAAATTCCAAAATCTAAGTTTGATACAGAACTAAATCCCATATTTTCCATTATTCTTTGACAATAAGCACTTCTACTTCCACT
>Ga0209955_1000285_pt1 | contig 18897 bp, 10 predicted proteins | sample SalPonA_A_H2O_MG_FD_185716 | JGI IMG/M metagenome (GOLD analysis project Ga0209955, IMG submission 185716) | Water microbial communities from South San Francisco under conditions of wetland restoration - Salt Pond MetaG R2A_A_H2O_MG (SPAdes)... | ecosystem: Environmental > Aquatic > Non-marine... | reverse complement strand
GACAGATCTTACTGGTAGAATGTCTACAGAAGATCTTGATGATAGTCAATCAAACAATCCTATGGGTGATGAGCCACATAAACCTAAGAGACCTTTCAAAGCAGAAAGTAAGAACTGGATTTATCAAGCAGGTCTTGGTGAAGTAGATGACATGGAAGTTATTAAGTCTCTTAATCTTGATCCAGCTTTAGCATATAATATAGCGATTAATAAAGCAGCTATTGATAAAGCTCAAGCTTTAACTTATAAGAGCTTGATAGACCAAGGTGTTAAACCTAAAGATGCTAAGGCAGCAGCAGATAAGAGTAAACAAGAAACACTTTCTAATATTAGAACTGTAGAAAAAGAGTTAAACAAAAAACTCTTGTAAATAAAAAGCCCCCAAGAGAGTAATCTCAAGGGGGCAAACTTTATTATTATTATTAGAACTCGTTAGCGTTATTAATCTTATAGTTACCAGAATCTATGTATTTAGCTAATTGATTTTTACCTTTACGGTCAGTATCAATACGCTTTTCTACAATAGTATCTGGGCTAAGCATTTCTTCAAACCCAACTTCTTTAAATACCTTTGTGTTAGTTAAAGCTTTAGGTATTCTTTTAACTTCATATAAGTCAGCTAATATATCTATTAGCATATTGAAGTTAACTGCGGGTATAACTAGATTAGCTCTTTCAGCGGTTATATCTTTACCTTGTTCTTTAAGTCTTAAAGTCTTAGGATGAGATATATCATTAGGTATCCAACCTAGTTTAGCAGCAGCATCTAATAGTGCTTTAGTTCTTTTATATTTCTTTTTCTTAAAGGAACTATCAGTTGGTTGTGGTTCTTTATTATTCTTATAAACATAGTCTAACAAAGCAGGTAATGTTCTAAACTTACCAGCATGGCTAGTACCAATGTATACTCCACCTTTACCTGTCTTCATATTAGCTTTTAAAGCATTAGCAGATTCTTTCTTTAAAGATTTAATAACCTCTAAAGCGTGCTCATATTGCATCTCAAGAAAATTCTTTTGCTTTACTAGACCAGGAAGTGCTACTCTATTATAACCAACCCAAGCATGTAAGTAACTCTTAGCGTTTACTTTTAATGCATCGTGTATAGTAATGATAGGCATAGCTATAGCAGAGTCTGTATTAGCAGCAAGTAAGGCTAACTTAAGGATATTAGAGTCATACATCTGAGTCATAACAGCTGCAACACCATCGGCATATGCAAAGCCATCTAACTTACTTGTATTCTCTAATTCACCTTGAGAGTTAACAGAGTATTGTCCTTTACCATCAGTAAAAGAATTTCTCTTTACTAATGACAACTGATCTCTACCATCTCTCCCTTTATAATTTACTACTTTTCTTCTACCATAAGCTCCATCTTCTTCAGGATCATTAGCATCTAAGTATTCACCAAACTCAGGGGCTAATTCAAGTCTTTCAAACCCAATTAAACCTCCTGTAGGTGATTTAAAGTTAGGAGCTAATTCACCATTGAGTGTAGAGAAAGCGCCTAAACGTTTAGACACAAAGCTCATACTTAACTTACCAAACACCTTATTGAAGTTAGCACCTTGAAGTAACTTAATATCTTCTACAGCAGACGTCAAGTCTTTATAAGGGCTTGCTTCATTGATAAGGATATTTTCAAAGCTATTTCCTTGTTTGTCTCTAGTAGTATTTAAGAACTCAATAATAGCGGCATCATTAACTGAAGGATGAAGACCATAGAAACCAGCAATAACTATTGAACGTGTAATGTCTTTACCAAGACCTTCATTGATTACACTAGAAAAGAATCTACCTAAAGCATCTTGTTTATCTTTATCTGAGATATGTTCTCTGATTAAATTAGAATAATTATCAGACAAAATATCATAGAAGCTTGCAGGATTATCAAAGGTATCTCTCCACATCTCTTGGATTTCAGGTTCACCAATACCAATAAAGGCACCTAGAGTAGCAGCAGCGTTAGGTACGCCATCCATCTTAGGATTACCACTTAATAGTGTCTGTATAATGATATTAGAGTTACTTGAATCAAGCTCTGTGTAACCTTTAAGCTGGAATCTCCTTGGACCTCTACCTTCTTTAGCAGCTTTATATGCTACTGCATCTTCTAAAACACTTAGATAATAACCTAACTCACCTCTTTCTAAAACAACTTTAGCAAGAGCAGGTTGTTTGTTTATAAAATCAGTAACAGACAATTGACCTGTACCAAGGTTATTAGTTATCATACCTATAGAGTCTAGTGCATTAAGAATAGTATCTCTATTATCTGCAAAGAACTTAAGATATTGAGATGGGTCTTCCATACGTTTACCCATATCTTTTGTCTTAAGTTTTGTAGGATCAGTAACACTACCATCAAAGAAAGTATGTTCTATTCTAGGTACTATTCCCTCTTTAGCAAGCTTAAGATATAATGTAGCAAACATTATCTTAGCGCCCATCTCTTCTACTACATCATTACCTAAGTTATTAAGTAATCTAATAGTATCCATACCTTGACGAGATGCACCTGAATCTCTATTCAAAGCAGTATAGAGTTGTTTAGCTAAGCCTCTTTCATATGCAGCATCTGCTTCAGGGTTTACTGTAATATAACCTTTATTAGCAAAGTTATCTATACTACGAGTAATAGCCTTATCTTGTGACTGCATATCAGAAGAGATTTCTTGCATACGATGGTTTATCTTAGAGATTAACCAGCGAGAATACTTAATCTTCTGTTGACCATCTGTATTAACATCATTAATACGGTCAAGAAGCATACCAATACGGTTAGCTTGCATCTGCCAACCTGTACCTCTAGCTTGCTCTACTTGATTCTCACTATAAGACTTAGCTCTACCTTCAATCTGCTCTGGAGTTAGGTTCATAAAACCTTTCTTCACAGCAGTTGTTAGTTCAGCTTTCTTTTCTCTATAAGTACGTTCACGAGTAGATTCTAAGTTTGCATCATCTAACTTAAAGTAAAGCTTAGCGAGTTTAGTAGCTTCATTAACTACTTCTTCATCAACAGGCTTACCTATATCAAAGAGTTCTTTAATGATACCCCAGTATCTACTCTCAACTGTACGTCCTACTTGCTCAAGTAAGTTTTTAGCTTGATCATCAGGTATAGGTTCTTGTCCAGGCTTAGACAATGCTTTCTTTCTTTCTCTCAAAGCATTAGCGCCTAATTCACCCATCAAAGTAGGAGGAGTTAATTGACCTAAGTTAGTTGTATCCGTTTGAGGATTCATTATAAAGCTTAAGTCATTAATCAAGTTAGAGTATTCAAAGCCTTCTCTGGTTAGATAAGGGAAGAAGTATTCTTTACCATCCTTCTTATTAACATAACCCCTAAGTTGAGCTAAAGGTTTACCATTGACATCACTATAGTCAATAGCATTCTGTAATGCGTACTCAGCTAAAGCAATATCAGAACCTTTATCTTCTCTGTTAGGGTCTATACCTTGTCTTGTTAAAAGATTCTGAGCAAAGCCATCTATACTTCTTGCTACAGATTGCATATGTCTATACTTCTGTATAGCAGTAGGGTCATTAGCATACTCTTCAGAGATCTCTGACTTGATACCAAAGATATCTTTATCCACTATATTACCAATGTCAGGTAATTTAGTTTCAGTTTCTAAAGTATCACCATAACCTTCTTGAAGCATTGATGCCATAAGCTGAGCTTCATAATCATCAGGATCATTTAACTCTACTGTATCACTTTCTCTAGCATCTTGATCTCTTAACCCGAATTTAGCTAAGTTATTTAATACTTGAAAAGTAGCGAATTCATAGGCAACAGCAATATCATCTAATGCTTTGTTTTTATTAGGTGAATTATCAATGTAACCAGAATACTTAGTGTTGATAACATCTAAAGGAGTAAGATAAGTATTTGTGTTTTTATTTTGATATACAGAAACATTATCTGTATTAAACTTATCTCTTAAGAATGTAACCCTTGATCTTAAATCACTAAAATCTGTACCTGTATAAGTTTTAAGTTCTTGCTTAATAGGCTCTCTATCAGCATAAGACAAATCACTTCTTTGCTGAGTAGATACTCGTGTGATTTGATTCTGTGCTTGTAGATCGTATAGCTCTTTATTGCGCTCATTTACATTTACTGTAAATTGCCCTACATCATTGATATCACCTAATACATTACCAAATTCACTTGGTCCTCTAGGTGCTAAAACATTCTGTCTGTTTCTTTCTTCAGCTATTAATTCATCTGAAGGTAAAACAGCTTCACCTTGTTCATTAATAATGTATTTGTTTTTAACTTCTCTTTCTGCAGCTGAATTTAACTCTTCTAAAGAAAGATCTTTAGTAGGCGTTACAACGTTATCCATTGGACGATTTAACTGTTTCATTAAATCATCTACAGCAGGGGCAGGTTGTTGTTTCCCTTCTAATTCTTTAATGAGTGCTTCTTGTTTAGCATTAGCTTCTGCTTGTCTTCTAAAAGAAGTATCTTGTTCATTATAGATGTCAGAAGCCCCCGTAAGGGCTCCTGGTTTATTTAATTTCATTCTGAATTATTCCCCATTACCATATCAAATAACTTTCTTGTAGCTGCCTCTTCCTTAGTATACTCTCCAAAAGGAAGAGCTCTTTGAGCAGCACCTGTATAATCTTCTTTAGCAATATCTTTACCGACATTAGTGAAATGACTAATCGTAGGTGAGCTAGTAAAGTAATCAAAGAAACCTTTTGTTTCCATACCATAAGAGTTACCAATAGCTACATTGACAAGATCCTGTCCCTGTCCTAACAGACCAGAATACTCTATAGCTCTCTGTATATCACCACCATCTTTAAGATTAGGGTGTAATTCACCTTTAAGTAATAAGTCTTTAAGATACTGAGAGACATAAGCAGCAGTTATAGCAAGAGCCATTTGTTGGAATGTAGTATAAGCCATCTTAGTTGTACCAGTTCTAAGATAGTTCTGATATAACTTAGGTAGTATATTAGCATGAAAGTGAGAGATGAAAGACAAATACTGAGTTAAGAAAGGTAAACCAAATCTAGAATCTTCATAGATAGTAGGTCTGCTTCCAGGCTTAACCCTAACAGTAAACTCATCTATAAACTTAGGTAAAGCTTTAATCCATATTTTCTCTAGCTCTTTTACTGCTCTATAAGATGGATCTTTTTCTGATAGTTTACCAATGTTCTTAAACTTATAAGTAGGTCTTATCTTATAAAGACTAACTAATCTTTCTACATCAATACCATATGAAGCTAATCTTGCAGCATGTTTAGCTTGATTGTGGGTTAGATTATTGAAGTCAGCATTAACTAATTCTTCTACAATCTGGTCAAAGCTATCTTGTGCAGCCATCATACGATTTAAACGTAAAGCATCTGTACTCTGTTGCAATAAGTTTACTTTATAAAAGATTGATTGAGCTTTTCTTAAGAATTTATTATCAAGATCTGTACCTTGTTGCTGTAACAGTTCTTCATGCTTAAACCCTGAGAGCTTCATAATGTCTTTAGGAGTTAAGTCTTCACCTTTAGCTACTCTTTCTGCCTGTTGTTTTTCTCTTTTCTTACTAATGATAGGTAAGCTATCAGCAATAGCAGTAACAAAGTTCTTAGCAAATCCTGAAAGCTGTTTAGAGACAGGTTGGTTTGTACCAATAAAAGATATCATAACCTCACCCATTTGAGAGAAGATAACATTATCCATCAAAGCAAATGAAGTCATAGATCTAGTTACATCTTGAGTAGTAGATAAAGCTTTATTCTTAAGACGACCAAAAGTACCTGCTTGTTTATCAAACAATTGTTTTAAATCAAAGGCTAATTCATTAGCTTTCTCTTCAGACAATCCTTTATTAACAGCATCATTTAAGATAGCAGCATACAAAGCATTCTCATCGCCTGTAAACTTATTTCTGTTAATATTGACAATATGTTTTAGCGCTTTATTTCTTAATGTATCATAAGAAGATACAGGAAAAAATTCTTTTAAAGAATCTTTATTCTTAATAGCTTCTAAACGTCCCTCAACATAAGCAAGGTCACCTTTAAATAATCTCTTAGTGATTGTCTCAGCTTCTTCTTCACCTACTTTTCTTCCCTGATAAATACCATCATCAAACGTTAACTTAGCTAATTCGTTAATAAACTTACCATAGTTTTGTCTGATTAATTTAGTATCAGGTATATCATTAGCTAAAAGTAATCCACCAAAACCTTTACTTTCTAAGGCTTGAAGTTTTTTCTTAGGTAATCCTACTTTTCTATACTCTTCAAGTATCTCTGCGTTAAGGTAACCAACCTGTTGTTTAATATTATTAGCAAGTTCTTTATCTTCAGGGCTAAGATTAGTTAAGTTAACTTGAAAGAAGTTATCTCTAAGTTCTTTTACTATAGTATCAAACTTTTGTTTATCAACATTTAGATGTTCAAGATTATCAAGCCATTTATAACGAAGAGTATATTCCCCTAAAGCCATTAACTCATTGTCATACTTAGTGTTACCGTGAAGTACAGAAGTACCACCTTCTATATCAGACAAAGCTAATACAGCAGTATTGATTGATCCATCTTCATTACGGATCTTTCCTCTGAACATGTTATGCACACTACTTAATAGAGGTATATATTCACCTCTACTTATTTTAGCTAATGCACTGCCAACGTAATTAGTTACTCTGGCATTCTTTACTCGTTCATCAAAGGTTGGACCTTCATCTTGATTAACTTTATCTCTGTATTGTCTAATAATCTGTTCAGTACTAACTGTTCCATAGTCTCTCTTAGCAGCTTTAGTACCTTCCATATAGGTTTTAGTATCAAAGGAACTACGCTTAGGGTCATACTCATTAAACAAACTATCTTGAAGCATTTCTACTTCATGTCTTTGTCTTAATGAATCACCTATGTTATATACACCACCTACAACAGAACCACCTACAAATGCATCAGCAGCTCTCCATCCTAGATCTTCCCATTCTTGGGCTGTCTCTGGAATACCGTTAATAGTTAATGCTTGTAATCCTTCTTGTACTAACTCCGTACCACCCTCAAGACCTGCTTTCTTTCCTAATCCAGTTAACATAGATAAAGTAAGATCTCTACTAGTAGCAATTGCAGTAGACTTAATGCCTATCTGAGTAGCTATCTTTCTGATTTCTTCAGCAGTAGTTTGTTTAACTAGTTTACGAGCAGCTGCTTCAGATATACTATTTGCTTTAGCTACTTGTTTAACTGTAGCTTCCATACCTTCTTTAGTAAGAACCTGATATGGGCTTAAGCGAGCACCAGCAGATATCTTATCAAGAGCAGTAATTACAGTACCTAAGAATAAAGCTTCTCCAGGATCTACTTCTCCAGTAACACCGTATTGTTCTTGTGCTACGTTACCTGTAGACTTTAAGAAGTTATAACCTAATGCAATAGAAGCACCTATGACACCACCAACTGGACCACCAATAGCAGTACCTGCGGCACCACCACCAGCAAGAACAGCGTAATCAATACCTTGACTGATAAGCATGTTTCTAGCAAAGGATAAGAAGTCTAAAGGGTCTTCTACTTGTTGAAGAGAAAGAACAGTATTAGGATCTATATTCTCATATATATCTTTCTCTACATCCTTCATTCCCTGATAACCACTCTCGACACCTGCAAGAGCTTTTAATCCTTCAAATGCACCTTTAGTCTGATACCACCATAGCTGTACAGAATCAACTACTTGACTATCAGGTTCATAACCCATAGGCTCAGATTGATCTTGGAAAACTCTAGATAAAGAAGAAACATTAATATCCCTATCTATCGTATCCATTTTCATTCTTTGTTGAACTGCATTCTCTATTTGTTTCCAAGCAGGAAGATAAGATTGAACCATCATATCTTCATCTAACTTAGCCTTAGAGTTTAATACCGCTCTATCTCCAGCAGCAGCTAGATTAAGATTATCTAAAGAATACCTAGAGGGTTCTAGGTATCCTTGTTGAGTTAAATCATATCCAAGAGATAATCCTGCAGAGTCTTCAATAGTAGATAGCTGTCTTCCATATACATCTTTCTTACCTGTAGGATTTAAACTTGTGAATCCACCTTCATTAATCTTTGATTCAACTAAGTCTCTATAATCCTGAGCAAAATACTCTGGAGATTTAAACTCACCTTCCTTGGTAAGCTTAGGATATTCAGGAGCATCTATATCTAGAATACGATGAGACTCAATAGTTTTTTCGTTTGGAAGAGCAATAGAACCTTCAGACTCAATTGCTTTAGTTGAGTCAGTATCGACTTGCTTTTTCTTTAAGACACTATCAGCATCGTAAAGATTATATTGTTGACCGTCTAGAGTTACTTCAGACTTTTCAGTACCGAAGTTACCCCATAGAATGCCATTAGACATAAACACTCCTGTTTTATTTACTTAGACTTTTCATTAATGTATGCAAGTATAAACGCATACTGATCTGGAAGTCTAGCATCTTGTTTAGCTTTCAATTGCTTTTCATACTTAACCCTAAATGCAGTCATGTCATCCCATTGTTCTTGTGGGATTCCTTCTGGTTTAGTAGCACTTGGATTACTAGTTAAATTATATGCCTGTACTAAATTACTAAATGCTTCTTGAGGAGTTGATTGATCTCCTTGAACATTAAGCATTCTTGTGTAGTTAGTAATAGGTCTAACAACAAAGTTATCTACTTCTTCAAAAGAAAGTTTCTTCTCACCTTGTTTATTAGGTAATAAGTCTTTCTCAATGATAGGGAAGAAACCAGATTGCTCTGATCTAATAAGTGCTGTATAGTTCTGAACAGGTTTACCTGTATTATCAAAGTAATTTCTAGCCATCTGAGCGTACTTAGACATTAAGCCATAAGAAGACGGATTAACGGCTAAGAAAGCTGTACCATCAATTCCCATTTCAGGATTATCATAATGCTTAATCATTGCAGAAACTAATTGAGCAGGATTATATGCCTTCTTATCAGAGATAGTCTTACCGCTTTCTTTGTCTACTACTGTCGTAGGTACATCATCAACTAGATTACCCATACGAGACATCATTTCAGGTGTATTGTAAAGGTCTGGTACATCTTTAAATAAAAGTCTTGATGGTATCCTTTCCATACTTCCATCAGGGAAAACTACTAAATGAGTATTATCACCTAATTGATGCATAGCAAACTTCTGACCACCATAAAGAGTTCTACCACTAGGTAAGTCTAGATTCTGTTTTAAAAAGAAAGACTCAGGAGCCTTATCAGGATCCCCACCTAATTGAGCAATAGTTTGTTTAGTCGTAGCTATATTATAACCTTGATTAGCAGGTGGTGTAGAACCCATTGATTGATTAACACCAGAAGCTTTTAAACCATAAGCAGGTGCAAGTCTATTGACTGCATCTTCTATAGTAAAGTTATAATTGTACTTACCATGCTCTTGATCTACTAAATCTAAAGCAGATTTAATTAAATCATTACGATTGTCTTGACTTAATCTATCTCCACTTATCTGTACTTCAAGTGCTTTAAGTGCATTAGTAGCTTTAGCTCTTCTATCCTGACCAGCTTGCTCAATATTCTTAAGCTCTACTCTTCCTTTCTGTAGGTAATTTTCTTTAGCTAATTCTCTTCTGAATGCAATAGCATCTGCTTTAGCTTTAGCTTCAGCTGCTTGTTTAGTTTGCAGAGCACTCATGTACTGTTTACCAGTCCATCTTAAAGATGCACCATGCTCGTAACCCATAGCCCTAGAACCTAAATAAAGAACTAAAGATTGAGCAAGGAATTTACTATCAATAATTCCACTATCACCAATAGAATCAAAGAGTGATTTAGCAACATTACCTAATACTTTATCCTTATCAGCATTAGCAACATTTTTATTAAACCATTCTTTACCTGCATTATATAAACCACGTTCTTCAACAGAAGTAGGAGTAGTTGCAGTATCACCAAAGTCATCATCAAAAGTAGTAAGAGAAGTTCTAGCTAATTTTAATGCTTCTGATTTAGCTATTTCTTTCTTTTCAGGTGGATCTTCAGGTGTTGCTACAATAGTCTCAACTGGTTTAGGCTTTTCTTCAGAAGGTACTGGAGGTGTAGTATCTTCAGAAATAGGAGGCACTACTTCTTCTGGTTGAGAAGGCATTCCCATTTCACCACGACCACCCATTACGCTTTCACCTGTAGGAACAGGTTCATAAGGTATTGTTTCTTCAGGTACTCCGTCTAAAGGTAATTCTGATGGAAGATTAACTTTAGGTCTTACTGCACTACCATAACCTAATGCTTCTGCACCTTTTTTAGTCATATCAACTAAAGCATCTATACCTGTAGGTTTATTAATGCCTGTAGGAATAGGATTAATCTCAGTAGGGTATTCAGGATTAGCATAAGAAGTGTCAACTAAAGTAGGAACACCTACACTATTTCCCCCATGCATTTGGCTTTTTCGTTTTTCTTGTTCAGCAAGCATACGTTGAGATTCAAATTCACCTAAGTTACGAATTTGCTGATTAACTGTTTCAATAGCAGTAGGGTCTTCTAAAGTCTTAGATAAATCTATTAGATCTAAAATATTATCTTCAACAGAAACAGGGCCACCTGGAGCTCTATAAATAGGGTCTGGAATAGCTCTATTAGCAGGATTCATCATTTCTTCCTGCATATCTTGTTGAAGCTTATTAGCTTTCATTACCCTTAACCATTCTTCTTCTTGAGGAGACAAGCCTGTAGGTTCAGAAATTCCCATAGCTCTTTCAGCTGCAAGATCTTCCATCATACCTTGACGACCACGTTCTACTAATTGAAGCCAAGACATAGCTTGTTCAGGGGGAATGATTAATGGTTCATACATCTCATCCATACCAGTAGGTTCTGTTATCATAGCACCTTCTGAAGCATATTGAGGGACAGTGCCACCCTGCATTCTCTGAATAACTTTACCTTGCTCATTCATAGCTTCTATCTGAGGCTTGAACATACGAGTAGCTTCAGCATTCATTACAAACTCACCTGGAGTTAACCATGCTGGAACTGTATCTGTCCCTACAGGTGCTCCTGGATGTGGAATACTTTCTTGCATAGGAGGTACATCAAACTCAAAAGACATCATGTTACCATGACGGTCTTTCTGAGTAAACTTTTTAATATTCACTATTTACCTCCTTGTCTTTCAGGCGGTTTATTTTGCATTTGATTTAAAGAAGAAACTAAATCAAAATTTTGAGTACCTGAAGTACTTGTATTCATCTGAGGCATTTGTGGTTTACTTAAAGTATTTGAATAAATGCCTTGATTAGCTTTTTGAGTTGTCTGTTCAAATACATTACTTAACCTATCAGACAATTCATTGTTTTGTTTTACTATAGGAGTTTGTTTTAACTCAGGTTGTTGAACAGGGTTTTGCTCAATAGCTTTTTCTATTGCTTTTTGAGCTAAACCTCCAATACCACCGCTTCCCATACTAACCTCCTAAAGTAATTTCAAATTAGGGGTTTGAAATTTAAAATTAACTTGATCTTCAACTTCTCCACCTTTAGCTTTATAAGAAGCTGAAGCTAGTGGACCTACCATACCACCTTGATTAAATAAACCAAAGGCTTTACCAGCAAGTAAACCTGCACCTAAGTATGGCATAGCAGCACCTAAACCTGCCATCATACCTGCACCAGTAGCGCCTCCCATAAGACCTGTTGCACCTGCACCCGCTGCTTGAGCTGTAGCTGTACCAGCAGCACCTGTCATAGCATTAGCGATACCTGCATCTACACCTGCTTTCATGGCACCTGTAGCAGCCGCTGAAGGAGTAAATGCCCCCATAAGGCCTGCATACGCATCTTTACCTAATGAAGCAGCCATAGGTAGACCCTTCTCTGCTGCAACATCTGCGGCTTTACTAGCTAATAAAGGACTAGCAACATCCATAAGAGAAGGATCTTGTTGCATCGGGACAGGTTGAGGAGTAGGTACACCTGTCATCTGAAACATTTCAAGTGGATCTTTATTATAGTAAGAATTAGGCATTACTTACCTCCACCTGTTTGTGTCGTAGTACTTTCTTTAGGGGCTACACCAGAGAATAAACCAATACGTTGAGCCAGAGCAGTATAAGGAGCATCTGCAAGAGCTTGCTGATAAGTCTGTTCAGCTTGACCTACATCACTTAATGTTTTAGCACCTACACCTTGAGCACCTAATGCTGAAGATAAGTTAGACATTTGTTGTTGTTGTGCCTGTTGATCAATACCTGCAAAGCTTGCAGCAAGATCATTACTAATACTCTGCTGATTAATAGCCTGTCTAGAACCACCTAAAGCACCCCTAGCACCAGCAGCATCATTAGTTAAACCTAATGTTTTCTGAGCTTCTTGAGAAGCCGCCATACGCATACCAGAAAGATCTACAGGTCTAGCAGCTATATCTGCCATAGTACCTGATAAACCAATCTGTTTAGCTCCAGCAGCTGTACCTGCTTCTAAAGCTCTCTGAGTAGATTGTGTTAGATCAGCTACTTGTCCAAGCTGACCTTCATCATACATACGCTTAGCTTCACCAAGCATATCTTTTATTTCAGGTTTAAACTCTTGAGCAAAACCTGTAGTTGTTGTTGACGTTTGTTGACCACCGCCACCACCCATAATAGACTCCTATTTAATCTTTCCATGCACCCCTGAAAATGGGATAGCATCATAATTCTTTTGTAAAAACTTAGTATACTCTTCAGCTTTATCGGCAGCTCTAATACTATCGGCTCTCCAATAGGAACCACCATGATTCTTAACATGCTCTATCATAGCATCAAAGAGTTGTTTAACTATAAAACCATTACGTCTATCATGGTTGACTATACAGTCTTTAACATCCATTACCCACTCTTGAGTGTAATAGTTTTGAAAAGCAGAAGCTAACATAAAACCTCTTAGCTCACCTGTCTTATCATCCCATACACCTAAAGCTAAGTACATAGGGTTATTCTTTAATTGTTCATCTATATGCTTACATAAATTTTCTATCCAGATTCTTTCATTACGACCATAAGGTTCATAATTGTTATCTTGAACAGATTTATTCATAAGCTGTATACATTCAACTACATGATTATCGTATAATAATTCAACCATAATGTCCTCACATTTAGATGCATGGTATAGGGGGAACCCCTCCCTAGGTATACTGTTAATATATTTAAGTATACCTAGGGTAGCTCACAGTAACCTGTGGGGGTTTACCATTTTACTTTATTAGCCCAGTAAGCAGCACTCAGTGGACCTTTAGCTATATTTTTAGCATGTCTAGCTTTCCATGCCTTATTTCTCTTAGATCCATCAGGAGAACCTTTAGCTCCTTGTTCTCCAAATCTAATAGTCTTTACTTTGTCTCCACTCTTAGCTACCACTACATGAGACTTAGTAGGATGGTTAGGTGTCTTTTTAGCTTTATTATAGCCTAACACCCCTACTCTTTTTAATCTACTATCTTTTTCTTTTGACATATTAATCACCTAATGCAACCCAGTTTAGTGTACCTGTAGCTAATACTTCATTACTAGTAAGTGAATAGGCATAAGAATCAAAGTTAAAATTATTAACTGCTGTAGTAGAGTTAACAATTAATTTTCTTCGATCATAATATACATTACCGCTTACACTTGAAGTAGCATTAGCAGTTGCATAAAAACCTGTATTTTCAACTGTACAAGAAGTATTTAATGTTAAAACTGCAGGAGGAGTTGTAGTAGTTTGATTATAAGTAAAATAATCTGTACCTGAATTAATACCACCAGATGATGAACTAAATGTTTTTTGTTCTACTTGTGTAGAGCCTACTCTAGCATAAGCAGTAGCATATACAGATTGTCCAAATGTATTTTGTCCATTAATAGCGGCATAACAGGCAAATTGAATATTATATCTTGTTTGATACCATTCCCAACCAGAAGGCGCACTATAATTTGATGACCAAGTTGTACTATCACTGTCTTGATAATCACCAGGAAATGCAGAAGAAGATACACTAGCGCTTACTGTATCCGTATCAGTAACATAGTCATATGCAACACTACCAAATACACTACCATCTGTATCATATGCTTCGAAGCGTATACGGAATGTCCAAGCTGCTGCACTAGGAAAGTTAAATTCTTTTGCATCTGTTATATTAGCCCCTTGATCAGCTGCAAAATCAGTTGTATTCCAACTACCGTTAACAAATGTAGATCCACTAAGGTATTCTACACGCCATCTAACTGACCTGTAATAATATTGGCTACTTCCATTACCTCTATAAGAGGCTAAATATACTGAAGGAGTTATTGAAGTACAATTAGCTTCTGTAGTAAAATTACCAGTAGTATAAGAACTTGAAGTTGTTGTTCCAACACTAATATTTGTACTACCTGTTGCAGCGGATAATTGTAGTTCTGCCTTTGGGGTAAACTGCCAAGACATAGAACCTGTAGCTGTTTCAGATAAGTTAAGAGCTTGACATACAACTGTTTGACTTTGGTCTTTATAAGTTGTATCATATAACCTTAAATTAGCTGGAGAAACAATTACCTTAGGTGCATTAGTAAAGTAACCTGGAATTGTTACAGTAGTGTTATTCTGGGCTGTACCTGATTCTACTCGGTCAAGAGCTTTATAAAGTACTTCACCTACGTTAGGTACTTCTTTATAAATCTTAACATCACCAAAGTCTAATACGGCTCTACCTCCAACACCTTTAGAAATTACTTGCCCTGTCTGTGTTAAAGTTAATGCAGCATTACCTGCAGATCCATTAATAGTTATTGGGCCATCAGTTGTAATCTCACCTGCATCAATTTTATTTGCAGATAACTTACCAGTAATCTGAGCTGTATCTATAGTAGCATTACCAATTTGAGCTGTAGTAATTGAACCATCAGCTATTTGAGCATTGTTAATATAAGTTCCAGCTGGATAATCTGTTCCATTGATGTTTTGAGGAGTAGTTAGATGGAAGAAAGGAGCACCATCATTAATAGGGTTACTTGATGCTACAGGAGCAATAGCAAACTTATCTGCTACTACAACAAATGAAGATGTAGGAGTAGAAGTGTTAGCATCAACAGCTAAACCATAACCAGCTACATAACCATTAGCGTCTACTTTTACTGTGTACTTACCTTCAAGAGAACTAACATCACCTTGAATAGCTAATACTGTACCTGTAGAAGGATCATCTAATACACTTAAACGAGTATCTAAACTTACAACTGTACCTGTTGTTGGATCATCTATTAAACTAACTCTTTCATCAAAAGTTGCTAGAGCACCATCAACACCATCTACTGCTGTAAGCCTTGAGGCTAACGTAGTAGGGTCAGTTCCGTCTATATTTGTTAATCTTGACTGAAGAGAAGTAACAAATTGATCTTCTGAAAGAGATTCAGAAAGACCAGCAATTAAACCTGAAGGATCAGTTGCAGTTGATACTAGAGTACTACTACTAAATAAAGATAAACCACCATCTACTGACTCATATTTAATCCATAAGTAAAATTGAGTAGATGGATTAGTTTCAATAAACCCTGATACACCTGTAAAAGAAGTTATTTCAGTAGAAGTCGCTGGATTATTTACACTATTAGTATACACACGAGTAATCGCATGCCCATGACCTTCGTTATACTGAGGTGGGCTGTTTAATATTAAAGCTGTACCTGTAAAACCAGCATAGATAGTTATATCAGTTAGTATATCTGGAGTAGGTGGTGGTGTTAAATCTACAATATAAGTGTCAATATTTTGAGAGTTACTTACAGGAGATAATACACCATCAATACTTTCATATCTGATCCAAACATAAGTAGTCTTATAAACTACACTTGGAGTAATAGTAATAACACCTACTTGAGTATCAAATGATCCTGCTTTAGATGCACTATTAAAGTCATTAAGTTGAGATATATAGATATGGGTTTTGTAATGTCCATTACCTTGAGTATACGAAGGTATAGCAGGTAATGTAACTGCTAAAGTAGCTACTCCATCTGTAGTTAAATCAAATGGAGCATCAGGAGCAGTATAGTCATCTGGTTTTGGAGGGGCATTTAAGTCTACTGTATAAGTAGCTAATGTCATTAACTCACTATAATCATTAGACAATACATTATCTGCTGTTTCATACTTAGCCCACAAATATAATGTAGGTTGAGCTGAAGATTTCTCCCAGTTAAAATTAACAGACTTACCTGCAAAGATTGCTACTTCTTTAGCATTATTAATATCATTATCACGGGATGCATATAGATGTGTAAAGTCATGTCCATTACCTTGAAGGTATGTAGGTACTTCTGTTAGTGTAACTTTAACATCATTGTATTCCCCTAACTCTAAAGTAAAGTTACTTACTAAAGGAGTTGGTGGTGGTGTAGTATCTACTTCATAGAACTCTGTTCTTACTCTAGACCATTCGTATTCTTCAAAAGATAAAGGTAAAGAGGTACCATAGAAATAACCTACATACTTAGAAGAAGACTGTAAACTATAAGAAAAGTTAGTAATATCATAGATACCATTAGTAACTACTATATCATCTGCATAAGCTAAAAACAAAGATACACCAGCACCTAAGTCAATACCATCTTGAGATGAATATGAGGATATTAAACTCCATTGATAATCAGTAGGATCTACAGAGCTAGTATCAGTACCAAAGAATATACCTCTCCAATCTTTAGGTGTACCATCAGATTGTAAAGGATATTCACTGAATCCTGTTACATCATTAGGGTCTGTTATATAGCCTTCTGTATTTACATTTGAAACAGAATCAGCATAACGTAAATATAATTTACTTAGTAAAAGTTTCCAAGTTTCACCATCAAACAACCATAAGTTATTTGTAGCAGCATTATACCAACTATCGCCTAAAGTATAACCAGAACCATAAGGGTTTACTGTTCTAACAAAGGTAGAAGAACCACTACTTGTTTTACCTTGTTCTAAAGCTCTTAGTCTTCGTTGTAATTCCGTTTCAGAAATAACAGCCATAGTTACCTCCTACTAGATAATTTTAAATCAAACTGTAATGTAGTAAATTCAGGATTGATAGAACCATCCATAGTAAACTTCATATTAAAATATCTACCTGATTCTCTTACATCTATCTTATGAGATACTGAAGGATCAAATGATTTTTCTCTAAGTGAGTAATCAATATTAGATGTAATACCATTCTTACCTACAAGGGATAGTTTAAAACTACCTTTAGATTCAGGGAATATTTGAGCCATATCTTTATAACTTGGATTTAATTCAAGAGAATCATTAGCTCTTTCAAACCAACCATCAGCTACTAAAGTATTACCTAACTCATAAATGTTTCCTGAAGCATGTCCTGCAAGGATTATTAAAGAACCATCTATTTCTGCTTCATACATATCATAGATATTAGGTAAAGTTCTTATATGTAACTTTTGATTATTATAGTTATATACAAAAGCTTTATTACAACCATTACCTACACTATCTTTTTCTTTAAAACAAAACCAAACTTCTTTATCTCTACTTTGTTGGAATACAAAAGCTAAATCTTTTTCAGTAGGTTCTACTAAACTATACATAGCATCTTGGAATAAACCTTTAGCTATATCTTGTCTTTGTGCTTGACCATCATGGATATATACACCATAATTACCTATAACTAAATGTTGAGCATTACCTATGTTAGCAAAGCAACGAGTAGAATAAATACCATCATCTTCAAAGATAGAATCAAAGCCTAGTACAAATGAATCTCCTGTTTCATAAATACGAACAATAGAGTCATTCTTATAAGCAATAAAGTTTTCCCCTAACTGCCCACCATCAAGTATCTTCCCTGGAGTTTGAGTAAGGAATGCATCACCTGCTGTATTAGTTGTAGATGCTGTCCACTCTACACCTACAATAGTTTCAGGGGATGTTACATTAGATGACCAAACTAAATCAATAGGGTATAGAATATCATCTGTATAAAAGTCTTCAGTGTTATTACTATTAACAAAAGACATAGCTATAAGTCTATTTTTGTAAGGACGAATAATACGACATACAGCTTTAGAGTTATTATTAGTATAAGTAATCCAATTAGGTAAATCGGCTAATGTTCCCTGAGTAGTAGCATCTGAGGATATCCACTGAGGTATACCTGTAGCAGGATTCATAATTAAAATACCGTTAAACACAAATAACTGAGGAGGATACTGAGGATCTATTTTAAAATAAGAATCAGGTTCACTACTAGTGATCTCTACAGTTAATTGTGTTTCAGTGTTATAAACAAATACTCTACCTCTAGGGTTATTAGCTTCACCTAAATGATTAATAACATATGCAATGTTAAGAAAAGATGAACCTGCTGGAGTCCATTGGGTTAATGCTACTACTTCACTATTAGAATATTCTACAGGAACTGAGAATGATTGAATAAACTCTCTAACACCTTGAACACTTCCATCTTTAATCCTTAAGTTTAAACAATCACTCCATCCCCCTTGGGGTAATGCATGAGAAGGTACATCTGTAATTAAGCCTACAGACGCAAAATCAATCTCTGGAGTTGTTTGATAGGCCATATAGACTCCTTAAAATTCTTTTTCTTTCCTTAACTATACGTCTAGTATGACCATACAGTAGGTCTTGTTAAACCCTCTGCATCAGTACCCATATCTAAATGTATAAACCTTCCACTACCTTTCTGTTGTACACCTATACCTATAAAGCCAGCTTGCATAGCCATCTTTAATAGTGTGTAAGCTTCTTCTCCAGATATAGCAATGTCTACTGCCTTACCTGTACTATGTGCTCCAGGCTTAGCCTTCTTAGCTTCTACAGGGTGCTTAGCACAACGATAGCCACTAGATACAATCATAGGTTTTTCGTAACACTCACGTAGGAAT
>Ga0209955_1000282_pt1 | contig 19039 bp, 15 predicted proteins | sample SalPonA_A_H2O_MG_FD_185716 | JGI IMG/M metagenome (GOLD analysis project Ga0209955, IMG submission 185716) | Water microbial communities from South San Francisco under conditions of wetland restoration - Salt Pond MetaG R2A_A_H2O_MG (SPAdes)... | ecosystem: Environmental > Aquatic > Non-marine... | reverse complement strand
TTCTTCAAACAACTGCTGTCCTAAATTAAAAACCTCTCCTTTGAGATAATTACTGTGTTGGTTGAGTTAACCAACATTTATAACCAATTAGGAGAAATACTATGGAAAATTATGAAGTTAATGGTGCGTATGGTTATTTAGAAGACGAGGTAATCGAAAATAGTCCATTCGTTAATCTCGGATAAAATCTTTCTGATTTATTTTATACAAAGTTAAATGAAGAATACCGTAAGACACTTGACGCTTTAATATCATCTGTTTTGGATTACGACGTAAAATTAAGTGAGAATGAATATTCGAAATTTTTCAAACTGCACAAAAAATGGTATCAAAAAACACAGCAGATCGAGGATTTACAACAGAATGGAGAATGTAATCACACATATCTAGTAAATAATATGAAAGATAGAGGTGAAGATTTGTCAAAATGGGTAATACCAATTATTGATAAATACCAATATCAGAAAATGTATGACATAGTGAATAAAACATCTTCAAGGGAAACGCCCATTACTGACATTCAGTAGTGTCTTCTCTACACCCTTGATCCCTCGCCGTACCGTACGGATGATATCTTCGACATCTCCGTTGGTGCGGTAGGTCGTTTCGAAATCGCTAAGTTGCGGTATCCAGATAATGTTCTTCGATAGTTTGGATCTGTGACGACCTTCGAACTCCTTCCTCACATTAATGAGAAACTCCCTGTTTATTGGCGGTTTGTTTAACTTCAGGAAAATCTTGTATACCTCAAGGTTTATGTAGTGAAATTTTCCTTTGATCTCCTTTTGAGCAAACTTGTATTTCCCACCCCCAATTCCCTTTGATTTTAAAAGACTAGAATCAATACCCAGTTCTTCCAACCTGTCGTTCTGGCGTTGCTCAACAATCCTTTTAACGTCCTTGAGTATAGTAGATATCTTTTCATTGACTGGAATCGAAAGGGTGATGGTGTTGGGATTGTTAGAGACACGACTCACCTCAGAAACATATGACTCTTCGAAGAGGTACTTGTGCTCTTTCCACCAGTCATCAAATCTCAGACCCCTAATATTTCCCCACTCAGCATAGAAGTCTGAAGAAGACGCTAGGTTTTCTTTATACGTTTCGTCATCAAGACAGATCTGTAAACATTCGAACCAAAGTCGGATCTGCTGTTTTTTGGTCTTTATACGTATTTCAGACGGTCCTTGGGACATTTCTTTCTCCAACTCCTGCCCTAAATTCAGGGGCATCTCTTTGAGATAATACTATTACAGGTTGGGCGATGAACCAATCTTTAAATTAAAAATATTTGGAGAAAATATTATGCGTAATAAAACTGAACTCATCATTCTTTTATCTAAAACCAAGAATATGAATTTTACAGAGAAATGCGGTTATATAAACCAATTACACTTAACAATTAAAGAGGTTAGAATTTTATCACGAAACATAATCAGAAAGTATTTCCCTATCCCGTACAGAGACATAGTTGAAGTTTTGATGACGTCCCCAAAAGGAGAAGTCGGATTATTGGAAATCAGTTCGATAACTCACAAAGAAGTAATTGATTGGGGGTTCATGGTACTTCCTGATGGAAATATTTACGACGAGATCAAAGCAGAGTGTTCGAAACCACCGTCTATCTTTGATCCCAGAACTTATCGTATGGGAGTCCGGTCTTAATCAATGTTCGTTATGGACTGCGGTCCAATAACTCTTGATGTGCCCCTTTGAAGGGGCACTTTCTTAGGCGGCAATTTCTTCAGAAATGACTTCTGCTTGTCTGAGCACGAGTTCGATCGCTTCTTTCTGTTGGTCAGGAGGGTATTTGTATTTTCTGAGCAATGTTCTGATCAGAATGCGGATTCTTGCTCGAACACTGTCCCTTACTGACCAATCCACAGTCAGATTTTCCCTCAACTTTTTGGCAATTTCCCGCGCCATTTCGACAAGAATCTTTTCATCCATCAACTCTACGGTAGAGTCATTCTTAGCGAGGGCATCGTAAAACGCTTCTTCTTCATCGGTGAGATTGTGTGTCTTACTTCGTTCTAGATCCTCTTGGAACTGTTTTGCCATCGCGATCAGTTCTTCAATGACCTGTGCTGCCTCGACACCTCGATTGCCATACTTACTTAGGGATTTTTCAAGGAGTTCGCTAAATTTCCGTTGTTTGACGACATTGGTGCGGAATTTAGACTTCACTTCATCCTTGATGAGACGTTGGAGCAACTCGACCGCCAAGTTCTTTTGTGGCATCCGCATGACTTCACTGAGGAAACTATCGGAGAGTATCGAGATATCCGGTGATTCAAGACCTGCCAGTTTGAAGATGTCTGCCACACCATCTCCAACAACTGCCTTAGAGACCAGTTGTCGAAGTTCGTAGTCAGTATTGCGTTTTGGGGGACCTTCACCTCCACCGCTTTTGACTAATGGAGCACGAATCGCTTGGTGAAATGCGATTTCCGGGGACAGATCCAACGCCTCATCTAGTGTGCCGCACAGAGCGAATGCCTTGGTCATTTGAAGGACCGTGTCCGCGTATCTACGTTTACCATCTTCATGCTCTAAAACGTGATCGAGACACTCAGGAATCAGTTGAAGCGCTTTCGTTCTAAATTCACTCCAATCCACAGGGTGAAGAAGATCTCGGGCGACCTGAATCTTCTCTTTGAGGATTCTCAGTGCCTCGCTAGAGTCGATTGTGGGTCTACCTTTACCTTTTGCCGCACTGTACGTAGCGAGTGCTTCCTTGAGTTGTGGTGCGATACCGATGTAATCAACGACTAGACCACCAGGTTTATCCTTAAAAACACGGTTCACTCTGGCGATTGCTTGAGCAAGGTTTGCACCCTGCATCGGTTTGTCGATGTACATAGTGGCAAGACAGGGGGCATCGAATCCGGTCAACCACATATCACGCACGATCACGATTTTTAAAGGATCATCAGGGTCTTTGAACCGTTTCTCCAGATCTTTCTTCTGTGCTTTGTTGGTGTGATGAGGTTGGAGATATGCCCTGTCTGACGCGGAGGCGGTCATTACTACCTTGATCGCTCCGGTCATATGATCATCTGAATGCCACTCAGGTCGAATTTCAACGATCTTATCGTAGAGGCGAACACAGATGTCTCGAGACATTGTGACGATCATCGCCTTACCCAATTGGGTCTCATTTCGTTTCTCGAAGTGGGCGATCAGATCCTCTGCCACTTCTTGGAGACGAGCATCAGTTCCGACAATTGTCTCGAGTGCTGACCACTGACTCTTCGCTTTTTCCTTCTCTCGCTCGTCTGCAGTTTCATCATCGAGAATGGACTCGACTTCCTCATCAACTTTAGGGAGCATTGACTCATCGAGGTTTATTTTGGCAAGACGTGACTCGTAATAGATGGGGACAGTCGCACCGTCCTCGACTGCTTGTTGTATGTCGTATACCGAGACGTATTCACCAAAGACTGCTTGAGTATCTCGGTCATCCTGAGAGATCGGTGTTCCGGTAAATGCTAGGAATGTAGCGTTGGGAAGACCATCTCTGAGTGATTTAGCGAGACCGTACTTGATGGTTCCACTTTCACTGTCGATCTTCGCCTTGAATCCATACTGGGTTCTGTGTGCTTCGTCCGCAATCACCACGATGTTGTGTCGGTCTGTCAGTATGGGAAACTTATCCTCATCTGCGTCCAGTCCGAATTTCTGAATGGTCGTGAAAATGATTCCACCCGACGGTCGGTTCATAAGGTGCTCCCGCAATTCAGCACGGGAGTTTGCTTGTTTCGGTGTCTCACCTAGTAGGTCACAAGCGTTCGCAAATACGCCAAACAATTGACCATCTAGGTCTTGTCTGTCGGTAACCATCACAAGGGTAGGATTCTCAAGACGAGGTTCAGCGATCAGGCGACCCGCGAGACACGCCATTTCAATTGATTTACCTGCCCCTTGCGTATGCCAGACCACGCCGCCTTTCTTCGTACCTGAGACGCCAGATGCGTTCACAACACTCTCTACCGCTGCTTGTACCGCGTGAAACTGGTGGTATCCCGCAATCTTCTTAATGACAGTCTTGTCGTCCTCAAAGATACAAAAATATCGGAGATAACTGAGGAAAACCTCCTTGTTAAACAGACCTTTTATTAGCGTCTCGAGTTCACGGTGCTGACCTAGTGGATCGACGGTAACACCATCAATGGTTCTCCATCTCATGAATCTCTCTTCGTTGGCAGAAAGAGACCCAAGGCGGGCATAGATACCGTCTGAGATGACAAGACAGGTGTTGTAGTTGAAGAGGTCTGGGATGTCAGTCTTATAGGTCTGTAACTGGTTGTATGCCGCCCAGATATCTGCGTTTTCATCTGCGGCATTCTTGAGTTCGATAACCGATAGCGGAAGACCGTTAAGGAATACCAAAACATCCGGTCTTCGGTTTTGCTTCTGTCCGTGAATGGTGAACTGATTCACCACCAACCAGTCGTTGTTTTCAGGGTTATCAAAGTCGATGACCTTGAGTTGCTTGCCAACGGTCTCGTTGCCTTCCTGATACGTGACCTTCACTCCCTTGGTTAACCACGAATGCACCTGGCGATTGCAGGACATAAGCGCAGGGATATTGGGGTTTATCAGTTGTGACAGAGCAGTTTCTATCGCCGAATTGGGAATTTCTGGATTGAGGCGAGTTAGGGTATTAAGGAGTCGACCTTTGAGAACTACTGATCGGTAGTCGTTGCGTTCTGGTGTTTCCCCATCAACCGCAATGTCGTAACCACAAACGTACTGGTAACCAAGGTCTTTGAACCAATCGATACTTTGCAGTTCAACTTGATCTTCGGTTACCAGTGCCATCAGAAACCCGCCTCTTCGAGGAACTTCTCGGCGTCAGGGATGCGTAGTTCACCGGATATGAGTTTGGGCAGAAGTGTGTCTCTAAGTTCGGATAAGGTTGTTATTTCTTCTTCGCAGAGTTGAATGCGTTTCATGATTGGGTCGGCAACCTTAGCGAATGTCCGGTGCAGAGATGAATCAGGGTCTGCCACGAGATATCTATCAAAAAAGTCATTTGGCACACGCTGGCGTCCAGAGGAACCAGTCATGCTTGAAACTGCTGCGGTTCTTAAATTTTCGTCTCTCGCCCAGCAATAGGGAAATAAGGGACTCTGGTCATCTTTTGGGGACAGAACTATGAACTCAGTTGAACCCCAGCACACTTCTGATGCTGAACTGTTGAGTAGCAGTCCGGTTTTTCCATTCTCAAGACACGGTGTGATCCGGGCAAAAAGGGTATCGAACCGCTTAAACTTACTTCCCGAAGTAAAACCACGGAGATACCCCTCACTGATTGATGCAGTCGATTCGCTTAAGCACTTCATCTCCACGAAGTATGCATCAGTACCTTTTTTGAGGGTGTATTTTGGATTCACCCTAATCTGTTCGCTTAGTGGTTGAACATTCCAACCCGTTGGAATCTCCCCAATCTCCGAATCCGCCAACTCATCAGGGAACAGATCACTGATTTCAGGGGGAAGACCTGTGGGACGACCCTCTGCCTTTGCTCGCACAGGATCAAAGTCTACAAACCATGACTTGAAGATTGCTTTGGCGATCTCTTCAAGGGTTTGGTTTATTTTCTTGTTGAGTTCTATCTTGCTTTCGATGCGTTCTAGTAACTCAACCGTAAACTTCCGCTCCGCAGTATATGGCGGAATTGGCAATGATAAAAAGTCCTCTCTTGCAAGACCGAGATTCGTTGTGCCGGTAGCGAGCGATTTATAGAAGCGTCTCGCCTGTGGGGATCTCAGCACCCAATAGACGTAAGTTGGATCGATCTCGCTTAGAGAGAGTTTCAGTGTGTCCTGTGTGAGGCGTCCCTGAGGAATACTCTCAGGTAACCTTGCGACTGAACCCAGAAGATGTCCTGCTTGGGTCAAGTCCTTTAGTGAAAAGAAGAGATCACCACTTTCAACTATTGTTCTGGGGTCAGTATCTCCTTGATAACGCCTGAACGAGGACTTGAATCCCCCCTCTCTTTCAATCGCCCCAAGACCTAGCAGAGGGATCCCATCACTCTCCGAGCAGAGCGCACTTTTGTAAGTTTTACCCCGCACCAAATCGGCATAGTCAGACAGAAAATTAGTCACTTGTAGAGTCCGAACCTATGGCAGCGAGCGCAATCAATATACTTTCATCCAATGCCTTGCTTTCATGATTGAACGAAGAAAGTTTGGATCGCAGTTTTGAAAATTTGGAATCGAAGTCCTCGATTACGTCCTCAGATTGATCGAAACCAACATACCTTCCCGGCGTCAAAACAAACCCGTTCTTCTCAATTTCTCCCAAAGACGCTGACTTACAGAATCCCTCTACGTCCTCGTAACCTTCACCCGTCTTCCACGACTGAACTATCTCTTGAATCTTTGCGATGTCCTCATCAGTGAAGACCTTTAGAACACGGGTCTCCATCGTTCCCAACTTACGAGCATCAATGAATAGAGTCTCTCCTCTACGGTCTCGTCCGTTCATGGTCTTGTCGTTGGTAAGAAACCAAAGGCATACCGGAATTTGGGTGTTGAGGAACAACTGACCGGGCAATGCGACCATGACCTCAACCACGTCACCTCGCACCATTGCTTCTCGTATCTTTCCTTCACCACCGGTGTTGGAACTCATCGAACCGTTAGCAAGAACAACCCCTGCCTGACCGCCCGGACGCAACTTCCACAACATGTGCTGTAACCATGCGTAGTTCGCATTCCCGACTGGGGGTCTACCGAACTGCCAACGAGGGTCACTCTCGTATTTCTCACCACCCCAATCTGAGATGTTGAAAGGGGGATTTGCCATGATGTAGTCGAACTTCACGTCAGGGAATTGATCACGGGCAAAGGTGTCTGCGGGTTCTTTACCCAAGTCTGCAGCGAACCCACGAATCGCAAGGTTCATTGCCGCTAGACGCCATGTAGTGGGGTTACTCTCTTGTCCGTAGATAGAGATGTCATCTACACGACCACCGTGTGCTTTTACGAACTCCTCACTCTGAACAAACATCCCACCTGAACCACAGCAGGGATCATAGACACGACCAGAGTTGGGTGAGAGGACTGCGACCAGCGTCTTCACCACGTGGGAAGGAGTATAGAACTGTCCACCTTTCTTTCCTTCTGCGGACGCGAACTGACCCAAGAAGTATTCGTAAACTTCACCAAGTAGGTCTGTGGAGTCGTACTTATCCGCGAATCCGATAGTAGAAATGAGGTCTATCAATTCGCCAAGGACACCCTGACCCAACTGAGCACGACCAAATCGCTTATCTAACTTGCCTCTGAGTGAAGTGTTCTCGTTTTCAATCGCAGTCATGGCATCATCAACAAGAGATCCAATATCCGGTTGTTTTGCCTTTGACCTGAGAGTCTCCCAACGTGCCTCTTGAGGCACCCAAAACACGTTGTCTTGAACGTAGTAGTCCCGTTCTTCTAGTTCTTCTGCGTATTCTTCGGGATCTTCGCTAATGAAGTAGTCAGAGGATGGTTTGGAGACCATGTTCTTCACCTTCTCTTGCTGTTTTACGAAGGTGTCCGAGATGTATTTGAGAAAGACTAGACCGAGGACGATGTGTTTGTACTCAGCAGCATCCATCTGTGCCCTGAGTTTGTCCGCTGTTTTCCAGAGAGTTTGTTTAAAGTCTTTACTCATGAAGTTTGTTTATACCCAGCGCATATGAGGTCGTTGTTAACTCAGCACCGTTGTCGTCTGAGCAACTCTAAATCATTAATAATACAGAAGTTATAGACTCCAAACCGGTCGAATGCAACCACAAGTCGCCCTGTATAGACAACGAATTGATTTCATCAGACTAACATACAGATCTTGGAAAATATAAGTTTGAGTAAATGCTTCAAAAAGGCGATCTAAAACGAGATTGCCTCCCAACACACCCTATCGTGGCATTCTGCCCGATAACCGTTTAGAACCGACCTTTAACTGTTGATACTGGACGTATAAAACGGAAGGAGTCGAAGACAATGATGACCTATCAAGTACTGATCACCCCCTTTGATCGATGGGAAGATGAGTTCTACGACGAGATGCAGGATCAGATGGCGGAATACCTCTGCGAAAAGTACGCAGTGATTAGCGTTGATCAGATACAAATTTATTTTCCATAGTATTTCTCCTAATTGGTTATAAATGTTGGTTAACTCAACCAACACAGTAATTATCTCAAAGGAGAGGTTTTTAATTTAGGACAGCAGTTGTTTGAAGAAATGTCCTGAATATGTAACAGAGCAGTCCAAGACCGCTGTAAACGATGGGTTCTTCTCAGTGGAAAATCGTTGAGAACCTAAACGGGTATCTGACCGGAAATGGCACAGGATTGGAGTTGAGTTAGTGAGACAGGGGTGGACCCAGGTAGGAACAGACCGCTACGATCCGACTCATAATCGGCAGGTCAACGGTTCAAGTCCGTTAGGGCCCACCATTTCCCTTTATAATCAATAACTTACAAAATCTACAGGCGTAGTAAGCACTAACTACGCCTGAATGCCTATCAGAAGACGGGGATAACACATTCAATTTAGATTCTATAAACAAAGAATAATTCTGTTATCCCCAGTTTTACCTCTTCCATAGCGAATTAATGTCCCCCTTCAGATCCACTCAGAATCGCTCTCAAGGCACGTTTATTTGCGGCAACCATACCCTCATCTTTCGTCATTAATGTCCCCATAGATGGGTCTTTGAAGGTCTAATCGCTAGTCTTAATACATATCTCAAGATTATTCAGTTCCATTCTGTTCATAGACCACCCGTGCGTTGATGTCCTTAAACAAATTTCGGGTCTCAATCTTCTCTGCGTCTCGCTGCTCTTTCTCTTGTCGCTCTGTTTCTTCTGGATTCATATCACGAACGACTCGGTACTCGATATGAAAGACGTACTCGTCTGTTTTCTCGTCGTAGTACTGCTTCACCTTCTTAACCGATGACTTCTTGATGTGATCGAACCCGTATGTCTTATCGAGCAATGTCTGTAGTTGTTTCCACTTGTTCATACTCACCTCCTTATCTCGTATTTATCGGATTGGCAAAAGTGGAATCCAGCGCTGTCCGTACCGTATCTCTACCAGTTCAGACACAGAGAAGAGGTACACCGCGGATCGTGTCGGAGATCGGTGATAGAGCACCCGATATGCAATAGGGTGATGCGAAGAAAAGATGAGGGCAATGACTGTTGTCAGATTGGGAGTCTGATTGGATGGTCCCCCTATGGCATCGAAGAACTCATCCAAAGCATTTTTGACACAAGAACAGATCGCAGATCTGGGTCAGTACATTATTGAAGACTTTGGTTCTGATTTGCCTGAGGAAGAATTGATTGAAGCGGTAGCACTCGTACTGGAAAACGTACCGGGAATCGAGAGTGAGTCCAATCGATCAATCCAACGACTAATCCGACTCATTGGGAACCAGTATTATGGCAGACAACCAAAAACCTGAAGTCTTCAAACCAGAGAACGCCGAAAATTACAAAAAGGCGGTCAATCTCGGTAAGGAACTGGGTAAAAATCCGGATCTGACGAAAGCAGATATCGCTCGACAGATGTTTCCTCTAATCGCAGATGAGAAACGAGAGGTCGTGGCACAAGCATTCGTTGAAGGGGCGAACCTAACGACCAAGGGAGCGATGACCTACGTCTACAACGTTCGTAGATGGCATTTGTCGAACAACCAATAATGCCTTGTCGAACAGGTTCGACAAGGAAGATTAAGGCATCTGGTCCAGATGCCTTAATCATGGGTGAGTTTGAGTCGCCGTCAGAGGTTGGCGTTCCTGCCATTCTCGAGATAGACCCCCCAGAACTGATCGTCATCGATAGACGAGGGATCGGCGATCTGTGCCTTCAGTTCTTCACGAACGCTGTTATACCCACCCTTGAGTAAGCGATTTTCAGTTACAGAATTTCGGTCTTTGTGCCACTGATCCCTGAAGTCCTTATCCATCCGTCTATCGATAATCTCGTAGACCGTGTTGAGATAATCGGATGGTATTGAGTAAAAGTACTCCTTTCCTCCTGATGGGGTCTTTCTTGAAGTGCTTTGGGTCTTTATACCGAGCATTTTGAGGAAAACACCGAACTGTTGGACTGGTTTCGAATCGATGTCTGACCTCAAGGCGAGTTTGAACCATCGCTGTAACGAGACATCATGTTTCTTGATATATTCGATGGCAGGGGACAGGTCTGTACTGCTGAACTGCTTATCGGAAATGATTCTGTCTTTATCATCCAATAGACCAACACGTGAGAGAATCTCGTAAAAGAACTCTGTAATGTGTCGGTCTTGAGATTCATCAAGGGTATGCTGGTTCTGAATCTCGCTGATAAAATCATCAGTGCGTGTTTTCAAGTCTGAATTTAACAAGTTCTCTATGTATCTGATCTGTTGTCTACCTTTCCCATTATCATCGAACTGAATCAAGTCGGGTGTGATATTGGTAAGATAAAAAGACTCGATCCCGTACCGCATCATCGCATTTATATGAACGTCCAGAAATGGTAATTTATCAGATGTCTTTTTCATACCGATATAATCACTTCTCGAAATCAGGGGAGCAGAATAAAGGACCTCTACTAGTAGACGTTCTTTTTCTTCTTTTGAACTCTTTACTGTCAGTATTCCAGCGGACTCTAAATCCTTATCGCGGTCTTTTTCAATTACTGTCCAACCGAATTTCTTCTTCATTTTAATGAAGTTTTCTTTTAGGTGATTTATAGAACCTCTGAAAGCACTTACCACATCCACATATAATTGTAAATAATCGTTGTCGTAGTCGTCGTATATCTTACGTCCGTTCCTATCTATACCAATAACTCTTCTGTTAGATTTTTCAGACTCGATTATTTCTCGACTTATAGCGTTTGGGTCCGTTTCAAATCGAAATACCTTTGGTGATATCCAGACGCGAACATGTTTTGGATTCCGAACCCTAGATATCTGTTGATCGATATCGAAGTGGGTGTTTATCTGTGCCTCAAATATGCCATAAACAGTATCTACTAACTGTTCATCATTCTTGAAAGTGATATCTACGCCTGTGCCAATGGAGGGCGAAACAACAATGGCGTCATAATTTAATATTTCTTCATTTATGTCTCTGATAAGTTCCTGAATCTCAGTTTTTTGTGAATTATCAGAAGTGATACCAATGACCTTTTTATCTGGAAATTCTTTCGTGAGACCACTGACTAAATCATTGACCTTTGACTTCGAATTTGAGCAAATAAATAACCTTTCACCTTTCTTTAGGGAATTCGAAATATCGCCAATCAAATGATTGTTTGTCTTATAGATCTCGATCTTCCTTGAGGTTTCTCGGTACTCGTTTATGATAACTGAGACATCAAGTTTTTGTTCGGATGTTAACATGCGATAGAGAGTATTAACCGTCAGGTAACTCAGATCTGCGTCAAGGACAACTAACTTATTACAACTCCGAAGATAGTGTCTAAAGACCTGATAGGTATTATTTCTTTTATTGTTTTTGTTCAGGGTATCTGAGGTAAGGTGAGAAAATACCTGCTCTACTTCATCAATAATAACCACGTCATACCGATCCGATTCCGTGTCCATTAAGTTAAATAAACTATCGACACAAATGGCATAGTGTTTCGTAGGTGGAACCATTTTCGCATCATGTACCGTGTTCCATCGTTGATCGATAACAGGCGGTTGGAAGTATGAAGTTAACTTCAGTCGCTTTGACATTGATGCAATAAGGGATCGTCGATGTCCGATCAGAAGGACGTTTTTGTTTTCTTGTTTCGCTTGTTTTACGAGGCGTTCCAGTATGTGCGTTTTACCACTACCCTTCGGACTCTTTACCATCAATATTGGGGAGGATGAATCGAGAAAAGGTAAGTACTTTTGATTTAAACGAATTATAGGGAATTCTTCGTTCGGTAATACAAGATCTGATGAATACTCACTAAGAGTATTATTTCCATCTCCAGGAATTATTACTTTTTTCCAGAAATAATCGAATTCGTAATGTGGCAGATTGGATGAAACGAAATAGGTGGTTTGGCATTTGCTACACCAGAGACCTTTCGTGCCTGATTTTGACTGTAGAACAAACGCACTGGGTTTGTTATCTATGTGGATCGGACAGTGAATTCTTGTTTTTACTGGTACCTCAGACATCGTATAACTGATGCCGTTTTCATCGATAACTTCGGTGTTGATGTCAATTGACTTCAATGATCGTTTTGTATTTGTGCCTCCCTTTGCATCATTTTTATAAGTTTTTCGCTTGATACCATCAGATATCAGTTTTAAGTCCTCTAGAATATGTAGAGGTAACGTTTTTCCGATTTTTATTATAGAAGCATCACTTGATCCATAAAATATTCTACATGCGTCCTTACAACTTTCATCTCCCCCGAACTTGAGGAGCAGTCCATTCATAATCTGGGTCATTTCTTTTTTGTCGAAAATGCTCCTTTCGGACTGAAAAACTAGTCTGAATCGGTGATTCTCTTTTGTATGACTCGCAGTCGTATATATGAAACAGCAGTAGTTGGTAACAAATGGATGTGCTGTTACCTCGTCGATAGTTAGTCCGTGGTCTATGTCGACCGCAAATATGTTAGATTCCGTAAAATTCTCCGACTTTCTCCATCCCTCATGTTGAGAACAGAAAGCGAATCCTCTCTTAATATGTTCAATCAGTTCATTGGTTGATATATCGACATTTCTAAAGGTATTACCACTGACTTTAAGTTGTTCAGGTGTCCATTTGTTCTTAAATTCAGTGTTGATTGCTACCCTCATAATGGTATTTGTCCTGTAGAAGTATCTATATCGATTTTAGACATGTGATTTGGTTGTCTTATTGGGTGATTGTAATGATGGTATAGGTATCAAAAACATTCGGGATATCAATGATGTCAGTCTTGAAAAGGGGAAACAGTAAATATTGGTATATCCAGTTCCAAATTAACGGAAAGACGTTCATCCGTTCTTCGAAAACCACTGATAAGAGAATAGCAGAAAGGATGGAGCGTGAGTGGCGAGTTCAGATTCACGCACAAGAGATGTTGGGAGACAAGGAGACGATCAAGTTCCGGGATATCCTAGACCTCTATGCTCATTCGAAGAGTGGTCTCCGCAGTCTAAGGACGTTGAAGAGTGACAAACAACTGATCTGTCGATACTTCCCTGTTGATAAATGCCTACACGAGATTACCACTCACGATATCGACAGGTTTGTCCAGACTCGCTTGAAGGAGGGTAAGGCGTACTCAACTATCAGACTCTCGATCCATGTTATTCGTGCGACTTGGAAGTACGGTAAGAAACTCGGATATAAAACGTCAGACATTGAGTTCCCGTCGCTCCCTGTGACAAAACACCGTCTCCGGTACCTGTCACTGGAAGAGGAACGTCGATTACTCCGTGAACTCGATCCGAGAAGGGATATCGATTTCTATCCTCAGTATTCTGAAAGGAGCGAGTCCGCAAAGCAGCAGATGTGGGACAACTATGACCTCGTGGTTCTCTTGTTGGATACTGGTGCCCGTTATTCGGAAATCGCCACAATCGAGTGGACATCGATCAATCTGAAAGAGAGAACGATTCGCCTTTGGAGAAGTAAGGTATCCAACGAGTCAGTTCTCTATATGTCCGATCGTGTCTATCAAGTGCTATGCCATCGCCACAATTCGAGGAGTTCCGACTTCGTATTCACCAACAAGAATGGCGGTCCACGCAACCACGCAACCATCGCCATACGAAAGGCATTCAAGAGGTGCGGATTCACAGATGTTACCGTACACACCCTCCGTCACACCTTTGCGTCCCGTCTGATCCAGAACGGAATGTCGGTCTATGAGGTGAAGGAAATGCTCGGTCATACCGATATCAAAACGACCCTGCGGTATGCTCACCTGGAGAACTCAAAGGTCTCATCCAAGGCACGGGACATCATCAACACGATCAATCAAGACAGGGGGAGACCCGTTCTCCGCGTTATCTAAACTAGAGTGGTGGCAGGACATCTGAAAGACCAATTTCTGCGGTAGCGCATACTGGATGCTATCCTTTGTGAATCCTCTGGTACATAAAAGGGCATTCAAGTGAAATATTCAATCCGTACACAAGGTGTGCTCGCAGACGCAAGACTCTATAAATTAGATGCTGATCAAGTTCAGCAATTCATGGAACTTGACGACAATTTTCAAGAATTCGCTTATGAGTTTATTGATGAAGAATTCGATAACGACGAAACGAAGTCATTTTCTGGACAGACGACTGAATGTACGTGTCTGATTGAGGATCAAGCAGGAAAAGAACTACTTGAGTGGGATCTTTCCGATTATTCAGAATTTGAAGAACCTGATGATAATCCTTGGGAACGTGAGGGCAAGTTAGAAGATGGAAACTATCTTGTCATGGCAATGTTTGAGAAAGGCAGTTCCGAATATGAGTTGCTAGAAACCGACGAATTTGATCGGAACAAATTAAATGCTGTCGTTTATTCCATCGATGACGAGACGGGGATGGATGCACAACTAATTGATGGGTTCGTTTATGACGGTGTCTTTCTCGGTTTAACGGGCAGCGATACCAGAACAATTTCAACTCAGTACTACATTGTCCGTTATCAAGATAATCATATCGCAGAATATATCTTAGAATAGGAGCTGAAACTCCCTTGCCCTTATTTCTCAATACCACACCTTTGCACATTAGCGTCTCGGTCACCCGTTTTGTCCAACGTTGAGTTGTTGGCCAATCTGTAATCTCGATTAGAAGAGGTTGCTCCCGATTGTCCTAGGTCGCGGAAGTCGTTAGCAGCTCCCAAAGTTTAAGATCTATAGAAGCTAGGTAAACGAAAGTCTAATTTCGAAAGCGAAAAAGAACGAAGACTTCCTAGGCGTACCCTAGTGCCGTGAAATCAAATGATCTTAAGGCCTTTTTTTTGATCTAATAAAGATATTGATACGTATCAATAAACATAGCCCTCGAACTAACATCCATGAACTAAGTAAGTTTGATCGCATCCACATACAGTCCCAATAATTGCTACAAAGTGTTCAGAGCAAGAAACAAGGAAAAAAATGAAGTTAAAAGTATTGATAACGATCATTGCAGCGTCAACGCTCTGTGCGTGTGGAGGGTCCGATGACTCTGACATCTCGGACCACTCAAGAGACAATAACGCAAACAATCTCGCTGAGATGGCGTCTGACTGCAGTTTAAAAAATGCGGCGGGTAAACCAGTGAAATTCTATGAGACAACCTTGCCTGAAAATCACGAGTGGAACTCAACTTTTGTTTGTGAAACAGCCGAAGCAATGATGGAGGAAAGTCTTAAGGAAGGAATTATAGTTGTAGAAGAATTCTGTGAAGGCGCTGATATGTTAGCATCGGAACTTGGAAACGGAAGCTATGACACAGCATTAGAAATAGTTTCTGCTTTACCTGATGATACGCAGGGCAAACAAGACGGCCTAGTTCGTTTGATAAAATGCAAGACAGAAGAGTCGCGTTCTACTTTGATAGCAGAATCGGCCCTTGGTATTAACATTTATTCCGTCGGAACCGCGAAAATAAATGGATCGGAATGTCCTGCTTTCATAACTCAGGTTTCAAATAGCTTCTCTACCGCTTACTGGCTAAACGGAGCCGGGAAATGCTCCGGTTTTAAACATGATAATCCAGCGGGAAAAGGCAAAGACAACGCACAATCAACCGAGCTAAGGCAAGTTTTTTCGTATAATGGTGAGCTACCAAGCGAGTATATCTACAACAAAAAGGTTTTTCAGTATTAGAATCGAGTGGTGAAAGCTAGGTGATATTAGCGAATTTGATGGACTGGACTACAACATCTATGAAATGTACCGCGCCGACGACCCAATTAATACAAGAGCTGTAGGCAAGATAAATATTGGCTTCTTTGTCACCTCATATACCGAAAACGAACTTCAAATCCAAACAACCCGCGGGAATGGACTTGGGTTCTGCAAAAAAACGATAGATATTCGTCTTATTGGTTTTAACAAAGCTAATTATAATAAGCCTCACTGTGTGAATTTTCAAAATAAGTGTTTTTTAATAGTTTATGCATTTGTATTTATCTGCTTTGTCAAGAATAGCGTCAATCCGCATCCTTTTAATATTCTCAGGCTCAGCGCTGGAATCAAATGACCTTATCATTCCAATAAAACTACCACAAACTCCTGAATGAATCATGTTAGATATTATTATTTGCCCATAAGTTTTAGGCTGTATCGACTCACGCATCTGCTCGGTCGTTTGAGCATCTTTCCCGATTTCACTCTCATCGTTACTAAAAATGGAAGTGGAAGTGGAAGTGGAATCGCTAGATCCTACGAATGTTGAAAGTAAGTAAACTACAATTAAAATAGGAATAATACCAAATAAACCTTTGCGTATATCTGCTAACTCAAATTCTCTTCTATCATGGTTTTCTCCTTTTATAGAACTACCATGAACTCTCGTTGTACTGCTTAGTTCAACGCCGCAAGATACGCAATTTTTTCCAATATAATTGTTTTTTGAACCACAATTTTCACAATTCACGTCTTCTTTTGGTAAGGTTTGAATAAAAGGGTTATCATTCTTTAACTTCTCTATGAGTGATGGTACTTTCACTGATAATTTTGACTTTTTCTCCGAGTCTATCGGAAAATTCAGAGGGTCATCATCCTCGGGTAAGTTTAATTTTAGGAAATCAATCGACTTACCTTCAATCAAACTTTTTATGTAGCGATAAAGTTCGGTAAAATCTGAAAGATTCTTCGCTTTGAAGTAGACGCTATTTTCGTTTTTTCCTGCATCCCAATAACCTATCTCGGATAGTTCATCTTGAGTGGATATAAAAATATATCCATTCTTTATAGGGGATGATCCTGAAAATTGTACGCTCTTTATATCATCGATAGGGATGTATTTATTATCTTTTCCCAATGCAAGAAATCCATTTCTAAGTATAAGTATTCCTTTTTCACCTATTTTAATTTGCCCATTAACTCCCGCAATAAAATACTTGCCAATTGGTTTCTCTAATTTGTTATTAGAGGTTTTTTTTAAGTCTTCATGATGGACTTCATTTTTCTTAGATTCGGTGATTTTTACTATAACTATTTTTACGCCATTTTTCTCCAAAACCGCTTTGTATTTATGTGCCTTTTCTTTATCAATACCACTCTTGACAATAACAGGTCTTCCATTCACTATAGATGAAATTAAGTTTTCCTTTAGTTTAACTTTGGTTTTAAGAAAGTTTTTTACTTCCCCTATGCTGTTTTTATCAACGTCAATCCCATTGGTAATAACTCTATAGTTTGCTGAAATATTTTCTTTTTGAGGAGGGTTTTTATCCCTTTCGGAATTGATATTATCTGTCAGTCGATGACCGCATGATGAACAAAAATTTGATGTTTCGATTGTTTTTTCTCCGCAATGTTGGCAAAACATAATCAACTCCGAATTATTTCAAGTATTAGATCTGCAGATAAAATTGTATCGTTAAATACTCTTTTTTACTTCGCAAATTTTTCTTACCACAAGAGAATCTACTTTCCTTACCAAAGATAGCAAAACTTACCGTTGGGTTGCCGGCATCTCAATTTAAAAACTTCTGTAATTTACCCATCTATTTCTTCTTTAGATTGGTCTTTCCAGCAAAATTGCTGCCCGTATATCATCATATTTTCGGTCGGATTTTTATCTAGAAAGGTTCCCGCCGACTCTTCATCCGGAACAAATGCACTATCCATACAGTAGTGTTGACTAGTTTCGTATGGACTATTTACATCGGAGCTTTCAGAGGAGAAAGAGTTTTTAGATAATAAGACCATAATAAAAAATGCAATCCAAGTTAATGCATCGTATTTTCTAGGGAAAAGCAAATAGTTTTTCTGCATAGATCTACCAATTAATTTTCTATATAACTTATCGCTTAGCACTTCTAATTAATATTTTATTACCCTAGCGCCAATCATCATTCTTTCCTATTTCGAAAAACTTACTTCTTTAATTACGGATCAGGAAATCGTGCATTAAAACATCCAATATATTAATTGACGCGCTCGGATATACACTTTTTTACACACTCCGATATATATCCGTCAAACATAAAAACAAGTTAATCTGACGAACATCACTAATTTCTAGATCACGGATTATTCTTTTCGCTGCATCTCTGCCGGTATTATAAGTATTTACATGCTTAGTTAACGCAGGTATATATTCGTCATTGATTTCTTCGGTCGTTTCGGATGCGCAATCATTAACAATGTCCGTAATTTCATTATCAGCTATTTTAGTACCTGTCGTCGCATAAATCGCTTCTGTTAATTTCTTGTATTTCGGAATAAATTGTTTAGCGTATGCATCTGCTAGTTCGCCTTTCTCTGAGGAACCACCGCATCCAGTTATAAATACGGGTAGCATTACTAATACTGGCAACAAGATTTTTTTCATTAGAACCTTCCCAAATAGGGTAGATATCTGTTAGGCGGTTAGATGCTTTTAAAAAGTACCATCACAATATGTCTCACAGTTTGTCTACTTTTATAAAGTTAGCGTAGTTCAGGGATGAACTAATTACAAATGAGTGGATTTCCAGCGGGAACTGAACAATTGTAGGAAGGACCTAAGTTCGATTTGATGCAGATATTAAACACTTTGTTGTCACGTGATTGGGGTTTGGGATTTCGTGACGCGGCGATTGACGGCATTGCGGGAAACCGACCACTAATGGTTGGTTACCGATAGAACAGTGCTTGAACGAAGGTGATAGCAATGCATAGAGTAAGATACTCATAATCGGCAGGTCAACGGTTCAAGTCCGTTAGGGCCCACCACTTTTCTCTCATATCTCTATTGTGGATGCGTTGCATCCGACTCACTCTTTATAGTCTGGCAGGTCAACGGTTCAATTCCGTTAGGGCCCACCACTTTTCTCTCATATCTCTATTGTGGATGCGTTGCATCCGACTCACTCTTTATAGTCTGGCAGGTCAACGGTTCAAGTCCG
>Ga0209955_1000281_pt1 | contig 19193 bp, 15 predicted proteins | sample SalPonA_A_H2O_MG_FD_185716 | JGI IMG/M metagenome (GOLD analysis project Ga0209955, IMG submission 185716) | Water microbial communities from South San Francisco under conditions of wetland restoration - Salt Pond MetaG R2A_A_H2O_MG (SPAdes)... | ecosystem: Environmental > Aquatic > Non-marine... | reverse complement strand
TGCGATCACTTGGATTAAAGCACCACGATTTGAGTGATAGTGAAAAATCAGAGACTGGCCTTTTAAAAAACCAGAGCTTCAGCTACCTAGGGTACTCTTTCTCACCGGACAAAATTTCAGTTCGGATCGCAAGCGTTGAGAAACTTAGAAAAGGGATCGTGCAAATATTCACCGAAGCCTCATCTGCCGAACTAGACGGTAGCGAAGAGATATTAGATCAAATATACAAAAGAATAAATTTAAAAATCACAGGATGTATATACAAGTCAAAGAAGTACGGATGGCTTTTTTATTTTAATGAGATAAATGATATGGAGCTGTTATATCACTTAGATTGGTATGTAAAACAATGTTTCAACAGATTTAATGTAGCCTTTGATAAAAAAGGATAAAGTCATTTGTCAGATCTTATTACAAGATGAAATATTCGAATATTGAGAAAGGCAACATTGATAGCTATATACCAGTTTTCGATAACAAGACCTCTTTGTCTTTTGATTTAGTAATTGATTTAGAAAAAACCACTGATGAAGAAGGTGATCCGGAGATCGCCTTTAAAAAAATATTAAAATTACTCTAATCAATTAACATAGCTCTATTTTCAATCAAACCAGGTATCAAAAACTAGCTCAATCAGGCTTTTTTCTGTCGAGCACGAGATAGCCTGCTCACCATTCTCTGTCGGCCAACGCAGCGCCCCATTCAGTAATTCAATGGGTCCGTAACTACTCCCAGGCAATCCGTAAAACCACAGCTCCTTCAATTCCTTTAAATTCTTCAAGGAAGGATTTAGAAAAGTCAGAGTAGGGCTATATATCCAAAGTTTCTCGAGTTTTTTTAGTTTACTCAGGCTATCTGAAATAAACTCAATCCGATTATAACTTAGATTTAATTCTTTTAATGAATGCAATTCAGATATCCAACTGGATACGAATATTATGCTGTTTCCCGACAAGTCGAGAACTTCTAGATTTTTCAAATTTGGCAACCACCATGGCATCTCACTAACGCAATACGGTTCCTTGTCGAAATCTTCAGGCCCCCAGCTTGCCTGCAAACCATCCGTAAGCTTCAAAATCTTCAGTCTTTTAAGAAACCTGATCTGCTCCGGTATGCCTGTACTCAAACAGCCGGTTAAATTCAGCTCTTCCAGATCGACGAGTACGGATTTATCTCTAGGCAACCCAACCCAATAACCCGATGATAGAAGAACCCCATCTTCATCATATTCTTCCTCTACATAACGATACTCCGGTACTTGCTGATTGATAGCCCATTCGATAAGTTCATCAGCCCATGTATCGTCGAAATCAAGAGATAACTGTTGCATCCTCAAAAAGCCTGTCTCAGCTGAGCGGTTAACTTCCATCTCGATCAGAACCTGAAGTCATGGATAATACAGAAGCTTGTCAGGTAGGCGCCTCAAGCTCACAGACATAACTACTGTTATCATTGTTTACATTTCGCCGGTGGGTTATTGCCCAGCGCGCCATGAGGAAGTTCTTTGTTGTAGATGATGTTCACAGCCCCCAAACCGCTTCGTCTGTCTTCGATTTCAAAGATAACTCGGTGGCATCTGACTAGCCCCATTCAACCCATACTGTCGATTTACGACACCCGATTTTTGTAGCTCTTCAAATGTAGGAAAATATCCTCCTCTTGCGTCGCGAACCTTTGTTTTTTTGATAAAGTCCGTATCTGCTCCCGCCGATATCAGTAAGGCTTCGAGGCGTTCGTCGTAGAAGCGCAATGAAGCCAAGTTATAATTTTGCCCTCCGTCTGGGTGCTCAGCGTACGCCGCGTGAAAACCAATCCACGCCCGTGGATCAACCAAACGAAACTCACTCGACAACAGAATAAGTGTACAGGCACTAATGCACTTACCTCGGACTTCAATATTAATACCGTAATGTTGTACAAATTCAGCTATCAGAATCGCTTCTTGCGGGCGTCCACCCTCGGAGTGTAATTCCAAGAACACTGGCTCACTCCAATTCACTTTGGGCGCACCCAGCATTGTTCTAATTACCAGCGATCCAGCACCTGTCTCGATGTGACCTTTGAATAAGAAATGATTCGGCTCGTCATCACTTTGCTCCACTTTAAACTTTGTAGAGCTGAAGTCGGAAAATGTGAAATAGTTGTAATATGCGTTGTTTCCTATCCAACCTATCGTGCCAAAAGCAGCAGTACCGATGAGTACTTTTAAGGGGTAAAGGCCAGAGAAGTTAAACGAGCTTCTTGCGTCTGAATGGGCTTTGGCAATCGAAGTAAGAGCAACTAACAGGCAAATTGACCAGAATAAGGCTGCATATTTTGGCGACGACCCAATTTGTTCGATGATTTTCGCCCCTTGACGTCCTACCAGCGGTATAAAAATGGCGCAGATTAGAAGTACGGATATTCTGAGTGTTGGTTTGTTAGGTGTTTGACTCATGCCGTGCCTTTCGATTTTTCCATCGTTCAGCTACCTCAGCTGTTCCCATCCATAAGTCTGTTCCTTCTATCACACGCTCCATTTCCTCGGTAGAGAGGAAACCGTTGTAGAAAGATTTGAATGCATCATTGAGATGCGAGTCAGTGAACTTCTGCCGAGCTTTCATCTCATGCCCTTTACCAGCCATTCCGCCCGAGTAGTTGTGGATCATGAAAGAAAGGTGATCGGTCACATCCAGCTCATCACACGCCATAGAGATCAGCGTACCGGCGGATGCCACCGTGCCGGTCAGGACCCCAGTAACCTGAGCTCTGGACTTTTTAATGGCACTGACAATCATAAATGCGGAGTCGATGATTCCACCTGGCGTATTTATATGTAACGTGACCTTCGTTTTCTCAGTTGCGGTGCTCAGCATGTAGCAGAGCTCGTTATACAGATTTGGCTCTCCTATTTGACCGGTAATATAGGCGGTAATTTCATCTCCGGACTCATTGACGACCACCGGTACGTCCAGATCCCAGATGCGACAAGGTATTTTCGGCAATTCGAAAACAGGCGAATCTTTCATTAAATTTCCTTTGGGTTTTTAGTGGTGTCTTCCAGATAACTTCTTTTTTACGGCAGTAAAATTTACTAACTCCAAACGGCTTATCAGGGCTACAACAGCGGCAAAAACAAAGCCGGGAATTATCCACATAGAGGTTTCAGCACATCCACACACATCCGCGCAATATCGTAAAAATTGCGATCACTAAGACGGATGAGGCCTGAATTTTTTCGACTCCTATGACCTGAAACGTTCGCGCTGCCGCTGGGTAATCTTGTTCATATTGAATAATTGCCATGCAATCGAATATCGCGAGCGCTTGAACTCCTGAGCTATCTCATCAACGCTGCGACCATCGGCATAAAGAGAAGCAAGATGACAACGGGCCGCCGCAGTCCATGGCTTTCCATGATTACGTCCTTTTGACTTGATACTTAGGCTATAACCCCCTGAAGCAAAGCCTCTGTTATCTGTCATTAATCCGCCGTGCTCTCTTGTGTACCCAGCTTCATACATATCGTCAGCCCAACCCATCCAGCACTCCACACCTTCCTTAAATTTGTATATTTTTCTAGGGTTCTAGCGACCTAGAAAATCCCCATAATTAAAGCAGACCGCGTGCCAAAAGGTTTTTTATTATATAAATCAGTTATTTATACTTACCTAGATCCAGCATTATAAAACCAAATATAATTATTTTTACTTATAAGTATATTTTATTACTTTTAAATATCTGATTTTCTCGCTGACAATCTAGTTGAAGGAAGAATCACGTTATATCGCGCACTTACAGTTTGCATGACCCAAACCAACTATTAGTCTATATTTCAATAATAGATTTGATTCTATAGAGCCCAAAAGTGGCTGTTCACCCACAGGTATCTTAGAAACACCTCGCGAGAGTAATATGCCGAAACCGCCAGAGCAGCGCTTAATCGTTCCCCCTACTGAGGACTTCACCAAGCTAAGTCAGCCACTCGAATCCGGTGAATTGGAACTTATAAAAGCTCTTGATCTGCAACTCCCTATGCATTGGGAGATATATGTGCAGCCTCATTTGAACGGTCTCTGTCCCGATATTGTTCTACTGAGCCCGCTCGTAGGCATTGTTGTTATAGAAGTTAAGGATTGGGACTTTTCGAGGATGAGTTATCACTGGCAATTCCAATCACATACACAAACGCCGAAGCTGCTAGCAACATTCAACGGCAAAACTTTCGTGGTAGAAAATCCTATTCATAAAGCAAAACTCTATGGCAGTGAAATCCTAAACCTCTACTGTCCCTCCGTTGCTGGGAATGAGCGCTTCGTGCCCGTAGTTTGCTCAGCCGTATATTTCTCTAAGCTCAGCACCTATGACGCAAGTCAATTTGTTTTGAAGGGTTACCAAAATGCTTACACAAAAGATGAGGTGATTCGTACCTACTATCCAGTGATCGGTAACGATGTGACCTCGTTGGAAATCAAATCGACCCTACCATTCCTCGGGATACAATCGTCTAAGTATATGAATGAGGACTACGCTGAAGAGCTGAGATGCTGGCTCGGTGAACCAAGGCACAAACAGGAGCAAAGGACTCCTATTCAGCTTAGCTTTGCACAGAAGGAGATCGTCTCACGCAAAAAGACAAAATCCGGGAGACGACGCATCCGAGGTGCCGCAGGTTCGGGAAAGAGCCTCACTCTTGCCGCAAAGGCCGCTGCAGCAGTGCTAGCCGGCCAATCAGTATTAGTGCTCTCATACAACATCACCCTAGGGAACTATTTGGGTGATTTGATTACACGAGCAGCCAATCACTCAAAAGGTGTCAGGAAAGGCACAACGATTCTTAATTATCATATGTGGGCCAAACGTTTCTGTCTTGCAACAGGTTACAGCTCGCAGTACGAACACCTAGACTGGGAAGGAAACGCTACAGAAGTGCTGGAGACAGGTCTTCCCAACTTAGTCTTATCTGTACCTACAGACTTAATTCCGGAAAGCGAAAAATACGACCTCATCCTTGTTGATGAAGGACAGGACTTCAGACTAGTTTGGTGGCAATCCCTAATGAAAGCGCTTAAGCCGGAGGGTGAAGCAATTCTAGTGGCTGACCGAACTCAGGATTTATATGACACAGCGGACGTGTGGACTGAAGAAGCTATGAATAACGCTGGTTTTAGAGGACCTTGGAACGAACTCAACGTTAGCTATCGATTACCGATCGACTACCTACCTTATATTCAGCATTTTCTTGATAAGTTCATTTCCGAAGAGAAGAGGATTGCGCCTGAGCCGGTACAAACTGACTTAGCTAACTTACAACCAACTCATATGCGCTGGATTCAAGTGAATGGTGACCTAGAAGCTATAGAGGCATGTGTCTCAACAGTACTGGAGCTACCTCTGAGGAAGAGAAGAAGCGACTCTTTGGTCTACCCTGACTTAACGCTTATGGCAGCCACCAATAAAATGGGTTACGAAATGGTCAAAAAATTAGGAGCCAGGGGTATCAAGGTAAAGCATACCTTTGGACTCAATGGAGAGGGTACGGATGATGAGATAATTCGGCGCCAAAAGGTGGCTCTGTACCTGGGCTCTGAGCAAGTAAAAGCTACCACTATTCATAGCTTCAAAGGCTGGGAATCGAGCTGTCTTGTGGTGCACATTCAACAAGGTAGCACAAGTGCACACATTGCCGCCGCATACGCTGCCCTTACACGATTGAAAGCCTCCGAGAAGGGGTATGATAACTACATCACGGTCGTTTGCAGCGCTCCTGAACTCGCGGCTTATGGTAGAAGCTGGCCTACCGTAGGCGGGGACGATGTATCGGCCTAGTTAGCTCTCCGATTTTATGCAGACCAGCGCTTAGTTAAGTTTTTTGAAGAATTTTCCCGTTACAGAGTGCTAAGACTGCACTGCCCAAGACCGTAACTAGGCTGCCAATATCTTCTGCTGAAGCATGTCGATATCCCACACCTCGTTGTTGGTGAAGCCTACCATGGACGAGTGGCAACTTATTCCGAATCCCTTTGAGGTCATCAAATCTGGTCGCCTCAGATCGAAGCCCTAACCAAAGCAGCAACACCTCCATGAAAACTGATTCGGGCAATTGCTCGTCGGTCCAAGTAACATCATCCCTGCTGAGTCCTTTAAGTCGGGCATCGTTAGCAAGTTCACGCTTTCTGGAACCAACTTTGGTGTATAGCTTCAATTGATATCCATGAGGGGTCTTTATCGTGCCTTCACCGTTTTTGTCGACGACCAACCAACTAAACAGATCATTTATCATCGAATAGATAAGCAAGAAACTAACATCGGCATCTAAACTACGATCCGTGTGACTGCGGTACTTATCAAGACCCCTGAACTGATGTGCTGCTAGAAGTTCAGCCTTATTAATGAATGCCGTCCCCACCTCCGCATCATACTTGGTGACCTGTCTAGAAAGCTCGAATACTGCGTCTACGTCCGGCCTTACATTCATGTTCCACATCAAAACAGCTGTAATCTTTTCAATCAAAGCCAGAGTTGAAAGCAGGGAATGGCGCTCCTCCGTACTCACCTGCGGTGACTCTTTTACCCAATATGCATTGATACCATGTTCAGCGAGTGACTCAAGCGTCCATACCTTATTTGAGGCTGTTGCCGCCAAAATCGGCACAGTACTAGACCGCTTTCGAATGCGGGCAGCTAGCTGAACACCGGAGAAATTTGCCGCCGCATCAAGATACTCCTGATTTTCAGGGAGATCACGACTGGGGGTCAGCCTTACATCAAGGATGACTAAATCAAGATCCGCTGGGTTGTATTTTTCAGCTACCTCAGGAGTTTCAGCGAACTTCAACTCTAGGCTGCTGCCCAGCGCATCGGCTACCGCACGATAAGCGACTTCCCATCCGTCAGATAGCTGATCCTCAACCACTAATACCTTCAACGGTTTCGAAGCAGACAACCGTTGCTTAAGATCTTTTATCTTATTGGAGAGCTCACGAACTTCAGCCCCCCCTTCGCTCTGTTTGCGGTGCTCATTCAGCTTCTTTACGTAGAACGGGTCCTCCTGAAGCTGCTCGGCGAGTAGATCACGCATTGGTTCATGACCGCTACCAACCTTGGACAACGACAACAGTATGGAGTAGGGCCCCCACAGATTCGCCATGTCATGAGGTCCAGTGTTACTTCGAGGCACCAAAGCAATCTGCTCAGTATAGGCAGTTATTGCTGCTTGATCGGGGAGCTTTTCAGGGAAGTCATCCAAAGACTCAATAATATCGTTTGAAGCAAGATCAACTTTTGCAACTCCCCACTCGAGATATAGCTCTTCGAGCTTTCCAGAAAATTTGCTTTGAATCTCTGAGTCCTCAGGAGGAACGCAGAGTAGAATTGGAAGCCGAGCAATTTCGAAGTTTTCACAGAGGCGGATCTGCTCCACCAATAACATCGCGTTGAAATCTTGTCTTCGAAGCTTCGTGGTGATCGCTATTCCATCGACCCTACCTGCATACACAGAAATTTGGTGAAGTGTTTTTCTGTACGACGTCATCGCGTAAGCACTGGAGGAACCACTCTTTACAACCTCCAGATCTACAATCGATAAGTCAGCCAAGAACAACCGAAGAGAGTTCACACACCCACCTCCAATATTGTGTCGATGGATTCGAGATCTCTGACTAACTTGGTTTCGGAAATATAAAGATCCTTGCCTTCGCGATTAAAATCCGAAGTGAGTCCACCACTGAAGTAGATCACTGGTTTTTCAGAATCCGACCAAATTCCATTTTGAATATCGTCAGCCTCCGGATTGCTCAGGTGAACTAGGGCGAATTCGAACTCAGATCCCTCAAACTGCGCCTGAGAGATGGACGAGTAAGACTCAAGTTCATAGCGACCGGTCTTTCGTAATCTGTCACATAAACTTCTACGGCGGCTCTCTCGGTTATCTAGTAATAAAACTTTCACTAACTATCCTTTTAAACTCTTGGGAAAAACAGGCTGTGGGTCACGCCATCCGATGGACATTCTTCAATTGGTTCAACAGTTCCATAAAGCATATCAATTGCGTGCGGACCATCGGTAAAACTGGCAGTAAATTTATAATGGCAGAGTCCGTTTAACCGCGATGCAGCACCGTTTAATTTCCCATTTGCAAAATCTCTAGTAGCCGCACAGGGCAGTACGCTGCTGATTGCGGATACTATCCGGAGCTCCCAGAAACCCGAGGACGAGGCAAGTGACACTTTGATTACATCACCTTTGGGACAATGCTTTACTAACGAACTGAAAATTTCTTTCAACGCTTTTTTTACAGATGGCACGTGAGTGTAAAACGTAGTGTTATTTTTCAGGTTATTTTCGATCGTTATGGCACATGCCTCGCTTTCCGCCTCTGTAGATCTGAGAACAGATTTCACAGTGTCTGCAAGGGGGGAGCTGCCGACCCCAAACCGAGTATTCGCTTTGAACATCTGGACAAAGTCTCGAGTACGCTGGTCTGCAAACCAATTGATCGGGGCATCTATACCCTCCTTGATTGCAACTCCCTCGAGAGCGCTTTCAAGTCGTTGAAACTCACCTCTCAACTCTTTGTTCAATTTGTAAAAAATGGGATCAAACGCGTTTTCAAGCATCGAGTGAACTTCAGCCATTGATGTTTGATTATTATCGTGAACGATCCTCCCTAAGCCTTCTTGCGAATTTCGCAACTGCGCGAGCAAGTCAGCTGCGGCTCCGATTTCGAGAGGCGGGTAAGTGGCAACTTTCCGCCCCTTCTCTGCGAGCTTTTCTGCATTCGCCACTGTCAGCACTTGAACGAATCGAGCATCTCCTTTGGCCAGGTCTCCAATTAGACCATTTAGCTGCTCTAAAGAGCCCTGTGCCTCATCGATGCGATTGGTTAGTGTCCTGCAGAATTCAGATTCACGGTACTTTTCTAAAGCCTCGCGCCGAAAGCTCTCGCGTCGCTGGACAAAGCTGAGCTCATTTTTTAGCTCGGGATACTGGTTGATTCGTTTAAACGCAGCTTTTGTAACTTCTTTGAGGTTAGGATTTCTACGCGCTAGCTCGTGGAAACGAATCAACAATCGTTGTGCAGCACGTGCACGTGGCTGCTTTGCCAACTGTGCTCGCCGATTTTCGCGATCAGCGTCGATTACAGACGCTTTTTCATTGTTCCACTTCCCGCCATCTGCTGGCGGCACAAAAGTAGTTGCATGGAGTAGAAAGTTTATACGCCCAAAAACATGACGCGCAAAAGTTAGTTCTGCCCCTTGCGTGTCAATTTCAGCACTGTTTTTGGTAAACAGTGCATCAGAAATGCCTATATTTGGCCGCGGATTGCGAGGGTCTTTAAACTTGTTAGTTCGAACTAATTGAGAGGTTATTCCGTGCTCTTTCCAGTTGTGCAGAAGTGCCCTCAAGGAGCGATAGTAACGACGATTAACATTGATGCCGTCGTTTACAACAACGCCCGTCACCATCTGGCGTTCAGAGCGAGTCATGACCCGAGTTTTGTCATCGTTTACCACGAACCCTTCGTCGCTAAGAATTAGTGATATCTCTTCAACGAGCCTCTCCGTATTGACACGCTTGGTATCATTTGTCGAAAAGACGATGTCGTCTGCATACCGAGTAAAACGACATTTCCACTTCTTCGCCAAACCCGCGAGCCGGGCATCCAGACGTCTGCAAATCATATTTGCGATATAAGGACTCAAAACGCCCCCCTGGGGCAAGCCACAACCAGGCTCTTCCAGGCACGCTAACTGAGCCATCGCCGTTGCAGCTTCACCACCGAAGTTAAAAGGCGGGGCCTGAAACATCCCCAAAACTCGGCCGAAATTGATTGAAGGGAAAAAGTCAGCAATATCGATACGCAGCACTATTCTTTGGTTACGATGAATATATGCGTTGGTAAAAATACTCTTCTCTGGCGTAAAACCGTGAGCATATGCAGACGGCCTAAAGTCTTCTTTCAGATGATCTAATGCAATCTTCTGATAACTTCTCAAGGGGCCTGAAACGGCATGAATAACTCGCGAACCACCGTTGGATTTTGGGATCAAATGCACCCTGTACGCATCAGCGCGTGAGAGCTTATAAAGTACATAGGTCAGGTGTGCGGGATTCACGCCAAGGTAAGCGGCTAAATCCGAACGCGTTTCAATCTCTGATGCTTCTTGTTCACTATTCATAGACATATTTAAGAAAGAGGGCCCAGTGTTACTCGCTTTCGTGTGTAAGCTTACTTAGTTTTCTCTAAGTTTTTCTCATTGACGTTTACGTCAACAATACGGCAAGGCACGCTTAAACCCATGCAGTTCTCACATGAGCAAGGCTAATCTTTCTAGACCCCCTTTCTTAAATACACTATAGGATAATAAGTCTCGCTGAATCAACATCAAAACCCAGGCAGTTTGGGTTGCCATTTTCACCAATACACGGCGAGGGGAAACTGGCCTACCCGACAAATCAGACGCAAAGCATTTCAAGTAATGTAACGCATGTCATAGTTTATGTTTTTTGACTTACAGGTCGGGCAAAACAATGCGGCATCTCTTTCCAGTTTCCCACCACAGGCGCACAAGCGTGGCTGATTTAACATTTCGGCATCTCTCAGCGCTGAGAACTGACCACAAGACTGGCACTGCATGCCGATTGAGGAGTCGGTAGCTCCGTGAATAAAGCTGATAATCTCCTCAGCATGCCCACAATCCGAGCACCAAACTGTTCCAGCACCACCGAGGTGATAGAAGTAGGTGGAAGGGTCTTCCCCCAGGTCCAAAACATTGCTCCTTTTGTTGTTATGGAAGATCAGGTCGTAAAACTTGATCGAATAAAATAACGGGTAGCAGAGTACACTGAAGAAGAACGCGCCGACCTTCACCAAAACAAGTCGCCTCTCGAACTGTTGCGGCGATAGCCGGGCGAAGCTCTTCTCTTCTTCGATCTCATCTATCGCTCTCTTTAGATCTTGCGAAGCAGGACCCCATTTCCACTCGATTACTCCCAATAGAAGATACAAGAATATTGCCATGTATATCGCCATCACGATTTCCCCTCCGGCAGGCAACTTAATGATAGTGGCGCTGACGGCGTTTGGTTGGACGGATTGAACGGAAATCGTGATTTTTGTAGACGGTTAAAACAGCTTCGCCGTCCGTGCTGGTTAGCACTTGAACACCGTCTAGCTCCGCCATTTTCGGATGCTCATCACCGAGTTTGGCGATCTCTTTTCTGCCAATTACGTGGAAAACCGCTCCACGCGAGTGAATTTTACGGCCGTAGTGCAGCGCTAACTCGACAGCCTCCTCATTAACACCGCGTTGCCCCATACGCTGACGGGCATGCTCGGTTAGAGCAAAGTTCTGTGTTTCGGTCTCAGTATCGAAGGTGATATTAAGTTCAGTAGTCATTGCTGTTACTCCAATTATCGTTCAGACAGACAATTGCAGACCCAGTGCCAACTTATGAAAGCCATTTACTTTCAATCAGTTACAAAAATAGCAGAAGCGGAGATAGAGAAATTTAGTAACTTATACTTTGTATGTGTAATTATTATTACGACCCAAGGATTCAACTTGCTAAGGAAATTCGATAACGTCGACTAGATGATTAGAGAATTTTTCTGGTTCAAATTGATTTAGCAATTCGTCAACAACATTTGAAGCAAGACATGAGACATCCGTTAACATCTCACGCTTATCATGCTCAGGAGGCTCTACAAAACCTCGGTCGTATCTCATTCCACCTAAATCTGTCAGCAGATAGCGAGCATGCATATCGAACTCAAGAACTGCGTCATCCCAACGATAAATTTTTAGAGACACGCTGCCGCAGTAGTCTCTCAATCCGTTTCGAAATGCATCCTCAATGAATTGACCAGCGTGCACAGGGCACTTCGACTGTGCAATATGAATACTGATCGGTAGCTGGCTCGCTTCTGAGGAGGTAATTAATGCGACCAAGGCGTCTAGTACTTTGATACGCGACTGCTGAGGATTAAAGTAGGGATCAACGAGAGTCAGCCACTTGCAGTTGCGTAGAAGGTGTACACTCTCAGCGGCGAGTGCTTGCGCCTGTCGCGGTACCCGGCGCTCTCTATTCTTCTCAAAGACCGCCTCGGGCACGGCGTCGACGCGGTAGGCGTTTGGAATACCTAAATCATCTCGCACTAACAAAGCGTCGAACTGACCAAGAGTCTCCTGGGCAGTGGCGTTCTCGATCCAACCACGTGAAGCGTCATAGGCTAACCCAAACTTAACTAATCGATCGGACTTTATCTGTGCAAGCCGCTCCACAACTCTTGCATACTCAATATCACCGATGCCACGCTCCTTGCAGGCATCTAATACATATTTTTGCCACTTAGAGGGATAACGAGCTATTAACAAGCCCTTAGAGAAACCAAACTTCTCAACGACATACCTAAGGTCGGCGTAATTACTGATAGCGCGAGGTTCAATTCCAAAAACAGCGTGCATCAGAATAACTCCTCACCCCGCTCAGCAAAGAAGCCGGACGGCCAACGCTCGGTAAACTCGCCTTCTTTATCAATACCAATACGTTTTGCTACTACACCGTCCTCATCCGCTGAGAGATAAACGATAGATACATCATTAGGTATTACCGGCTTAATACCATCGGGAAGTTCGTCTTCTGCCGTTTCCCTTATGCGTCTGAGTATGCGGAGTATCAGATGCTCACTATGTGTCTCGAGAATCAAGGTATGGCCGGTTCGCTGCTGGGTAACCAAATCTCCCAATGCTACTTGAATACGCGGATGGACGTGAAGCTCTGGCTGTTCACAGCAGATAACGCCCTGAGATTTTTCAGTAAGCGCAACAACCAGAGGAATTACTTGAGAAACGCCTACTCCTATATCCGAGCTTGTCACTTCGATTTGATTCTGCTCGTCCCAGAGTACGACTTTCCTCTCAATATCTGCTTTCAACTCGCCTAGATTGAGGCTATTTAGCTCTCCCTTTTGAAGGCGAGGATCAGATTCAAGCATTTTCAGCAAATCGCCGACTGGCGATTCCATGGTTATCTCTGCGTCCGGATCTTCCTCAAGGTCCCCGGTAGCAAGCTTTACCTTGGCAGAATCGCCAAACTGAGCGTGAATTATTCGCAGCTGATCGAGTGCGTTCTCAGACGCGAGATAACTCGTTTCAGTTTTAATAATTTTTCTACGCAGCGTATAACCAAGCCCGAGCCCCCCCTCGCCGTTGAGCCAGTGATTTATAGCTAATAGCTGGGAAGATGAACGACCGACCGAATCCCATGCTGCTTCACCACTGTACCAATCAGACTGCTCTGGGTAGGGATTTATCTGTCGGAGGGCATCAGGAATTACCCGAAGTGGACCGATACTTAGGCTCTCCTTTAAGATCATTAGAATATTATCCAGCGGAGCGACGACAATGTCCGAGAAGACTTCATGAACCCGCGCATTCAAAGTCCAGTCTTCTATTTGCAGCGTCGTCTTAATTTGCTGCCCCAGCCGAGGTAGCGCACCACTAAAGCCTTCGTATCCAAACCATGCGTGCCACATGTAAACATCGTTAAAAGGCTTAGCGCTGCCAACGGAGTTGACTATTAGGTCCTGTAATCTCGAGACGATACCGTCCTCATAGGACTCAGACTCGTAGTCATCGTCTTCAGAACACAATAGGGCGGGATTATCATAAGAGAGCGAACTAACATTGCGTTGTTTCAAACCTTCATCAGCATGTAGCTCCGCGATGAATTCACCATCCAGCCAATATTTAACTGTCGATACATAGGCTGTGTTATTGGGCTTTGACCAGGAGATATGAAACTCTACATCAAACGTATCCGCGTCTGCTGTTGGGCTATCGACCGTAAGACCGAGCGTCTGATCTTCGCCAAGAGAATCTACTATATTGCTGTAGGTTGAGCCTATAGAGCCACGTTTATCGCAGCTAAGCTTAATAACGATATCCTTGTTAATGTCGTAGCCATTTACGAGACGTTCAAAACCACCAACATGTTTTTCACCCAAGGCCGCAATATAGCTCGGGTCACAGTGCCCTTTCTCTAGGATCTGCTGCAGGTAGAAGAGCGACATCAATACCGAGCTCTTGCCGACACTGTTTGGCCCGAAAAGCAGCGTTACTGGGGCCAATTCAATCGTTTGAGCCTCCCTGAAGGAGCGAAAGTTCGTTAGTGATATTCTTGTGATTCTCATTCTGTTGCTTCCAATTGAGTATCTTCAGCCCTTTGCGTTGCATCAGGGTTGTCATTTTGCTCGTCAGGTATTACCTAAATCCCGGTTATACACCATGCGTTCAAGCTCGATACCCTTGCCATACAAGCCGAAAATATAATTGATACGGAGCGCCAGATTCTGACACGTCGCTATTGGTGGATTGATTTGGATTTCGTTGATCATGCTCCGTCCTTAGAGTTCCCTTGAGAAGGCTTTTTGGCTCAATGATTCAAAGACCCCCATGTTTGCCACTGGCGATTTTGCTTTTAACTCTCTTATAACGTTAGCGATACGGATATATCTATCTTGAATCTCAATAGGTGGAATAAAAGGTTCAAATTCGCTTAATACAGTTTTGTTGATAGTCGCAATTCCTGTAGTCTGCTTCCCAACCTTTAGGAAATAACGTTTTCCTCGTTGAGATGCAATTTGTGCGCTCAAAAACTCTGGTCGAATTAGACTTGGATCTGTAACACGCAACGAAAATATGTGGTTTTGATGAATACAGTTTGGCACCTCATCGTTCCAAACATGCCCGCGCCCAAGCTTGTCAGGGTCGCCACCTTCTGTGAGCAATATGTCACCTGCCATCAATTTGCATTTTTCTGCGTCTGCTGGAGACACCGTTATTTCTTGGATGTCTTCCAGTGAAAGAAATCCATCTTGAACATTGGCTACACGCATATAAGGCAGAGTAACTGCTGTTGTCGGATCGATCTTTTTACCTTTTGTAACACCCGATCGAATATCAGCAACATCAATAAGAATCGCTTCATCCCACCCTTTCGGATTAGTGACCGGATCACCAAACATATCCAGAAATACAGCGCGGAGGAATTCGTCGGCGAGCTGGATGGCTTGTTGGCGTTTTCGGCGGATGGCGTCGGCTTTGTCAAGGATGGCGGCGATTCGTTTTTGTTCGGTTAGGGGTGGGAGGGGGATTCTCAGATCTCGAACATAGCCTGTCGATAGATTTTTTTGAGCCACACCTTGAGCGTCTCGCTCAAAAACTCGTTGCTGAGATCTTAGCCAATACATTAAATAGGTTAGGTCTAACTTATCGTTAAGCGGTTTTATGCCAAGTATTGCTTGATTGGTAGAGACCTCACCTTTTACAACGGCGGTTTTACCTACTGAACCATACATAGCAAAGAGAAGAGTGCCGGTATCAAATATCCGACTTCGAATCGCCTTCAAGCCCTCCTCGGTTATTCGCTCCTCAGTATCTGAAATAAAGCCGTCACCTGCCTTCTCCAAATCACTGATTTTGGCCCAAGGAACATTGCCACCCCAATAAAGTTCATTGCCTCTGCTTGGAGTACCGCCGCTTTGAATAGAACATAAATCTGACAAAGCAAACGTATCCATCACAACATTCCCTCCAGCTCATCTAAATCTGAGAGGATTTCATTTTCCAATGCCTTTAGCTTTTTCAAAATATCTTTTGGATCGCCGTACTGCTCTTCCTTATACACCACTTCTTTATAGCGGTTGATGGATAGGTCGAACTTGCTGTCGGCGATGTCCTTGGCATCGACCACAAAGGCTCTCTGGGTCTTGTCGCCAAAGGCTTTAGCAATTTCTTCGGTCGATGCGTTCTCTTCAACCAACGCTCGGTATTGTTTCCATTTGGCAATGGCGTCAGGCAAGTCGTTGCTGCCTTCACCTTTTAACGGTGTTCGTTTATCGTCTAATGAATAACCATCAGCTTGCAGATCATAGAACCAGACGTGCTCGGTAGCGCCGCCTTTGGTAAACATCAGAATCGCGGTACTAACGCCGGCATAGGGTTTGAATACACCACTTGGGAGGCTAATGATGCCTTCGAGCTGGTTATTTTCGATCAGCTCCTGACGCAGCTGTTGGTGAGCCTTGGAGGAGCCAAACAGTACGCCATCTGGCACGATAACAGCGGCGCGACCTCCCAGCTTGAGCGATCGCAGAATATGACCGACGAACAGCAGCTCGGTCTTCTTGGTCTTAACCATCCCAAGCAGCGCTGGGTTGGTATTCGTCTCGTCTAGGCTGCCTTTGAACGGCGGATTAGCGAGTACCACATCGAAAAAATCGACTTCCTGGCGGGGATAATTCTCTTTGATCGATTTATTCAGGCTGTCCTGATAAAGAATATTGGCACCGTTCACACCGTGGAGTGCCATGTTCATGCTGGATACACGCAGCATGGTTGTATCGAAGTCAAAGCCCCAGAACATCTCGGTATTAATATGGGTCCGGTAAGGCTCTAGCAGGTCCCCAGAATAGTGCAGGTTCCCCTCATCATCTTTCCACTGACCGCCTTCGGCTTCGCTACTGGAGTATTTTCGGTTGAGATACTCCATCGTTCTCGCGAGAAAACCAGCTGTTCCACATGCGGGGTCGCAGACAGTCTCGGTAGGCTGAGGGTCCATCAGCTCAATCATGGCATCAATGATGTGCCGCGGTGTGCGGAACTGACCGTTAATACCCGCAGTTGTAAGCTTGCTGAGCAAGTACTCGTATATATCACCCTTTACGTCGCTCTGAGTAAGCGGCAGACTGTTGACCATCGCTACTGCTGAGGAGAGCACAGGCGCGTTTTTAATCTCTAGATCAGCATCTTGCATGTACTCGCCAATGTGGCCGAGCGCCTCTATAGCGGTACCATCTGCACCCAATCCATCCTGAAGGTCTGATTTTCGCCCTAATCTAGCGAAGTATGGGTATACATGTGTTTTCAAGTGGCGATGAAGTTCTGCACCACTCATATTATTGAAATTTTTCCAACGCAGTAACTGACCCTCTGGCGTATTTGGAAAGAGTCGATCAACTTTTATACCCGTACGCGCGGCTTTACGCTCGGCGACTTCCTCCTGCATGTCCAGCATACGAGCGAACATCAAATAGCTAATTTGCTCGATTACCGTCAGGGGGTTGGTAATACCGCCCGTCCAGAACTTCTCCCAGAGCTTGTCGATATCATTGCGAATAGGACCTGTAAGCATTTATGTATTCTCAGTTTCTGTTTGAATCGCTTGGACTTCCAGTGGTTCTTCCACAGACCCGTCGTCGCTCCCGTTTTCTGTATCTTGCTGATTTGTCGCTACAAAGTCGATCTCCAACGCTGCCTTGTCAGCAAAGTATGATGGCAAGGCGCCTTTTATGGCCGGTGCGAGGTTCTTAAATTCACCAACCTGTTTCACCAGATTCCCACGTCCGCTTACCAACTGTCCTTCGGCCTTAGTGTATGCCCCCTGGGCTTTATCCAAGTGAGACTTGATCTCTTCGAAGCTACCCAAGAACGTATTCAGTTTCTTAAACACCGCTTCGGCTTTGCTCGCCAACGCAGCGGTGTGCTTATTCTGATCCTCGTAGCGCCAGAGTTGGCGTACGATATTGAGACTTGTAAGCAGCGTCGTTGGTGTCGCAACCAGCACGTTATTCTCGATTGCGTTCTGGAATAACGACTCGTCAGCTTTGAGCGCTTCAACAAAGGCCGATTCGATTGGAATAAACATGAAGACCATTTCAGGCGAATTGAGCCCAGGCAGCTTAAAATAATCTTTATCGGCGAGCTCTTTTATACGGCTTCCGACAGCGGCCACATGCTCTTTAAGCGCTTGATCACGCTCGAGGTCATTCTCGGCGTTCACATAACGGGTGTAAGCATTTAGGGAGACTTTTGAGTCGATGATGAGGTGTTTTCCCTGAGGCAAGTCAACAACAACATCGGGGCGCCTGCGGCCATCCTCTGTCGTTACCGAGACCTCTCGACGGTAATCCTTATCTAAACGCAGCCCAGACCGATCAAGCACGTTTTCGAGTACCAGCTCGCCCCAGTTACCCTGCAGTTTTTTCTGCCCGCGCAGTGCTGTAGACAACTCATGCGCTTCGGTGGTGATTTTTTGGTTGAGCTCTTTGAGGTGCTCAAGCTCCTTGCGCAACTCTCCCTGCTGCGAAGTCTCGCGATGATGGATATCCTGAACCTCTTTTTTGAAGGTATCCATTGATTGCTGGAACGGGTTCATTACTGCACTCAGTGTGAGTTTACTGCTCTCCTGAAGCGCAGTTGCTTTCTGCTCCAAGATCTCATTGGAGAGCACTTTAAAATGCTCAGACAGGCTCTCTTTCTGCTTCTCAAAGTTAGCAACTTCACGGGCATGACTCGCCTCACGCTCTTCTTGCTCAGTTTTCAACTGGGTGTATTGGCGATTTAAGGCCTTGAGCTCAGACTCGAGTTCTTCGTTACGATGCCGCTGAGCATCACGATCCTCAGCCAGCTCACGGAAGTGCTTTCTGGATTCTTCCAGCGAGGTGGTGGCAGCTTCAGCGCGTTTGCCCTCAGTTGCGACTTCGTCCTTCAACCCGATTACCTTTTCCCGCTCTGCCTCTAAGCTTGATTTGGTATTATCAAGCTGCAGTCGCAACTCACCAACTTTATCGAGTTGTGCTTGGAGTTCAGCTTGTGAGGTCTCGCGCTTTTTATCGCTCGCGTGATACTGAGCTTTTGCCTCATTCAACAATTCGGTCACCCGTTTAAGCGAGGAATCTAGCTCTGACTTTTCGGTTTTTAGACGATCTTCCGTGGCGACCAGTGTCTCAACTCTTGAGTCCGCTTTACTCAACGCTAGCTCGCCAGTCCGAAGCAGCTGCTGTGACTGGTTCAACCTATTCTCTAGTTCAGAATTTTTGACCGCTTGCTCTTGGTGCGCTCGATCCGCGTGCTCAACTTCTTCTGCCAACTTAGCTAGTTGCCGAGACGATTTAGACGCTGCAACAAAGTAACCCAGCGCCGCTGTTACTGCAGCGACACAAAATAGGACAACAAGTTGTGTAGTATCCATTAGCTCTCCATTGGGGAATTGGATTGAGTTTCCGGCCGTATGAAGGGGCTCAGTACGGCAACAAGCTCACCGACATCATCAGGGGTGAACACACCATCAATCCCTTCGTTTGATACCGTTGTGAAAGGCACCTCGTAAAGCGTGCCGATTTGGATTGAACCGTTTTCTGCAATATA
>Ga0209955_1000280_pt1 | contig 19211 bp, 14 predicted proteins | sample SalPonA_A_H2O_MG_FD_185716 | JGI IMG/M metagenome (GOLD analysis project Ga0209955, IMG submission 185716) | Water microbial communities from South San Francisco under conditions of wetland restoration - Salt Pond MetaG R2A_A_H2O_MG (SPAdes)... | ecosystem: Environmental > Aquatic > Non-marine... | reverse complement strand
AAGTTTGTATTTTTAATTTCAAAGAAAATACAACATAAAAAAATTAAATTATTAATAGAAGAACATTATTCTGTAACCGATTAAACCGGTATATAAAATCTCCTCACTTTAGTGGGGAGTTGTTTAAATAGATATAAGTAAATCAGCAAATGGAATAGGAACTTATTTAATTATGACAGTAAAAGATTTTGTTATAACTCAAACTTGTTATGATAAGATATATGTAAAATCATTTCCTTCAACAAAAGGTTTTTATGAGAAAAATGGTTTTAAACTATTAAAAAGTTTTAAACAAAATGCACCATTTACAGAAGAAGATTATAGAGCATATAAACTCTACTTAACAATTGAAGACCATTAAGATTATTAAATACAAAACTCAAAAAAAAAATTTTAAATTAAAAGTTTTAAATAACAATACTAACATAATTTTTATCTATTTTTAAGTAAGTTTTTGTTAAAATGAGGTATAACAAAAATAAGGAATAATTTGAAAGTAGAAAAAACTATTTATTCAATTTCAAGAGAAGAATTACCATTAATAAAAAAATTAGAAAACCTTGAAAATACAAGAAGTTTTTATTTTGATAAAGATTTTAAAAGAAGTAAAGATTGTATAGAGGAAACAAATAGAAAACTTAATAGAAAAAGAGAAGTTTTATTCTTTTTTGATTTAATTGAAAAAATGTATCCAAATATTAAAACTCTTAGAATAGATTTTTCTCCAAATCATGGAGAAATAATTATTGAAGCAAAAAATATATTAAGTGAAATACAACAAAAAAGATTGTTAAAAGATATGGAAATATTAGGAGAAACTTTAATTAAAGTATATTATATTACAATTGATATTAGAGAAGAAGAATTATATCAAAAAGCAATTACATTTGAAAATGGTATAGAAGTTTTAGATAATTGGATGATAAACCATTATTTATATCAATTTCATTATTCATTAAATGATAATAAACAAATAATAAAAGTGGAAAATGGAGTTTATAAAGTTCCTTGTACATATGAAATTTTAGGGAAAGAAGAGGTGGAAATTAAAGATTTTCATAGAATGTTTCAAGATATAAAAGACTGTTTAGAACAAGATATTCTAGGTTTTAAGGAAGAGATATGTTAAAAGAGGTTTTAGAAGATTTTAATATTGTAGAAGAAGATTTATTTAATGAATTTCAGTATCAAGTATATAAAGAAATGGAATTAATAGAAAAATTAATTTTAATAAAAAAGGTCTTAAATAAAAAATGTTTGAAAAGAACAATAGAGATAGAATATCAGTTGTTAAAAAATAGATATGATGATTTTATATTAAGATTTATTATTATGGACTTTGAAATTGTTTCAAGAGAAGAAAAGTTAGAAATAACAAAGTTAATGAGTAAAGAAAATACAATAAAATATGAGATGTTATTGAATTTATTAAAAGAAAGAGAAAATAATTAAGTTAAACAAGTTAAAGAACTTGTTTAATTACATCCTCAAATATATCTTCTAATGCTTGAACAGAAATACTATTTCCAGCTAATCTACTTGCAGTTGCTTTTGAAACATTACCAATAGCAAGATAGTCTTTTTTATCAAATCCCATAAGTTGCCATAATTCAATAGGCATTAAATATCTTAAATCACCATTGTTATCAATGATTTTAACTCTACTATTTGCACCACTTGCTGTTATTGTTGGAGCATTTCCTTCAATATCATATAAAATGTTTTCACTTTGGAAAGTAGTATAACCTTGTAAAACTAAATATTTAAGACCAGTTGCTTTTAAATCACTCTCTTGTCCATTAATATGTTGTTTAAGTTTATTTACTATAAAATCTTCACCAACATTTTTTTCTAAAATATCTTTTAATTTTAAATTACTTTTTTTATGATCACTATCATTGTATTTAAAACCTTTATCAATATCTTTTCTAACAGAAACAGCAAAAACTCTTTCCCTTCTTTGAATACTACCTTTATCAATGGCATTGATTGTAGTATCATATGTGTTATAACCAAATTGAGATAATATTTCTTTAACTTCTTCCCAATTTTTGATAAACTTTTTACTAAATAAAGCTTTAACATTTTCCATTAAAAGAGTTTTTGGTAGGTTATTGTGTTCTTTTGCTTCTTCTAATACTCTTAAAACTTGCCAAACTAAAGAGGAAGCAGTTTCACTAGTTTTTAATAGTCCTCCTTGTTTTCCTTGAAGTGAAATGTCAGTACAAGGAAACGAATAAGTAAATATATCAATATTTTGAGGTAATTCACTACCTTTTAATTCAGTAATAGAACCAAAGTTTTTTGAAACTTTATTTGCAACAAATAACTCTTTTAATTTATCTTCTTTAATAGACTTTAAAGTAGAAGGTTTTTTACTATCAGTAGAAAAACAATATGAAGGATTAATTGAAAATTTTTCTAAAATAGATTTTTTATCAAGTGTTATAGATTTTAATTCTTTATCAAATTCTTTTTTATGATGTATTTTTGAATAAGCAATGATTGAATCTACATACCATTCACTAATTCCAACATTATCAACTTCAATACCTAAGTTTTTTGAAATATTATTTAATGCTTTGGTTTGAGCACCAATACCAGCAAAAGTTTCAAAAAGTCTAATTTTCTTCATTTATTACCTTTAAAATTATTAATTATTTTACTTATTATACAAGAAAAAACTTAAAGTTAAATTAAAAGTAATTAGATTAATAATTTAACCTATATTTGAGAATATTTTTTTATCTTCCAAACTTATTAATTACTTGTTTTGTAACTTCTTTACTTAATTCTTTTGTTTCTTCCTTTGAAATATCAATATTTTCTTCTTTTAATAATTCTTGAATTGTTTTTTCTAATTCTAATTCAGTTTCTTCTGCTAATTTTGATAAGTTTTTATTTTTCATTCCTTCAATTTGATTTCTAATTTTTTCTTCACCTTTCCCATTATCAAAATATTTATTAACTATAAAAGAAGATAATTCATAACCTTCAACGTCTTCCTCTTTTAATATCTCTTCATATAATTTAGTATTAGTATTTTTTATTAACTTTTTAAATTCATATTCTTCTAATATTATTTTTACTATTTTTTGTAATTCTTTATTTGTTTTTACTTCATTTATTAATTTATCAGGATTAATTTCACCTCTACCACCTTTTATTTTATCTAAAATTTCATATTTATCTTTGTCTTCTAATCTAAATTTTATTTGATTCATATTCATCATTAAATTGTTTTCAGAATGTATTTCTTTATTTTCATTTACAAGTTCTTCATTTTTTCCTACAAGTTCTTCATGTTTCCCTTTAAGTTCTTTATTTTTTCCTACAAGTTCTTTATTCAATAAATTATTAGAATAAGATAATTGAAAGTTTTTAACTGGGTTTGTTTTTGTAATTTCACTTATTTCTTCTTTTATTTTTTTATTAGTTGGAAAAAAAGTATATGAAGATACAATTAAACTATCTACAAAAACTTTAACATTATCTTTTAATGTTTTATTTAACTTTGTATAATCATTTAACATTTTTTTCAATTCTTCTAAATAAGTAAGGAAACCTTCTTCACTTTTTATTTTATCTATGAATTCTTTTGTATCAAAACCATTTTCTGGAATTTTTTTTACTTTTTTATTTTTAACATATTTGATAGAAATATTTAAACTTTTATGAATATTAAAAGAATTATCAAAATATTCTCTTAAAATTTTATCTTTATTTTGTGTTACTTCTGTCATATCTTTTAACTCATTAAATATATGTGAAAACAAAACACTACCACAAATAATATCATTTACTGTTTTTGATTTATCAAAACTTAATGAACTATTATATATAACAAAATCATGTGAATGAGATTGTAAGTCTTTATATTCATTTATTTTATTATTATCATATTTATTATCTAATATTTCTTCTATCTTATTTGTTCTTTCAATAATTTTTTCTTCTTTATTATCTCTTTTAAAAATATTTAATAACTCTGTTTCTAAGTTTTTTTTTGGTATTTCATTAAATTGTTTTAAAGTTAATCTACTTTTATTTTCATCTAACATATTTGAAATAAAACCATTAAATTTAGATATTCCTTTTTGGTCTTGAACATTATGTAAAACTGCACAAAATGATAAATATTTAATTATATCTTCTATACTAAAACCACTAGTTTGAATAAGTAAAAGATTGTCATTATTTAATTCATCTAAATAAGTTAATAAGCTTGTAAATTGATTATCTTTTTCACTAAACTTATTACTTGTATTCTTTTTCTTAATTGTTTGAATAGTTTCATCTTTTAAATATTTATTCATAACACTTTCTTTTAAGTAAGTTTTATAAGAATGAGTGTTATTTTGAACATTTTCAAAATGATATTCAGCTGCTTTAGTAACACTTAAACTTTTACTTTTCCATAATCCTCCAACTTTATAAAATAATTCACCATCATTAGAACTACCTTTTGCAGCATGTAATTTATTATCTATATACATATGGTTAAAAGAGTACTTGTTAAAATCTTTAATATAAGATTTTAATCCTTCTTTTGGTTTTTCAAATCCTTCAATAATTTGATTTAATTCTTCTTCTAAACCTAATTCTTTTTTGATTTCACTATAGAGTCTAAAATTTTCAATAAATTCAACTCTTTCATAATCATGTATTTCAAGTAAATAAGCTTCAATATTATTTTTTACTTTTGATTTTTTGTCTTCATGAAGATTTTCATTTAATAATATAAATTCATCAATAAATATAGATACATTTTTCTTATTATTATCAACATATTTATTAGCTGATTTTGTTAATAAATTTTCTAATTCTTCTTGATTTTGTTTTTGTATTTTAGGGTTTTCATATTGTTCTATTAATTCAGTAAAATCAATACCTAACTTAATTATTTCTTTAGACATTTCTTTAAAAATTTTTTGAAAAGATTTATTAGTACTATTTTTTAATTCCAATATTTTAACTAAAATCTTACCTATACTTGGATTTTTTCTTAAGCCTAAACCTTGTTGGTCTTCCTCAAATAATAGTCTTTCTAATTTCCCTAAAAGTTCTTCTTTTATTTGTTGCATTATATACCCCAATTTGTTTATAGATATTATAACTAAATAAACTTAATTTCATTTTAAGTGTAATGATGTTTAAATCAAGGTTTTAAAAACCTTGATAGTAACCTTGTTCTTGTGAATGGTTACACTTTTCACAAGTAGATTTAATTTTACCATGAGGACATATTTCTTGTTTAGAAACAATTACTTCTTCAACATCTAATGTTTCACCTTCTTTAGTGGTATAACCACCTTTTGAAGGGAATGATTTGTTAGAGATTACAGATTTAGTTTCACCTAAAATTAATTTATAAATATTATCTTGGTGAAGTTCTATACTTGCATGTTTACCTGGACCTGCAATATCTTTACAAATAAATGTTTTGTATTCTTCATCCCAAGTAAATTCTAAATCATCACCTTTTGTACTTTTAACAATTAATGTATCTAATGATAATTCTTTTCTATCACCAACAAAATTAGTAATGTTTCCTTTTAATAGTGCAGTTTTATCTTTTTTACCATCTTTTAAAGTTGTTCCAACTTCAATATCAGTTTTCATTCCATTAAATATTCTACCTATTTCAAATGGAGTTAAAGAAGTATCACTTTCATAATATTCAACACCATCACTATTAGGCCAATTTTTAAAGATTAAAGTTTTGTTTTCACTAATTTCCCAAATAAAAGAAGATTTATCTGTTTTAATAGTAATACTTTCTAAATTATCTACATGATATTTATTACTTGTTTTTGGGTTACCTTTTGGTAATTCTTCTGTTTGAATTGTTAATTGAACAACTGGAACACCATTTTCCATAGGAGTTTCTTCTTCAACTATTGGTTCATCGATATTGATTTCAACTACTTCTGTGTCTATATCAACAAGTTCTGTTTTTTCTTCATTTAAAAATCTTTCTGCTTCTTCTGATTGTACTTCCTCTTGTTTATTAGAAAAATGATTATTTAATATATCTTGAACTGTTTTAATATGTCTTTTGTCATATTTTTCATCCAATAAAATAGTGTTTTTTGTACCACCAGCATGTTCTTTTGAAATAATTCTAAACTTAGCACCACCATTTTTCCAAGTATCAACTGCTCTAATTTCTTTATCTAAATCTTCAAAATTATCTATTTTACTTGGAAGATTAAACTCTAATTTATTTTTACCATTAATAACAACTTGTTGAGGCTCAAAATTATTAACAATTTCCTCATTTGTAACTTCATTAGAAACATTTTCTTCAATAGTTTCATTATTATTTTCTACTTGTGTAGTATTATCTAAATTAAATAATTCTTCTAATTCTTTAATAATGCTTTCAGTTTTATTTTTCCAAGTATAAATCTTATTACCAAATAATTTAATCTGCATATCTTCAAGTTTAGATTTTAAATCATCACTCATATATCCTTTTTTAAACTCAACTATGTGTTGTCTATTATTTTTTGGACTATCTTGAATACTAAATGGTTTTTCTTCAACTACTTCATTGATTTCTTCAATAGTTTCTTCATTTGAATTATTGTTATTTTCTACTTGTGTAGTATTGTCTTTTTCTAAATCAACAAAGAATTCTTCTAATTCTTCAACAATGTCTTCTGTTTTGTTTTTCCAAGTATAAATCTTATTACCAAATAATTTAATTTCCATATCTTCAAGTTTAGATTTTAAATCATCACTCATATATTCTTTTTTAAACTCTACAATGTGTTGTCTATTGTTTTTTGGACTATCTTGAACAGTAAAATATTTTTCATCAATAATATCATTTTGTTCTACTTTTTGTTCTACTTTAACTTTTGGAGTATCAACAACAGGAGCAACATAAACTTTTTCTTCTTTTGTAGGGTCAATGTCATTCTCTTTAACTATAGAACTTTCTTTAACAAAAATACCTAAACCATTTTTTTCATTCCAAGTAAATTGACCTTTAACTCTAATAATTTGATTATTTTGAATATCTTCACCTAATTTAATATTCTCATAAGCATCACCTGTAACTAAGATAGTCATTTTTTGACCATTTTCAGTAACTACATCTCCAATTAACATTGGATTACCTTTTTTAGAAGTTATTTGAGAAATACCAGAACCAATACCAATAACTTCAGTAGTTAATTTTTCATCATTCCAAGTTTGTAAATCTTCAGGTAAAGCATTTTCATATTTAGTCATTAAATCATCAAAATGAGTTAATTTTTGTCCTTTTTCATACTCTTTAAATTGTTTTGTTGAAAGAGGGTGAACTACAGTATTCTCCATACAAATAGTTTTAATTTCACTTAACCATATTTCAAAATCAGTTGAAGGGAAGAATTTAACTGTATCAACTTTTCCTTGAGTTATATTACCTTCTGCATCTTCTTGTGTGTTCATAACATTTAAGAAGTCTTCATATTTACCTAGTTTAGTTAAATGTTCTTTGATTTCTTGATCTTCTAATAAAGCCATAAAACTTTCTTTTCTCCAAGTAGTACCACCTTTTTTAATCGCATTATCAAATGCTTTAGCAAATGCAACTTTGTCTTTCATTAAAAACTCTTTAACATAATCAAATTGAGACATTGCAGGTTTTGGACCTTCTACTGGTTTCTTTTTCTTTTTGTTATAGTCTTTAATTTTTTCTAAACCATCTTTATAAATGTAGTATTTTTCATTAACTTCAGCAAAAGTTTCATTACCAATTCTTAAATCACCTGCTTTAATTAATTTTTCAACAGCACCTTTATCTAATTCAGTAAATAAAAGATTTCTAAACTCTTCATCATTTAAATTAGGGTTTTCTTTAATTAGTTTTTCAATTTTAGTAGCACTATTTAAACCAAGAATGAACTCATAACCATAGTTAATTGATTTAGGTTCTGTTTTAGTATTAACATCAAACTTAATAGAATAATTTTCTCTATCAAAAATATTTGGTTTATTAATAGTATGACCTTCTTTAATTACTTGTTGTAAAATAGGTCCAAAAATATCAGATTTAACACCAATTTTATTGTTTAATCTTGCAATTGCAAAATAAATAGGATAGTTTGCTTTTAAGAATAAAGTAGTTAATGTAATTTCACCATATGCAGCAGAGTGAGATTTATTAAAACCATAACCTGCAAACTTTTTGATATTTTCATATAATTCAGTTAATTCCTCTTCAGGGTAACCTTGTTTTTTACCACCTTCAACAAAAACAGCACCATATTCATCCATTAATTTAATATCTTTTTTACCCATAGCTCTTCTGATATTGTCTGCTTCACCTAATGAGAAACCACCAATGATTTGAACCATTTTCATAACCTGTTCTTGGTATGCAACAACACCTTCTGTTTCAGTTAAAAGTTCTTCTAACTCTTTATTGCCAAAAGGAATTTCAATTTCTGTTTCACCACTAACATTAGATAAATATCTTGAAAGCATTCCAGATTCCATAGGTCCTGGTCTATATAATGCTAAACAAACAGAAATAACTTTTGCTAAATCAAGGTAATTATCAAGGTCTTGTTTGTTTTCAAATACTTCACTAAATAAGTCAATCATACCATCTGATTCAATTTGGAATAAACCTTTATTATTACCTTCTTTAAGAACTTGAAGCATATTTTTTAGTTCTTCTGGTTGAACTGCAAACTTATTTCTAGTTAAGTGTTTAGACTTATCTGATAATTCAAAGAACTCTTCATTTGATAAACCTTCACCTTTTCTAATTAGTTCTAATGTATATTCAATAGTTTCAAGTGTTTTAAGACCTAAAATATCGTCTTTCATTACTTCAACATTTTTCATTGTAAATGGACATACAGGAACACCTGATTTGTTTAAAATAACATTTGTAGTTTTAACACCTTCAATATTTTCAGGTTCAGAAACAACTGCACCAGCATGAACACCTTCACTTTTAATAGTTCCAAAAATCTTTTTAGCATCATCTATAATATTTTTAATAATAACATTAGTAGAATATAATTTGGAAAATTGAGGGTTGTTTTCTAAAACTTCTTCAATAGTTTGTTCTGCCTCTGCAACTGAACTACCAACAAAACCAGATAAATAATTACCTAATTGAACACTATCAGCAAATCCTAACATTTGAGCTCTAGTATCACCATAGATTTTAGCCATATCAGATAATGCAGTTTTAGCTTTATAATAACCTAATGTTAAAACACCACCTGTTTTATCTTCATTATAGTTAATTTCTTGTCTACCATCTTTTGTGTTTCTATACCACTCATAGTATTCAGAAATAAAGTTTTTAGCACTTAGTATTCTTTTACCATCTTCAGTTAATGTTGCAATTTCTTCTTCAGTTTCCTCTTCTATATATTCAGATTTTTTACCTTCATATCTTTTTTTCCATACACTATCCATAAACTCATATAAATGAGGCCATTTTTCTTCAATTTCAGGAATATTTAATTCATCAATATCAATAGAACCAGCAAAGTCTGTATCAATATCAGGAGGAGTTACCCTTGAAGGGTTTAAGAATCTCTCAAAATATAATCCATATGGAATTGGGTCAAGGTCAGTAATTTTTAAACAGAATGCTGCAAGAGAACCACCAGCAGAACCTCTTGCTGTTCCAACAATTAATTTAGGTTGAATAGAACCTTCTGTATATTTGTGTCCATGTTTCTTAACTAAAATATCAGTAATAGATTTAACTGAATCAATTTTATTTTTCATACCTAATAAATATGTATCAAAATCAATTGTATCAAAAGTATCACCTCTTTCTTTTGCAGCAACTGAATCATCAATCATACCTTTAATAATTTCTTGTTCAGATTTAAGTCTATCTTTATACTCTTTTACTAATTCAGGATCAGTGATTTTTGAATCACTTAAATATTGTTCTAAACCTTTATTTGTAGAATCAACAAATTCTTCAAATGCATTGTCATAACCAGGTTTAACAAAGTAATCAGCCATAATATCTCTATGTTCTGGTAGTGTGAAGTCTGTTTCAATATTATGAGTATTTTCAATACCTTCAAACTCTCTATTGTATTCATAAGGAGTTTTTAAATAACTATTTTTAACTTTATCACTTAAAGGAATGTCTAATGAATTGTTACTATTCATTGAAGATTTAACTCTTAATTCATGATTTTTTAATTCTTGTTTATTTGTAAAATAAACATTTCCAGTTTTAACTAATCTATCATTAGAAAAACCATTTTCAATATATTTATTGGCTTCATTACTATTTTCAATATCAAACTTTAAATCAGTATTTAATAAATCATTTGTAATTTTTTCATTATCTAATAAACTATCTTCTTCATTATATAAATCTGAGTGAATTGCTTTTGAAGTTTCTTTTTCAAAATAAGGGTATTTAATAGATTTAGTTAAACCTAAACCTTCAATATCATTTAAAGTAACAAAAGGAGTTGTGTGATTATTTCTAGTAGAAACAACCATAATATCCATTAATTCTCCATATTCTTCACCATTTTTAGCAACTAAATCAACTAATAAATATTTGTTCTCACCATTTTCATCTGTAGTTTGTAATCTAATAGTAGTTCCATAATTAGCTTTCACTTCAGGGTATTTTTTTGCTGTATCTCTTGTAATAGGATTTTGATTAGGTCTAACAAAGTCCATAATAGTAACTTCTTTAATACCTTTTTCTTGTGCTTCTTTAAAAATATTATTAATATCAACACTTCCTTGGTAATAAGGATTTTCCGCAAACATAGAAGTTTTATTAGAATAGAATTTAACAAAAGTATCTGTTTCTTCTTGTGGGAAGTCTTCTTGTACTTCTTCTTCAACTTTAGCTTGTTTTTGAAGTTCAGAAATGATAATTTCATAGAATGTTTTATATTCAGCAAATAATAGTTCTTTTGTTTCAGGGTGTTCTAAATCATGTAAGTTATTTTCAACCCATTCTAAAAGAAGTGAATCAAGTAAGGCACCATGAAGGTCTCTTTCAATGGTATTTTTCTTACCACTAACTTTTTCAATAAAAGGAATAACACCTTTGTTTGGAGCATCATCTACACTTAATTTAGCACTTTCTTCCCAACCAAGATTTTCTAATAAATCAGGGTATTTAGTTTTAATAGTTTTTAAAGTTTCTTGGAATACTCTTTGTGTATCTAAGTGAATACCTATTTTACTAATTTCAGGTAATTCAAATCTTGCAAGTTCGGTATTAAAGAAAGGAATATCAAAAGTTCTACCATTATGAGAAACAATAATATTATTAGATAATAATTCAGATAATGGTTCTAAATATTCTTCAATACTTTTTGCAGGTTCTTGTAAATATATTTGACCTTTATCACCTAATGATTTTTTACCTTCTAAAAATCCTTTATCAATTCCATGAACTTGATAAGCAGCCCAACCTTGAACTAAATCTTTTGAACCTTCTTCTAACCAAGGATTAAAATATATTTGTATTTGAGAGATATCTTTACCATTTTCATCTAATAATGGTTTTCCATCAACAGTAATAATTGCACCAAATTCATGCATCCTATTGTCATTAAGACCAGTTACTTTATTTTTTTGCATAAAACCTGTTGTTTCAGTATCAAAATTAACCTTTGCAAACTTGTTTTCTTTTCTTAAATCTTCAAGTCTTTGATTAATGATTTCTAATTGTTCTACTGTTGTAGTTGGTATTTTACTCATTTACTTCCTTTAAAACTATTTATATATATTATAAAAGAAATAATCTTAATTAAATTAAGAATAATCTAAAATTAATAATTCTTCAAAATTATAGCAAAAAATAATATTTTTAAGTGAATAAAAGAAGGTTATTTAAGAGATATTTAAGTAAAATAATAGTAATATTTAATATAAGAAAAAGATAATAAATAAGGTGAAAATATGTATATTGAAATAGGTAAAGAATTAAAAGAATTATTACATAAATTAACAAAAAAAGATAAAGAATACATAGATAATCAAATAAGTTGGATTAATCAAGAATATAGTGAAAAAAACTACATATTAAAAACAACATATAATGTTCAAATAAGTTATGAAGAGAATATAGAATTAAATAAAATAGAACTTTTAAAAACTCACCAAAAAATAAAAGAAGTGTTAAAAAAAGAATTGGGTGAAGATAAAGTTATTGCTGGATTATGTTATATAGAATTAAATAAAAGTCATTTTGAAAAACCTCAAGAATATTTAGGTGAAGAAGATGTAAGAATAGGTTTAAAAACAACACCAGTTATGTTTCAAGGACATAAAATTAATGAATTATTTAGTAGAATTCATCATAATGATTGGGAAGAAGAGGAAGAAGAAAAAATAAAACTTTTTTTAGAAGAAAACTTAAACTTATTACCATTAAATTTAAAAAGATATGTAAATAAAAAAATCAAAGAAAGACAACAAAAAAGTATTTTTGAAAAATTAACAAATGATTTTGATTATGCCATATTTGATAATAATTTAGAAGATAAAATAACAATAGAAGAAGGTAAAAACTTATTAAAAAGTTTTAATAATTTAAAAGAGGAAGATCAAGTCTTATCTGAAACATATTTAATAAACTCAATGTTGAATAAATATTCAAATCAAACAAACTTCTCAAATTTTGAAAAACAAATAGAAAAGAAAATGATATATATTATTAGAGTTTTAACTAGTAGTTTTATTAATAAATATATTGATTTAACAAAAGACAATGCAATAAAAATATTTGAAATTATTAAAGAAAATAAGAAAATGAAGAATTTAGTGTGTGAATTATACAAAGAAAATAAATTAAGATTTAGAACTTTAACTAATGAAAGAATGTCATACTTTTTTGAATTGTTAACTAATCAAGAAGAATATAGATTAGAAAAAGAAGAAAATTTAATAAAAACAGTTAATAGTTTTTTATCTAATTCAGAATATTATTCTAAAGATTTTTTAAATGATAAAGAAATAGATAAAATGATAGAATTAAGAAAAGAAGTGTTAAAAAGAGAGTTTAAAGAATTAGAGAATATTTAATCTCTCTTTAAGTGTATTATTGTTAAAATTAAGTAATTAATAAGAAGGAAAAAAATGGTAAGTATTGGAAAAGAATTAGTGGAGAATCTATCTACATTATCAAAAGAAGACAAAAAATGGTTAGAAAATCTAATAATAGAATTTAATGAGGATACTGAAAGAATTATAAGAGAAATTGATTCTCAATATAATCCAAATCAATATTTGAGAGGATATTCTTATAGGGAAAATATAAGAGAAAAATTAGATCAAAGAAGAACTACCATGAGAATGGAAGTTAATAGAAAGTTTAAAAAAGAAGAAAAAAAACTATTAGGTGCTTTTGCTTATATGGTTTTAGACAGAAAATATTTCCAAAAACATGAAGATATGAATAATTCTTTTACTTATAAAATTACAACACCTGATACTGCATATATAGCAAATGAATTAAATGGTGTTTCAATTGTTGATTATTTTAAAGCAAGAAATTGTAAAGAAACAAGAAACTTTTTAATACAAAATATAAATTTATTACCAAGTTCTACTCAAAAATATGTAAAAACAAAAATCAAAGAACAACAACAATCTTCTTCTTTAGAAAAAATTACAGACCCTTTTCAATATGCAATTTTTGAAAGTGAATTATTAGAAAAACCAACAAAAAGTTCTTTAAAGTCAATTTTAAAAATTTTTCATAATTTACCAGAAGAGAGTTATTTAATTACAATGACTTATGTATTAAAAGGTTTCTTATCTAAATACAAAAATAAAAAGGGTATGGAAGATATTTTTAAAGAGTTACAAGCAAAAATTAGAATAGGTTTAACTGCTGCATTGTCAATGAATTCTTATAGACAAATGATTTTAACTTCTGATATTACAATAGCACAAATGATAAAAGAAAGTTTAGATATTATGAGAGAAGATGAAGAAGTAGCAACAATTGTTTTAAAAATGTATGAACATGACCATTCTCATTCAGAGGCAGAGTTTATTGCATATATGTTAGAAGATAGTATAACAACAGAAGAAAATAAAGAACTAGTTTTAAAATATGAAGAAGAAAGAATTAAGTCTAAGTTATTAGACCAAAATTACTATAATTATTCTGAAATGACAGAAGAAGAGAGAAATGTATTTAAAGAAGTAAAGAGAAGACAATATAAAAAAAAGAAAAAAGTATTTTTATGAAAATAGAACAAATAACAAATGAGTTTGAAAAAGAGGTATATGAAGCCTATTTATCAGAAGAATTAGATAAAGAAAGATTAACAGAGGAAATTATAAAATTATTCCCTTTACAAAAAGGAAAACAAACAATAGTTTTAATATATCTATTAGAAATACTAACAAATAGAGAAAACCAAGAAGAATTAAGAGAGTTATATGTAAATATATTAAGTAAATTAAGATTGTGTTTTGAAGATATATATTATGGTTCTACTCAACAAACATTTAGACAAGAACAAGATATCAAAACATTAATATTTTTGGTAAGTAAATTAAGAGAAAATCAAAAAATATTAAACTTATTTCTAAGAAAATATGAAAAAAGTAACAATAAATGGTTTTTAGGAATAGTTGTTTGTATTTTTGAGGATTATATTAAAAGTGAAGATAATACTTTAATAATGGAAAAAATAAAAAATAAATATTTAACAGAGGTTTTAAAGGAAGCTCAACTATCATATATAGAACTTTTACCAGAGGAAAAAATAATGATGAACCAAGCATACAAAAGACAATTTAAAAAGAATAACAAGCACTTATTTTAACCTCTTTTTAAGTGCTTTTTAGTTAAAATAAAATATAAAAGAAGAAGGAATTATTATGTCAATTATATTAGAAAGAGATGTAAAAAAAGTTACTAGAAACTTTAACAAAAGAAGATAGAAAGTATATTGAAGATAGTATAAATAAATATAACAATAATTATATAAGTCTTAAAGAAGAATGTATAGAACAAAAAGCTTGGGGTTCTTCACTTGATTATGTAACATTAAATAAAAAAAGAAAACTAGTAAGAAAAAAACAAATTAATGAAATAAAGAAAAACAAATTAATGAAATAAAGAATAATTTTCCAAAGGAAAAACACAATGCTGTATTTACATATTTTCAATTAGATAGAAAAGTATATAAAATGTGTGATGATTCAAGAGAGGTAAACTTATATAAAGTATTTTTTGAAGAAGAAGGTGATATATATTGTAAAACTATAAATGGTTATAATATTACTGAGTTTTTTTCAAATAATTACAATATGCCTAATGTAAAAGCAACTTTATTTGAAATTATTGATTTATTACCAAGTTCTACAAAAAAATATTTAAAAACAAAATTAAAAGAGAAAAAAGATAAAGATAGTATAGGTGTATCAGAAATGACAAATGATTTTCAATATGTGATTTTTGAAAATTCTTTACCAGATCAGATTACTCAAACAAAACTTAAAAGTTTAGTAAAAGGTTTTAGAGGTAGTAAATATTTCATAACAAATATGATTTATTTAATTAAAGCAGTGATGACAAAATATAGTGAACAAACTAATTACAATGTTATTATGGAAGAATTAAAAACAAATATTACTCAACCTATTTATGAAAGATTTTATTTTTATGATACTAGTTTTTATAATAAATTAAGAGTTGAAGAAAAATTAAACATTAGTGCTTTTTTAAAAGTAATAAGAGAAGATGAAAAAATATGTGATTTTTTATTAGATATTATGAAGGAAAAAGTATTGGAAATTCAAACAGAAAACTTAGTTTATTTAATTGAAGATAGTATTAAAGAAGAAAGTCAAAAAACTAAAATAAAAAATATTTTAATAACAAACTATAATTCAAAATTAACTGATAAATATATTTCTTATAGACTTATGACACAAGAGGAAAGAGCATTTATTAAAAAAATACATAAAAGACAATTTGTAGAACAGAATAGAGAACTATTCTAATTCTACCATTGAATTGGTGTTTTATTATGAAGTTTTAAATATTTATTTGTTTCACTAAATTGTTTAGAATGGAAAAAACCTCTATAAGCACTTAAAGGACTAGGATGAACTTCTTTAATAATTAAATGTTTGTCACCATCAATTAGTCCTTCTTTTTTATGTGCAGGGCCACCCCATAAAATGAAAACAACATTTTTAAAATTATCACTAATTTCTTTAATGATATTATCACTAAACTCATACCAACCTAATTTTTCATGACTTTTTGGTTTTGAATCTTCAACAGTTAAAATAGTGTTTAAGAGTAAAACTCCTTGTTTAGCCCAAGAAGTCAAATCTCCATCTATACATTTAGAAGGTTTTCCTAAATCAGTTTCAATACCTTTTAATATATTAACCATAGAGGGAGGATTTTTAATATCTCTGGGTGTTGAAAATGCTAAACCTTGTGCTTGATTTGGTTGATGATAGGGGTCTTGTCCTAATATAACTACTTTTAAATCACTTTCAACAAGATTAAAAGCATTAAATATATTCTCTTTTTTAGGATAAATAGTTTTAATATCATATTCACCTTCAATATTTGTCATTAAATGTTTGTAATATTCTTTTTGTTGTTCTTCAAGTAAGATTGTTTGTAATTTGAGGTTTTGTAGTCCCACATTAGTCCTTTTCTTTTAATATATTATAGTATATATTTAAAAAAAATAAACTAATGTAAGTTAAAAAAATTATTTTTTATTCTGATTTGAGATAGTTTCAACCATAGAAGGTTCTGTAACTAAAATTGCTCTTTTATCAAGATTTTGACTATCAACTAATAAGTAATTTAAACCACTTTCCATTATTTCATCACAGTGTACATGGAAGATTACTTCATCAATAACTTTTTCAACCCCTTCAGGTTTCTTAAAACTTTGTAAAACTAATTGATGAATAAATTCTTGCATATATTCTTCAAAAGAAACTTCTTCATATTGAGATAACTCTTTAATTTTTTGAAAAGTTTCAACATCAATATCAAAAGACACTTCACTTTGTTCTTTTTTTGGAAGTATTTTTCTTTGTTCAATAATTTCTTTACTAATAGAAATATTTTTAACTAATTGATTCAATTCCATATTTGACCTTTTAAATGATTTTGTGTTATTATATAATTTATAAACTTAAAAAGGAATAAAGATAATAAACTAATTAAAATAACAAAAAATATTTTTCTAAGTTATTTTTAAGTAATAATAGGTTAAAATTAAAAAAATAAAAAATAAAGGAAAAAAATGAAAAGAATAGTAATGATATTATTGTCATTAACATTATTTAATACAAGTGTGTTTGCAAATGAAAATTGTATTAAAAATGAAACAGAAAAAACAATAGGAGCATTGTTTGGATTTGGAATTGGTGCTGTTATTGGAGGTCCTGCAGGAGTTTTAACATTTGCAGGTATTTCAGCATTATTAGAAACTACTCCAATGTGTGAAGAAAATAATACTCAAGAAAAAAATTACAACGATAGTAAAATAAATGAAACACAAATCAATGAAGAAAAAAATAGAATCAATATTCCAACAATGTTGTTTGTAGAGAAAGTTTTTCACTTTGGTTTAAATGAATATAAAGAAACAAAAGAAGAATTAAATAAAGATATTATTAATTTAAAAGCTGATTATCTTGTTACTTCTCATGCTTCTCAACCAGGAACAAATCAATATAATATGGAACTAAGTAAAAAAAGAAGTAATACAATAGTTAATTATTTAATTAATAATGGTATTGAATTATCAAAAATAAAAATTAAAAACTATGGTGAAAGTATGTTGATTTGTGAAGAAGAAACTATTGAATGTTATAATAAAAATCAAAGAAGTGAAGTTAGATTAATAATTTCAGAAGAAAAGTAGAATTTAAAAACATCTACTTTTTCTTTTATTTAATCTTTCTTTTTTCATTTTTTCAAATTTACTTATTTTTTTAATAGAATGTTTTCTTTTTAAAACTTCTTTTTCTCTTTTTATTTGTAAAAATGAGATAATCTTTTAGACTTTTTATTCTCTTTTAATTTATCTTTTCTTTCTTGCATTTGAACCAAGATTAGTTTTTTTTGTTTATGTTTTTTTCAAGCACTATGTGCTAATTTCATAAGAGCAATACTTAACAAGTTGTGTATCCTTAAATGTATTTAAGGAGATATTATATACAATTTATTAAAAAAAAGTATAATTTTCTAATAATTATTTTCTACCAAAATCTGCAGGTATTTCTCCCCATTCTTTTGTATCCCATTTTAATATTCTATCTAAATCAAAAGGGTGTTCTTTTAAATTATCAATACATCTTTGAATACTTGCAAATGTATCATAGTTTTCATTACATTCAACTAGTGATGTTTTAACTTTTTGATTTTTAACCCAAGAAATAGCAGTTTTACTATCACTATAAATAAAACAATCTAAATTATTAGAAACAACATATTTGATTGCCTCAACTAATGCAAAAAACTCCATAAGATTGTTTGTTGTTTTGTAATATTCATTAGAGTTAAAAATAACTTCTTGTGTTTTAGTATCTACACATTGATATTCCCCAATTCCAGGATTACCAGAACAAGCACCATCTACACAAATAGAGTTTTTTTCAATAATTGGATTTTCTAAATATGAGATATTAGAATTAGATGTTTTACAATTAATATTTGAATTATTTTGGATTGTTCCACTATCAAAAACTAATTGTGCTTCTTCAAAAGATTTAAAACTCTTGTATTCAGCACCTTTAAAGCCATCTACTTGAACTTTACAATCATTCCAATTTTCATAAATACCAGGTTCATGACCTTTAATTACAACATAAAATTTTTGTTTTGCCATTATATTACCTTTTTTTTATTTTCTCTAAAATAACCATTTTCAGTTTGATTTGAATTATTATAAAATAATCTATGACCTCGAACATCTAACCTTTTGTGCATTTTTATTTCAAAAGCAAGGGCTTCTTCTACTGTATCAAAAGTTTTAATAATTTTATATGTCCAATTGTGTGGTTCTTCTTTTTGATTTCTAATTATACCTTTATTGTTAGAACTACTAAAATATTAAACTACTCGCCACTTAAATCAACAAGTTGATTTTGAAGTGGGAGATTTATTTATAGTCCGTTTAATAGACTAATATTTCAGTTAACTACTAATTAACCTATACATAATGTTCTTCTATTAACAACTTTATTTTTTT
>Ga0209955_1000279_pt1 | contig 19246 bp, 15 predicted proteins | sample SalPonA_A_H2O_MG_FD_185716 | JGI IMG/M metagenome (GOLD analysis project Ga0209955, IMG submission 185716) | Water microbial communities from South San Francisco under conditions of wetland restoration - Salt Pond MetaG R2A_A_H2O_MG (SPAdes)... | ecosystem: Environmental > Aquatic > Non-marine... | reverse complement strand
TCAGCGAGCAAATTCAAAAGCGTTCAGCGTTTGAACTCTTAAGCCTTTAGCGCTCTAAAGCGCATAAAAACATCAATTTGAGGCGGCTGTTACATGGAGTAGCAGCCGCCTTTTCGCTATACTAAGCGCCATTTTTTTTCGCGCACTGTTCTGGTGACTTCTTCCAAGAACAAATCCAAGGACAAACGCGTAACTTTGCTAAACGGGGTAAGGTTTTGAAACCGGTAAAAGTTGGGATCTGTGGTCTGGGTACTGTCGGTGGCGGTACGTTCAATGTGTTGCAACGCAATGCGGCGGAGATAGCTCGCCGTGCGGGGCGCCGCATTCAGATTGAACAGATCGGTATGCGTCGTCCAAATCCGGCATGCGATACCAAGGGTATGCATGTGACTGCTGATGTTTTTGAAGTGGCAACCAATCCAGAGATCGATATTGTTATCGAGCTTATTGGTGGTTACGACGTCGCTTACAAGCTGGTAATGACCGCGATCGAAAACGGCAAGCACGTTGTCACTGCAAACAAAGCACTGATCGCCGTGCACGGCAACGAAATTTTTGCTGCAGCCCAAGAGAAAAACGTAATGGTTGCTTTTGAGGCCTCCGTAGCTGGTGGTATCCCAATTATCAAAGCCCTGCGTGAAGGCTTATCAGCGAACAAGATCAACTGGCTCGCCGGTATCATCAATGGCACCGGTAACTTCATCATGACAGAGATGCGAGAGAAGGGTCGTGACTTCCAAGATGTCCTAGCTGAGGCTCAGGCTCTGGGTTACGCAGAAGCTGATCCAACTTTCGATGTTGAAGGTATCGATGCTGCCCACAAGCTTACGATTCTTGCCTCTATCGCTTATGGCATTCCGCTTCAGTTTGAGAAAGCCTACACAGAAGGTATCAGCCGCATCACTGCTGAGGACGTGAAGTACGCTGAAGAGCTGGGCTACCGTATCAAGCATTTGGGTATCAGCCGCCGTACGGCAGAGGGTATTGAACTGCGCGTTCACCCAACTATGGTTCCTCAGCAGGCGCTTATCGCTAACGTCAACGGTGTAATGAATGCCGTGTTGGTTGATGGTGATGCTGTCGGTCAAACGCTCTACTATGGTCCAGGTGCTGGTGCAGAGCCTACAGCCTCTGCAGTGGTGGCGGATGTGGTTGACGTTGTTCGTACGTTGACAGCTGATCGTGATAACCGCGTACCACACCTAGCTTTCCAGCCGGGTGAACTTTCGGATGCTGAAATTCTGCCAGTCGATCAGATCGAGACCGGTTACTACCTGCGCATTATGGCGGTAGAGCGCCCGGGCGTATTGGCACACATCACGCGCATCCTGGGTGACAAAGGTATCAATATTGAGGCAATCACTCAGAAGCAGACTGAAGAGGCACAGGTACCGGTTATCCTGCTGACTCAGAGCATTAAGGAAGAGAAGATGAACCAGGCGATCCGCGAGATTGAAGCCCTGCCCGATATTGTCGGTGAAGTGGTGCGTATCCGCGTTGAGCTCCTGGGTCAGTAAGGAGATTTAGACATGCGATACATTTCTACTCGTGGCCAAGCGCCGGTACTCGATTTTGCTGATGTCCTTTTGGCCGGCTTAGCCTCTGATGGCGGCCTATATGTACCTGAAGAGCTACCTAAGTTCTCCAAAGAGGAGATCGCTAGTTGGGCAGGGCTGAGCTACGCGGATCTTGCGTTCAACGTCATCAAACCCTTTGTAGCTGGCTGCATAGATGATGTAGACCTCAAGCGTATGATTGATGAGAGCTATGCGGTCTTTAAGCATGACGCGGTTGCGCCTCTAGTGCAGATCGACAGCAACGAGTTTGTTCTCGAGCTTTTCCACGGTCCTACACTGGCCTTTAAAGACTTCGCTCTGCAGCTACTCGGCCGCCTTATGGATCACGTTCTCAAGCAGCGTGGTGAGCGGCTTGTCATCATGGGTGCAACGTCTGGCGATACAGGCTCAGCAGCGATTGAGGGCTGTCGCCACTCGGATCACCTCGATATCTTTATCCTGCATCCGTACAACCGTGTATCCGAAGTACAGCGCCGTCAGATGACGACTGTTCTTGCCGACAATGTTTTCAACATTGCCCTAGAAGGTAACTTCGACGACTGTCAGGAGATGGTCAAAGATAGCTTTGCTGATCAGAGCTTCCTCGGCGGTATGAAGCTGGGTGCGGTTAACTCGATCAACTGGGCACGAATCATGTCCCAGATCGTCTACTACTTCTCAGCTGCCATCACCTTGGGTGGTCCACACCGTCCAGTTTCATTCTCAGTGCCGACAGGTAACTTTGGCGACATCTTTGCTGGTTATCTAGCGAAGCAGATGGGTCTGCCGATTGATCAGCTGATTGTGGCTACCAACCGCAACGACATTCTGCACCGTGTGATTAGCGGCAACGATATGTCTAAAGGTACATTGGAGCCATCGCTCTCGCCATCAATGGATATTATGGTCTCCTCCAACTTTGAACGCCTGCTGTTTGATGTTTACGGTCGCGATGGTGCGGCTGTTGCTGACCTAATGGCGCGCTTCAAGCGTGAGTCCGTGAGTCTCGGTGAGGGCGAGTGGAACCAGGTACGTGAGCTTTTCGCTAGCTATGCCGTTGATGATGAGACCACTTGTGAGGTTATTGCTGAGGTCTACGGTGCAACTGAGTATCTGCTCGACCCGCATACAGCAATTGGCGTCAAGGCGGCACGCGAATGTCGTCGTAGTGCTGAGGTGCCAATGGTTACTTTAGCTACAGCTCATCCGGTTAAGTTCCCAGAACCTGTGGTTAAAGCGGGTCTGGAGTCGCCACAACTGCCAGCTCACATGGCGGACCTGTTCGAGCGTGAAGAGCGCCTGCAGGTACTCGACAACGAGCTGAAGGTAGTGCAGCAGTACGTTGCTGAGCACTGCCACCGAAGCTAAAACGCCCATTGCTTTGCTAGGCAGCTTGGAGATGACCAGTCACCCTTCTAGGCTGCCTTGTGAGCATTTGAGGCTTTTAGCCTGCGCGGCTGCCATTTGTGGCGCAGTCGCGTCTACTTTTACGGCGCTGCTTTCAATGCCCTACTTTCAATTCAAGTTTGGGGTAAGCTGATGCCAAGCTTCTTCAGCCTCTCCAAAATTTTCTGGTTTCTCGCTGCCCCCGACCACCTAATGGTCTTTATGCTGCTGTTTGCACTGTTCTCCCTTTGGATAGGATGGCGGCGACTCGGCGGATCCCTTCTCGCTATCAATTTACTGCTCTGGCTAGCCTTGATCTTTATGCCACTCGGCGATCTGCTTTTGCGCCCGTTAGAGAGTCGATTCCCTCAACCTGATCTCACTTCGCTTAATATCGAGGGCGTTATTGTGTTGGGCGGCGGTGAATTGGCGGAGGAGAGTCGAGTCTGGCAGCAGCCTCAATTTAATGCCGCAGCCGAACGTGTCATGGTTATACCCGTCTTAGCCCGGCAGCTGCCTGACGCCAAACTAATTTTTACTGGAGGCAGTGGGTCGTTGCTGCGTCAGGAGTTTAAAGGGGCGGATGTGATCGCCTCCTATGTTGAACAACTTGGCCTAGAAGATCGCGTACTATTCGAGTCAAACTCGCGTAATACGTATGAAAACGGTGAATTTTCGGCGAAATTACTCGGCGGCGTGCCCAAGGGGAATTGGTTGTTGGTGACCTCCGCATTTCATATGCCGCGATCTGTTGGGATCTTCCGTAATCAGGGGTGGAATGTGACAGCTTACCCAGTAGATTACTACTCGGTGACCGCCAATGGCCTGCGTAATGATCCCAAGTTGTGGCAAAACTTGCGCGATCTGCATACGGGCATGCGCGAGTGGATAGGCCTGGTCGTCTACTACTACACGGGTAAAACCAGTGAACTCCTACCGGGACCGAATAATGGTTGATTCAGTACAGATTGAAGAGCGTCAGGTTCCAGCAATTCCGGCGGATTTAAAGCGCCTTCATCCCGTGCTTGCTCGGATTTATGCGGGTCGTGGACTGAGCTCGGATGCAGAGCTCAGTCGAGGCCTGGATCAGTTACTGCCAGATTCAGATATTAAAGGTGTTGAGGCTGCAGTCGATCGTTTGGTGCATGCGCTAGAGCAGCAACAGTCGGTTATGATTCTCGGTGATTTTGACTGCGATGGCGCCACAAGTACCGCGACGACCCACTTGGCGCTCAGTCGCTTCGGTTTCCATAAGGTCGACTATCTCGTGCCCAACCGCTTTGAGTTCGGCTATGGGCTCAGTCCCGAGATCGTTGCAGTCGCCGCTGAGCGTCAGCCGCAGCTCATCATTACTGTGGATAACGGGATCTCCAGTATCGAGGGTGTAGCGGCCGCCAATAGACTCGGTATCGATGTTATTGTCACCGATCACCACCTGCCCGGAGACCAGCTCCCAGAGGCTTGCGCTATCGTAAACCCAAATCAGCCCGATTGTGACTTTGTAGCCAAGTCCACCTGCGGTGTTGGTGTCGTCTTTTACGTCATGATCGCTCTGCGCCGTCGTCTTCAGCAGGAGGGGTATTTTGAGCGCAGAGGTATGAAAGCACCGAACCTTGGAGAGCTTTTGGATCTTGTGGCGCTGGGAACGGTTGCTGATGTGGTGCCATTGGAGGCGAACAACCGTACGCTTGTTTACCAGGGGTTAGAACGCATACGTCGACGCCGCGCTCGCCCGGGCCTGCTTGCGCTGTTGGAGGTGGCGGGTCGCCAGCCTGAGCGTATCTCCGCCTCAGATTTGGGCTTCGCCGTCGCTCCTCGACTCAACGCAGCGGGGCGCTTAGACGATATGAGTTTGGGGATTGAGTGTCTGCTGACAAACGATCCCGAGAGAGCGCTTGAACTGGCGCGCGAGCTTGACCAGATGAACCGTGATCGCCGCGGTATCGAGCAGCAGATGCAGCGCGACGCCCTCGATGCGCTTGAGCAGCTCGGGCTCGATGAGTCGCAGATGCCGACGGGGCTCGCTATTTTTGACGAGAACTTTCATCAGGGCGTCATCGGTATCCTCGCGTCGCGCTTGAAAGAGCGTTTCCACCGTCCGGTAATTGTATTTGCTCCCGGTGATGAGGGAGAGATCAAGGGGTCTGCTCGCTCTATCCCAGGGTTCCACATTCGTGACGGCCTAGATGCTATTGCCGCAAAAAATCCGGGTTTGATTGCTAAGTTTGGCGGGCACGCGATGGCGGCCGGGCTAACCATTAAAGCGCCAGACTTTGAGCGGTTCTGCCAGCTGTTTGATCAGCAGGTAGAGCAGGTGATGGCGCCAGAAGACCTACAACGCTCCCTGCTAACTGATGGTCAACTGGCGCCGCACGACTTTACATTGGATTTAGCCCAGCTACTGCGTGATGCTGGGCCCTGGGGGCATCAGTTCCCTGAGCCGAGCTTCCATGGCGAGTTTCGATTGCTACAGCAGCGAATTGTCGGTCAGAGGCACCTAAAAATGGTACTGCAGGAGCCGCAAACCGGCTTGGCGCTGGATGCGATCGCCTTTAATGTGGATACTGAAACCTGGCCGGACACTAATATCCAGCGCGTGCATCTTGTCTATAAGTTGGATGTTAATGAGTTTCGGGGACAGCGTAATCTGCAGCTCTTGGTAGACTGGCTAGAGCCCGCCTGAGGCAGATACACCAACCCTCTAATGCGCTGATCGGCTAGAGAGGCAAAAAAAGTACCTACCAATTAAGCGCTTACCAATAAAGTAGGAGAGAAGCATGAACGATTTGACCACCGCCGAGCTGGGTATCCTTGTCGACGTTTTTGACCGTGCGGGCGTCACTGCCGATGGCTCAGCAGAGGGTACGCTGCGGAAAGTGATTGAGCAGGCGCACGCTGAGCGACTCGAGCTTGAGTCGATGGACTTCGATGATTGTGCAGGTGGCGCGTGCAAACTCTAAATCGCAAGCAGAAGCCCTACTACGTTGGCGCACATGTGAGTGCAGCAGGTGGCGTGCAGAATGCTCCACTCAACGCCGCCAAGATTGGCGCGAATGCATTCGCGCTGTTTACCAAAAACCAGCGCCAGTGGAGTGCTAAACCGCTAACCGCTGAGGCGATTGCAGAGTTTAAGGCGAACTGTAAGGCTGAGGGTTTCCTCGCGGAGCAGATTCTGCCGCACGACTCCTATCTGATTAACCTAGGGCACCCCGAGGCGGAGCCGCTCAAGCGCTCACGCGATGCGTTTATCGATGAGATGCAGCGTTGTATGCAATTAGGTCTCTGCTACCTCAATTTCCACCCGGGCAGCCACTTGAAGAAGATTGATCAGTCGGAGTGCCTAAGTCGCATTGCAGAATCCATCAATATCGCGCTTGCTGAGTCAGAGGGTGTGACGGCTGTGCTGGAGACGACCGCAGGGCAGGGTACAAATCTGGGCTGGCGCTTTGAGGAGCTGGCGGAGATTATCGATCAAGTGGATGATCAGTCTCGTGTGGGTGTTTGCATCGACACCTGTCACATCTTCGCTGCGGGCTATGATCTGCGCACCGAGGAGAGTTGTGAGCAGAGTTTTGGTGATTACGAACGCCTAATCGGTTTCGATAAGCTGTGTGGAATGCATATCAACGATTGTAAGTCGGCTTTCGGTAGCCGAGTCGATCGCCACCACAGTCTGGGTATGGGTGAGATTGGCTGGACCCCTTTTCGGTACATCATGCAGGATGACCGTTTCCGCGGTGTGCCGCTCTGCCTTGAGACCATTGATGAGACGATCTGGGATCAGGAGATTCAGCAGCTTCGCACGTTCGCGGGCGAGGCTCAATTAGAGAGTAGTAAGCAACCGGAGCAGCTCGAGTCGTGAGTTGGAAGCCTGCATTTGCTGCTAATGATGCCGCTATAACGAAGAGTGAAACGGCATTTCAGGGCTATTTTCGTGTAGACCGTCTGTGGGTACGCCACGCCACCTTTGCCGGAGACTCTATCGAGATCTGCCGTGAAGTCTTTAAGCGCGGCAATGCGGTCTGCGTGCTTTTGTATGATCCGCAAGCCGATACTGTTGTTATGGTGGAGCAGTTCCGTGTGGGAGCTCTCGCTGCTGAGAGTCCTTGGATGCTTGAGGTGGTTGCTGGCATCGTAGAGCCAGGTGAGACTGCGGAGGATGTCGCCCGCCGAGAAGCGGTTGAGGAGGCGGGGCTTACTCTGAATCAAGTACAGCCGATTATACGCTATCTGCCTAGCGGGGGTGGCTGTGATGAGTGGATCGATCTGATGTATGCAGAGGTGGATAGTCGCACTGCTTCAGGTCTGCACGGCTTGGCAGACGAGGGTGAAGATATTAAGGTACATGTATTGAGTGCCCAAGATGCCTTCGATCTGGTTGTTTCAGGTGCAATTAATAGTTCACCTGCAATCATAGGGTTGCAGTGGTTAGAGCTAAACCGAGACAGACTCTACAAAGGCAGTTGATGTAGGCAAAGGGGTAAAGGAAAGAGAATGCAACGAGCAAAGCGTAAGTATGTGCCAGACCTGGTTAAGCAGAGTGCAATCTGCGAAACCAATTATGCGCGTCTACGCCGTCTGCTTCCTGCTGGCGAGAAAACCCGCGAGTACAAAGTGGACTGGCATCGCTGTGACTACCGTGTCTCGATCCGTATGGATGAGGAGTTTGCCTACACCTCTACGCTAGTCGTGAGTTACTGGCCCGAGAGCGCATCCCCTTGGTTCAATCCGCAAACCTTTGTAGTGCGGCTCTATCACGATGCTCGTATGGCCGAAGTGGTCTGTCTGCAAAAGCGTAAGCAGCTCGACGGTCGCTACGACTATCCGAACCCTCAGATGCACCAACCCGATGAGAAGTTTCAGCTAAATCAGCATCTTGCTGAGTGGCTAAGTCATTGTCTTGCAGCGGGCGAAACGCTGCTACCAATCTCTGTTGCGGGTTAGTTTCTGAGTCCATGCAGATCCCCTCTGATACCCATTTTATCTACATACACGGCTTCAATAGTTCACCTCTAAGTTTTAAAGCGCAGCAGACGATAGCTGCGTTCACCGAGCTAGATGCTAATTCGAAGCTCTCTGTCCCCGCGCTGCCGAACTACCCTGCGGACGCGATTGCGTTGTTGGTCGGTTTGGTTGAGCGTGCCGGCAATGTAGTGCTAATAGGGTCCTCCTTAGGTGGGTTCTATGCGACCTGGTTGACGGAAAACTACAGCCATTGCCGCGCAGTTTTAGTCAACCCCGCGGTTGCTCCGCATAAATTGCTGGCAGGCATGCTAGGCGTGACCCAGAACTACCATACGGGCGAGCGCTACGAGCTGACACTAACCCACATGCAGCAGCTTGAAGCACTCTATCTACCAGAGCTTCAGCACCCAGAGAGGTTGCTTTTAATGCAGCAGCAGGGAGATGAAACGCTGGACTACCGAGATGCAGTTGGGTACTACAAATCGAGTGCGCAAATAGTGCAGCCTGGTGGCAGCCACGCTTTTGATGGATTTGAGACGATGCTGCCACTGATTATGGACTTTGCTGCAGGAAAATTAGATCCTGTGTCGCTAACACAAGCGTCTCAGGTTTAGGAGATAAGCGTAAACATGGCTAAAGATTATAACGCCGGTTCGATTGAGGTTCTCAGTGGTCTGGATCCGGTGCGTCGTCGCCCCGGTATGTACACGGAGACTGATCGCCCGAACCATTTGGCACAGGAAGTTATAGACAACTCCGTCGATGAGGCGTTGGCAGGTCATGCAAAGCAGATCGACATTACTCTTCACCCAGATAACTCTCTATCTGTAAGTGATGATGGTCGTGGTATGCCCGTTGATATTCATCCGGAAGAGGGTGTGCCGGGCGTCGAACTAATTCTCACGCGCCTGCATGCGGGCGGTAAGTTCAACAACGATAACTACAACTACTCGGGCGGTCTCCACGGTGTCGGAGTATCCGTTGTGAACGCGCTGTCTAAGATGCTTGAGGTGCAGATTAAGCGCGATGGCCAAATTCACCGTATTGGTTTTGCAGACGGCGAGAAGATATCAGACCTTGAAGTGATAGACACATGCGGTAAGCGCAACACCGGCACCACAGTACGATTTTTGCCGGATGCCTCCTACTTTGACTCACCAAAGTTTAGCGTCAGCCGCCTGCGTCATAACCTGCGTGCTAAAGCTGTTCTCTGTCCTGGGTTGCGCGTCACCTTCTTGGACTTAAGCCAGGGCAAAAAAGAGAAAGAGGAGTGGTACTACGAGGATGGTTTAGTTGCCTACCTCAAAGGTAACACCCAGGTATACGAGACTCTGCCGGAAGAGCCATTTAGTGGCTCACTTCAGGGTGAAGAGGATGCAGTGGAGTGGGCAGTTCAGTGGCTTAAAGAGGGTGGCGAGATGACCACTGAGAGCTACGTGAACCTAATCCCCACGGCGCAAGGCGGTACACACGTCAACGGTCTGCGTACAGGTTTGCTTGAGGCGATGCGCGAGTTTTGCGAGTTCCGCAATCTGTTGCCGCGTGGCGTGAAGCTGAGTCCTGAAGATATTTGGGAGCGCTGCTGCTACATCTTGTCAGCGAAGATGCGTGACCCTCAGTTTTCCGGGCAGACCAAAGAGCGACTCTCGTCACGCGGTATCGCGGCATTTATCTCGGGCACGGTTAAAGACGCCTTCCTACTCTGGCTAAACAAGCACGTAGAGGAGGGGGAAGCGCTGGCGGAGACGATTATCGCCAATGCTCAGCGCCGCCTGCGCTCAGCTAAGAAAGTTGTGCGTAAAAAGGTGACTCAGGGGCCCGCGCTTCCTGGAAAGCTTGCGGACTGCTCCGGTGCTGAAGCGATGAAGTCCGAGTTGTTCTTGGTGGAGGGTGACTCGGCGGGCGGCTCTGCAAAGCAGGCAAGAAGCCGCGATTTTCAGGCGATTATGCCGTTGCGCGGTAAGATCTTGAATACTTGGGAGGTCGAATCGGGTGAGATATTGGCATCTCAAGAGATCCATGACATCTCTGTAGCTGTAGGCGTAGACCCGGGCTCTGACGACCTTAGCGGACTGCGTTACGGTAAGGTCTGTATTCTTGCGGATGCAGACTCCGACGGAGCTCACATCGCTACCCTACTGTGTGCGCTATTCCTGCGCCATTTCCGGCCGCTGGTTCGCGCTGGTCATGTCTATGTAGCCATGCCGCCCCTCTTCCGTATAGATCAGGGTAAAGAGGTGCACTATGCACTCGACGAGTCTGAGAAAGATGCGATTATTGAGCGCCTGCGTGCGGAGCGTAAGAATGCCCGTATTGGTGTGCAGCGTTTCAAGGGACTTGGTGAGATGAACCCGCTACAGCTGCGTGAAACCACTATGGCTCCGGATACGCGCCGCCTTGTTCAGCTTACTCTAGCTGAGGGAGATGACACCGCGGAAATGTTGGATATGCTGCTAGCTAAAAAGCGCGCAGCTGATCGTAAGAGTTGGTTAGAGACCAAAGGCAATTTGGCTGAGGTAGTCTGATCTAAAACGCTGCAGGTGCGGGCTTGAAGTGGCTTCAAGTCCCTATCCTGCAAAGAGAATAGGCGTATGCGCTAATTCTACGTCGGTGTCGCTGTCACCTTAAGACATGCAAGTTTTTCACTCCGAAGGCAAGCAGCCAATTTTCCAGCAACTACACTGAATCTTACCCCTGAATTTCGGGGTGTAAGGAGTAGTTGTATGTTTTCGTGGCCACTAGGTTCAGTTTTTTTCGCGTTACTGGTGCTGGTGAGTTCTATAGCCTCTGCTGCGAGCGGGCGGTGGTATGATCAGACGACAGGTCAAGTGACCGAGCAGGCGCTAGGGCTCTATGCTGCCGTGGTTCTAGCTGAGCGTCATGCGATCGACGCTGACGACTTGAAGCTGCGCCTGCAGCAGGCGCAAACCGTCGACGCGGTCGATAGAGCGCATGACGACGTCTTGGATGAGTTAATTAGCCGGTTTAGTCTGGGGCAGCTGCCCACCTCCATTGATCCGCTGTGGCACTACCCTGAGCGTGAGCTGGATCTCAATCTGCTGCGTGAGAGGGTTTTACAAGCCCCAAGTTTATTAAGTGCTCTGGAAGCACTTCTGCCAACACATAGCGACTATTTGAAGTTGCTCGAGCTCTACGAGCAGCAACCCCTAGCATCCCAAGAGCCAGAAAAGCTGGAATTCACGGCGCTATTTCGTCCAGGTGTAGTTCACACTGATATCAAGCTTGTGCGTGAACGGCTTGATTGGCTAGGTTATGCGGCCCGAGACGCTGTCTCTGATTTGGCGCCACGTCTTTACGATGAAGCGCTGGCAGAGCAGGTGCGTCTATTTCAGAGTGACCATGGACTTGAGATGGACGCGATTATCGGCCCAGACTCATTAAGCTGGTTGAACTACTCAGCATCCGATCGTCAAAAGCTACTTGCGGTTGTATTGGAGCGCTGGCGTTGGTTGCCGCGTGACTTGGGTGAAGAGTATCTGCTTGTCAGTATTCCAGGTTTTGAGGTTCGATATTTCACCAAGGGTGGGTTGGCTGAACGCCATAGTAGTATATCCGGACGCCCCTCACGCCCCACGCGTAGCTTTATGGCTAATCTTGAGCACTTTGTGGTTAATCCCACGTGGACTGTGCCACGCCGTATTTTGATGAGAGATATAGTCCCAAAAATCAGTGCTGATTTTAGCTACCTTGAGAACCAGAACATGCAGGCTCAACGCCTTATCGACGGGCACTGGGTAGACGTGGCGAATACGAGTATCGATTGGGAATCGCTTAGTTGGGATGATCAAGATTTACGCCTAGTGCAGGCGCCTGGTCAGAAGAATGCTTTAGGTCAAATCAAGTTCCACATGCCCAACAGTCATGCGATCTATCTGCATGACACCCCGAGTAAAGAGCTCTTTTCGGAGGCATCGCGGGCATACAGTTCAGGGTGTATTCGCGTGGAGGGGGTTGCAGATTTGGCGCGGACTCTAATGCACGAGAGTGCAGGGCAGTTAGACGCTCTGCTGACTCAGGACGAGACAAAATGGTTGCGTTTACCCAAAGCGATTCCTGTCTACCTCTTCTACAACCGTGCGTGGGTGGATAGTGATGGTCGCCTTCAGCTACGCGATGATGTCTACAAAGCGGATCGCCAATTAATCGCTAGTATCGAAAGTAAATTGAAAAACACTCAACTTGTTCAGCGCTAGGAGTGTCCTCTCAGCCTACCCCTCTTGTTAATATTTGGTTAATATTTAAACAGAAGGTGCAGTAATAAGCGCCTCAAAGAAGACCCAATGGTCGGAAGTTACCCGGGGGAGAGGTATGACCAATTATAAGAGTGCCCATGGCGGGGCAAGCATGTTGTCGCGTCGTGGATTTATTAAGTGCGCAACTCTGGCTGCAAGTGCAGCTGCGTTTCCAAATGTCGCATTGGCTTCATTGGATGCAGAGCGAAGCCTATCCTTTAACCACCTTCATACAGGCGAGAAGCTCAAGCTAACCTACTGGGCTCAGGGCGAATATCTGCCTGACTCTCTAGCTGAAATAAACAACCTTCTGCGGGATTTCCGCACGGGTGAGCGCTACACCATGGATCCTGATCTGCTTGATCTGCTTCATGCCCTGCAGGTTAACACCGGCAACCATCGTTCGTTTGAGATCATCTCGGGCTACCGTTCGCCAAAGACTAATGCGGCTTTGCGTCAAAAGAGCTCCGGCGTTGCAAAGAAAAGTTTGCATATGCTTGGGCAAGCGATTGATGTGCGTTTGCCTGGTACTGACCTGAAACATCTTCATAAAGCGGCGTTAGCAGCGAAATCGGGTGGCGTTGGGCTCTACACCGGTTCAAACTTCCTGCATCTGGATACAGGGCGCGTCCGTAGCTGGGGTAAATAGATTTCAGCATAGACAGTATCTAGGGCTTCAAGTAGAATACCGCAGGTTTTGCCCGCGTGATCCGCGGCAGCCCTTCATATGGCAAGTTTTGTAAAGCGAGGTGAACCTACCAGTTTAGCCTCGCTTTTTTACAACTATGCCCCACAGTTTTACTAGTCAGCGAATTCGCGGGGAGGTCACATTGACGCAGTCAGCCATTCTAGCCCTTGAGGATGGGTCAATTTTCAGGGGAGTTTCGATTGGCGCCGAAGGCGAGTCAGCGGGAGAGGTTGTCTTCAACACCTCGATGACCGGCTATCAGGAGATTCTCACCGATCCCTCATACTGCCGTCAGATCGTCACACTTACGTACCCACACATCGGGAACGTCGGTTGTAACGCTGAAGATGCCGAGTCAGATCGTACTTGGGTTGCCGGGTTGGTTATTCGTGATCTTCCGCTAATGGCGAGTAACTTCCGTTCCGAAGAGTCACTTGATGCATACCTCAAGCAGCGCGGTATTGTGGGTATTGCAGATATCGACACGCGTCGCCTCACACGTATCCTGCGTGAGAAAGGTGCGCAGAACGGCTGCATTATGGCAGGTGACAATATCGATGAGGCTAAAGCGCTAGAGCTTGCTCGCGCTTTCCCTGGTCTCAAAGGTATGGACCTCGCTAAGGTTGTTACTCGAGAGAGCGCTGACAGCTGGCGTACTTCAACCTGGGAACTGGGCAGCGGCTATGCTGACAAAGCCGATACAGAGCAGCCGTTTCACGTCGTTGCCTACGATTTTGGTGTTAAACACAACATTCTGCGTATGCTGGTCGAGCGCGGATGCCGTCTCACCGTGGTGCCTGCAAAGACCCCAGCAGCTGAAGTTTTAGCGCTGAATCCTGACGGTGTCTTTCTATCAAATGGTCCTGGTGATCCAGAGCCTTGTGACTACGCGATTACAGCGATCACAGAGATTTTGACGACTGAAATTCCAGTTTTCGGTATCTGTCTAGGCCACCAGTTGCTGGCGTTGGCTTCAGGTGCGAAGACTGAGAAGATGAAATTTGGTCACCATGGTGCTAACCACCCTGTGCAGGACCTCGATACCAAGCGTGTAATGATCACTAGCCAGAACCACGGCTTTGCTGTGGCGGAAGATACTCTGCCAACAACGTTACGCGCGACTCACAAATCCCTTTTTGACGGCTCTCTGCAGGGTATTGAACGTACGGATCGTCCGGCATTTAGTTTCCAAGGTCACCCTGAAGCTAGCCCGGGTCCACATGATGTGGCACCGCTGTTCGATCGCTTTATTGAGATGATGTCAGCCCGCCAGAACGGCTAGGCGATCCTCTATAAGAGTGACTGGGATTTAAAGTAAGTTTTAGAGATTAGGTTTCACAGATGCCAAAACGTACGGACATACAAAGTATTCTGATCCTCGGCGCAGGCCCTATCGTTATCGGCCAGGCGTGTGAGTTTGATTACTCCGGTGCACAGGCGTGTAAAGCGCTGCGTGAAGAGGGTTACCGCGTTATTCTGGTTAACTCCAACCCTGCAACAATTATGACTGATCCAGCGATGGCTGATGCGACATACATCGAGCCAATCAACTGGAAAACTGTTGCCAAAATCATTGAAAAAGAGCGACCAGATGCGCTCCTGCCAACCATGGGTGGTCAGACCGCACTCAACTGCGCTCTCGACCTCGATCGCGAAGGTGTTCTGGCGAAGTTTGGCGTTGAGATGATCGGTGCGACTCAGGATGCAATCGATAAAGCGGAAGACCGTGAACGTTTTGATAAGGCGATGAAGAATATCGGCCTTGAGTGTCCACGTGCGTCGATTGCTCACTCGCTGGAAGAGGCGCTTCAGGTGCTGGATTCAATCGGCTTCCCAGCAATCATTCGTCCATCCTTTACTATGGGTGGTTCAGGTGGTGGCATCGCTTACAACAAGGAAGAGTTCATCGAGATCTGTGAACGCGGTCTTGATCTATCGCCGACTAACGAGCTCCTGATCGATGAGTCACTGATCGGTTGGAAAGAGTACGAGATGGAGGTTGTTCGCGACAAGAACGACAACTGTATCATCATCTGTTCTATCGAAAACTTCGATGCGATGGGCGTACACACAGGTGACTCAATCACCGTTGCTCCGGCGCAGACTCTGACTGATAAAGAGTACCAGTTGATGCGTAACGCATCGATTGCAGTGCTTCGTGAAATCGGTGTAGAGACGGGCGGTTCGAACGTACAGTTCGGTGTTTGCCCAGAGACTGGCCGCATGGTCGTGATCGAGATGAACCCCCGTGTATCGCGTTCATCTGCGCTTGCATCGAAAGCGACAGGTTTCCCAATCGCTAAAGTAGCTGCCAAGCTCGCCGTAGGGTACACCCTGGATGAGCTGCACAACGATATTACCGGTGGTCGCACGCCAGCTTCGTTTGAGCCTGCCATCGACTATGTGGTTACAAAAATTCCTCGCTTTACGTTCGAGAAATTCCCACAAGCCAATGATCGTCTGACAACTCAGATGAAGTCTGTGGGTGAAGTGATGGCGATCGGCCGCACTCAGCAAGAGTCTATGCAGAAAGCCCTTCGTGGCCTGGAAGTGGGCTCAGAAGGTTTCGACCCGATTCTGGATCTTTCAGCAGAAGACGCCCGTGACGAACTGATCCACGAACTGACGCAGCCAGGCGCAGAGCGTATTTGGTACATCGGTGATGCCTTCCGTATGGGTATGAGCGTCGACGAGATCTACAAGCTTAGTGGTGTAGACCCTTGGTTCCTAATTCAGATTGAAGATCTGATCAAAGACGAGAAACGCGTTTCTGAGACTGCGCTGAGCGAATTGACTGGCGATATGATTTTCCGCCTAAAACGCAAAGGGTTCTCGGACGGACGTCTGGCGAAATTGCTGGGTGTGTCTGAGAAACAGTTCCGTAAACAGCGCCAGAAGCTGAATGTACGTCCCGTATTTAAGCGCGTTGATACCTGTGCAGCTGAATTCGCAACCGACACTGCTTACATGTACTCGACCTACGAGGAAGAGTGTGAAGCGAACCCATCAGATCGCGATAAGATTATGGTTATCGGCGGTGGTCCTAACCGTATCGGCCAGGGTATCGAGTTCGATTACTGCTGTGTCCACGCGGCACTGGCTGCGCGCGAAGATGGCTACGAGACCATTATGGTTAACTGTAACCCAGAGACGGTTTCAACAGACTACGATACCTCTGATCGACTCTACTTCGAGCCGATCACATTGGAAGATGTGCTCGAAATCGTTGAAGTTGAGCAGCCAAAAGGCGTGATTGTGCAGTACGGTGGTCAGACCCCACTCAAGCTGGCAGTAGCACTCGAACAGGCAGGTGTGCCTATCATCGGTACCTCATCTGAAGCGATCGACCGTGCGGAAGACCGCGAGCAGTTCCAGCAGATGCTCAAGCGCCTGGGCCTTAAACAGCCCGAGAACGCTACAGTGCGCAGCCTCGATGCCGCCATCGTAGAAGCTGAGAAGATCGGTTACCCGCTGGTGGTTCGCCCATCTTACGTCTTGGGTGGCCGCGCTATGGAGATCGTCTACAAAGAGGACGAACTGCGTAAATACATGAATACTGCCGTGCAGGTCTCTAATGAAGCACCGGTTCTGCTAGACCACTTCCTCAATGCGGCGATCGAAGTTGATATCGACGCTGTCTGTGACGGCGAGCAGGTTGTCATCGGTGCGATCATGCAGCATATTGAGCAGGCGGGTGTTCACTCAGGCGACTCTGCATGTTCTCTGCCGCCTTACAATCTGGCATCTGACATTCAGGATGAGATGCGTGAGATGGTGCGTAAGATGGCATTGGAGCTCGGCGTTGTTGGCCTGATGAACGTGCAGTTGGCTTATCAGGATGGCGAGATCTACGTAATCGAAGTTAACCCGCGTGCTTCGCGAACTGTTCCGTTCGTCTCTAAGTGTATCGGTGTTTCTCTGGCTAAGATCGCTGCCCTTGTAATGACCGGCAAAACTCTGAAAGAGCTCGGCTTCACTGAAGAGATCGTACCGAAGTTCTTTAACGTTAAAGAGGCGGTATTCCCGTTCAACAAATTCCAGGGCGTGGACCCAATTCTTGGCCCTGAAATGAAGTCGACTGGCGAAGTCATGGGCACTGGCGTAACGTTCGGTGAAGCCTTCATGAAGGCACAGATCGGCGCAGGCGAGAAAATGCCTAAGCCGGGTAACGCCTTCATCTCGGTGCGTGATGTCGATAAGTCCGCTGTGGTCAAGCTGGCGCAAGACTTGGTAGCACTCGGATTCACTCTAGTTGCCACAAGCGGTACAGCTAAGCATCTGAATGATAATGGCTTGGACGCAAAGGTTGTTAACAAAGTGGCCGAAGGTCGTCCGAACATCGTTGATATGTTGAAGAACGGCGAGATAGCATACGTTGTTAACACCACTGAGGGTCGTAAGGCGATCGCTGACTCTGCTGATATCCGTCGTGCAGCTCTACAGCACAAAGTCCCTTACACCACCACGCTAGCCGGCGCTGAAGCTGTTGCTGCAGCGCTGCAGTTTGGCGAAGAGCGTGAAGTGCGTCGCCTGCAGGACATTCATGCGGAGGTTACAGCATGAGTGCGCGCGTACCAATGACAGTTGAGGGCGAAGTTGCACTTCGCTCTGAGCTTGAGCACCTCAAGACCAAGGCACGCCCAGAAGTTGTTGCGGCTATCGCTGAAGCGCGAGAGCACGGCGACCTCAAAGAGAATGCTGAATATCACGCAGCTCGTGAACAGCAGGGCTTCATTGAAGGTCGCATCGCTGAGATCGAAAGCAAACTATCGATGGCTCAGGTTATCGATGTGACTAGCCTTCCGCACACCGGCAAGGTGATTTTCGGTACCACGGTTGATCTGGTAAATCTTGAGACTGACGAAGAGGTCACCTACAAGATTGTCGGTGACGACGAAGCGGATCTTAAGCAGCGTAAAATCTCTGTTAATTCACCTATCGCGCGTGCGCTGATTGGTAAAGAGGAGGGGGACGTTGCAGCGGTGACTACTCCAAGCGGCATGATCGAATACGAAATTGCTGAGGTTAAGCACCTCTAGTTCTGATCGAGATTCCTATCGAAATCCGATGGATATCACCATAAATTGGCCGCAATAGCGGCCTTTTTGTTATGCAAAAACTGAATTTGCCCCTAGACAGTTGTATTCCGTCGATCCTGGCCGAACAGTTATGAGATTAGAAATCTAGGTGATTATGGCTATAGTTAGCTGATACGTATCCATTAGAGTCTAAGCGAGGTATATGACCCAATCATCCGGCAAAAGGCGACTGGGGGCCACGCAGATTCGTATGGGGCTGCCCATCAAGTGGGCGCTGTTCGGTCCAAACGGTAATCTGCTTCTTCGCGAAGGGGCAATAGTAGAGGCTGAACATCAGGTCGAGAGCCTCATGCGTGCCGGGGCCTACTATTACACAGGGCCCAACCTCACTGAGTACAATCCTTTAGCGCCTGATGTGGCACCGGTGAGTGTCTATGAGCTTGTTTGCAGCTTAATTCAGAGGTTGGCGTCGGCTTATGAGTGCGTGGCATTAGGCGAATCCTTGGATGCTAAGCCCGCCAAATTTGCGGCGCAGATAGAGGCGCTGGTACTGGATATCCAAGCGTTTAGCCATGAGTGCCCGGGAGCGGTACTTGGGTCAACCCAGCTGATCATGCATGCGCCAAGTCACCTGGTGCACGCCCTGCACTGTGCAATGGTGTGTGAAATTGCCGCCTCAAAGTTGGCTTGGCCGCCACAGGAGCGCGTACCACTCGTTGCGGCAGCACTTACTCAGAACATTGCTTTAGTTGAGTTGCAAAAGACCCTCGATAGGCAGGAGGGGCCCTTAACAGAGGAGCAGCGTCTTCAGGTGCGGGAGCACCCGAGAAGTGGGGTGAAGCTACTTCATCAACTTGGCGTTGATGATAGGCTGTGGCTTAGTACTGTCTTTCAGCACCATGAGCGTCTAGATGGCTCGGGTTATCCCCGAGGCTTGCAGGGCAAGGAGATAATCCGGGAAGCTCGCTTGTTGGCAATTGTGGATAGCTACGTCGCTATGACGCGGCCGAGGGCTTATCGTCAGACGCTAAGGTCGAGGGATGCGATTAAGGAGCTGTTTAAACAGCGAGGCCAAGCGATTGATAGCCGACTGAGCGACCTATTCCTTATGGCTGTGGGTCTGTTTGCGCCCGGTTCGTTGATACGTCGTCTTCGCGGTGAAGTGGCAGTCGTCTATGCTATATCACCCCACCCCGAAAAATTGGTTGTTTCAACGATCACAGATACGCGCAGTCACTCCTTAGAGAAACCCGCTCCGCCGGTTGTGATCGACATTACAGAGGTGAGTGGTGTGCTCAACCTCACCGACTATGAGAAGCTGGTTGCTCACATGGGTCAGATATGGCCCGACCCACTCTC
>Ga0209955_1000276_pt1 | contig 19374 bp, 15 predicted proteins | sample SalPonA_A_H2O_MG_FD_185716 | JGI IMG/M metagenome (GOLD analysis project Ga0209955, IMG submission 185716) | Water microbial communities from South San Francisco under conditions of wetland restoration - Salt Pond MetaG R2A_A_H2O_MG (SPAdes)... | ecosystem: Environmental > Aquatic > Non-marine... | reverse complement strand
ATAGCATTGCTGCGCATAAGCCAGCAATGCTAGCATTTCAGAGTCGACCAACACTGGGCTGCCATGAGAAGCGTTGACTTGCGAAAGTATCGAGTCTTTTCGGTAGCGACTATAAGTTGATTCAATGCGGTGTGCTTCACGCTCAGCAATTCTGCCGAGCGACTCCATGTCATTTACATCGATGCCATCAACGTGTATCTCACAGGGAGAATTCATCGCTTTAAAACAAAAGGACTGAAGCATAATTTTAAATTTATCAGTAGGTTAAAAAGTATATCTAAGACCAATCATGGCCACAGCAGCATCGGTTCCTGCATAGGGATCATAGCTTGCACTTATACCAGGCAAGACCCCCTTTTCACCGGATTTTTGTTGGTGGTAATACTCGGCCATCATGTAGGCTTCAAGCTGATCAGTGACCGCCATACCGGTTCTTAAACCCAGTGTCACCGCATCAAAACTATCTAAACGGCTATCAGCACTGGCATATTCAGGTAGCTCTTCGCTCGCCGGCAAGTAATAGGTAAAGAAATCCGCTGCGGACTGATGATAAATACGAGCCAAAGGCTCAATGTAAATCGACTTCCATACAGGGATGTGCAAAGAAGCTTCTAAGGTCTGTGAATCGATCCCCCAATCATCTGTATAGTAACGACCAGAAATATCTAACACATAAGAATCAAAAGCGATTTTATTACCTAGGTAAACTGAGTGCCTTACTCGCTCCTCGGGGCGATTTTCAAAAAGGTACTCCATCGGATAACCCGTCCATTCAAAACCCTCCCAGCTGTGCAACAGCGAAACAATTCGGTATGGGTCTGATTGATAGCCACTGACATTACCGTAATTGTAATTAACACTGAGAAGCCAATCGCGGCTCATCACTTGCGTCAGGCCGACATTCACACTGGTAACATCTTTATCTAACGATTCAAAGGCACCCTGCGAACCATCCATACGGCTAAAGGCTGCAGGAATCCCATTTTCAGGCTTGGAGGTATTCGATTCGAGGCTAACCCCTAACGACAACGTGGTGAGTTCATTATTCAGCGATTGAATAACACTGGCTCGAACACCATTGGTTGAATAGTCCGTCTCGCGAGAAATGGTGGTCCCTAATGCAATACGTGTATTTTCAAGGATGTCGGTGCTGAAACCTAAATCAAGTGAGTGACGTTCGTCTTTAAAGCCATAAGCCAAAGGAAGTTCCCCAGGCTGAGTTTCGTAAGCAACAATGTCATTGCCATTGATGGTTCTCGTTATTGTTCGTCCGGATGCTGAGGTACTAGTCACTGTGCTTCCTGCAGGCACTGAGCTGACGATGAAGTTTTGCAGCCTCGCAGAGGGAGCAGCGCCATTAGGCGTAGCACCGGTTAGCGTGTCATAGGTATATTTTGCAGTAAAAGCAGTACCTTCACTGTTAACGTATTTTACAGCGACCATTGGCTCGACAGCTTTTACTCGACCCTTCTCTTCATAATTCACGACGGCAACATCGACGCTTAAAACGTCCTCGCTTGGTGCAGCCTCATCGTAAAAATTAACATCATCTTCGACATCATAGATCTTGGCGCTGTTAATATCTTGGGCTAAAACAGCAGTGCTGTTTAACAAATTAGCCGTCAGTAATACCACGGCTTCCATCATGCCTTTGTTGTCTTTTAATTGCATCCGCAGCCACCTCCATCAAAGGTTCTACCACCAGCGGCCGCTTCCTTACTAAAGTAAACATGATCATCCATGGACAAGAACATCGGATTTTTCTCAAGTGACATAGAGCGGCGGGCTAATACGTCCCGTTCCCAAGGCTTCACTGTGGTACACGCCATGAGCTGAGCAACAATTAATGTTGCGATAAACCATTTTAAGTACGGCATGCTTTACTCCTTCTCAGCTAACAATTGTTCAATATGGGCTCGGTACTTGCTCGTTTCGCTTTCATGAAAGCCTGCGTGCTCAAATCGAACATTGCCGCGTTTATCAATCAACACGGAATAAGGCATATCTTGTACTGCAAATTTTTCTGCCCATTCACCTTGAGGGTCCATGATGACTGGCAGACTTCGACCACCGATATCTTTTAAAAACTTATCAGCCAAGGCTTTACGGCGGTCTAAGTTTACAGTGACAACAGCAAATTCACTGGCGGGATACTCATCCACCAGTGATTGCATAAATGGAAAAGAAAGTTTGCATGGACCACACCAACTAGCCCAAAAATCGAGATAGACCACACGCCCCTTGTATGACGCAAGTTCTGCTGATGGGTCTGCAACAGCGGTATGGGTCATGATTAATACAAAGGTCAGAAAAAAGGTTCTTAAAAGCATAGAAAGACTCACATTGACGTTGATGACGGCATTGTGAGGCTCAATTCTTAAGAAATGGTGAAGGAATATTAAGCCTTACTGACGAAGGCACAGAAAACTGTTATTTAGATACAAAAAAGCCAGGCATAGCCTGGCTTTAACAAAATGGCACCCTGTATTAGCCAACCACTTTCTTCATGGCATCCACAAAGTATGGCAAGTTACTGGCATTTAGGCCTGCAACGTTTATACGGCTAGAGCTTACCATGTAAATACTGTAGTCAGCTTTAAGTTGTGCTACCTGCTCCGGAGTAATTCCCAAGAATGAGAACATACCGTTTTCGTTAACCATAAAATCAAACGACTGAGCAACACCGGCATCTTTCAAAGAATTAGCCACCAATGAGCGCAAACCATTAATTCGGTCACACATTTCAGTCAACTCATTGTGCCAAACGCTGGTTAATTCACTAGACGCTAAAATGGCCTCAACGATAGATGCACCATGATCTGGTGGCATCGACCAAATGCCACGAGCAACAACACCTAAGTTATCAACGGCATTATTTGAAGCTTGCTCGCTTTCACTCACTACCATAGTCGCACCAACGCGCTCACGGTAAAGGCCAAAATTCTTTGAACACGAAGCAGCAACAAGCATTTCTTTGACATTGGCGGCCATGTAGCGCAAACCAGCGACATCCTCTTCTAAACCTGCACCAAAGCCTTGGTAAGCCAAATCCACAAAGGGGGTTGCCCCCTTTTCATTGATCAAATCGGTCAACAACTTCCACTGATCCATAGACAAATCAGCACCGCAAGGGTTGTGGCAGCAACCGTGAATCAATACAACATCACCCGCACTAACACCACTGCGAAGGTCATTCATCATGCCGTCAAAATCAATCGATTTAGCGGTGGTGTCGTAATAGGTGTATTCTTTAATAGAAAGACCTGCACCTTGAATCAGCGGAATATGGTTTGCCCAGGTTGGATTGCTTACCCAAACATTCGCATTGGCATTGCAACGGGCAATAAGGCGTGATGCCAAGCTTAATGCACCCGTACCACCAGGGGCTTGTACAGAGCGTGCGCGCTTGTCGGTCATCACAACGTGATCATTACCAAAAACAAGTTCAAGCATGCTTTGATTGAAACCGGCATTACCAATAGGCGCGACATAGCTCTTGCTGGTTTGTGATTGCAGTAAATGAGCTTCGGCCTGCTTAACCGCTTGTAGAACCGGCGTATCGCCCTGTTCTGTTTTGTAGACACCCACGCCAAGGTCAATCTTGTTGGGATTAGTATCCGCGCGATATTCAACGGAGAGGCTTAAAATAGCATCTGCTTTAATTGGCTGTAATTGTTCGAACATTTCTGGTGTTCCTGTGTCTAATTGGAAATTGAAGCAATTATCCCACGGTTTTGACGACTTGTGCAGTCTCTTTAACGTAATTGCTTGAAGTCTTTATCTAAAAAATACACACTCAAACTTCAACCAAGGAGAGTTTGTTGACATGTTATTTAAACGTCAGATTCGCAACACCCTACTAGCTTTTGCCATTATTAGTGGCAGCCAGGGTGCTACCGCCATGGAATACACCCCATTGGCACCCACTACTACCCATGAAATCACGACTATTGAAGTATTGGAAAAGCTCCAAGTTATGCATTTTTCAAGCGTCGCCATCGATGATGATCTTTCATCTAAATTGTTTGATGAATATTTATCATCCCTCGATCCCAATCGCGCCTATTTAAGCCAGCAGGATATCGCGGAATTCAGCAGCTATAGATTCAAACTCGACAACCTACTCAAGCGAGGGAATTTAGATGCAGCTTTTGCCTTATTTAATCGCTATCAACAGCGCTATATTGAACGTGTAGAAAAAAATATTAAGCTGCTTGAAGATCCCAGCAATTTTGATTTTACCCTCGACGAACAACTTGTTATTGATCGCAGTGAACTTCCCTGGCTAGAAACTGAGCAGGAGTTCGACGACCTGTGGCGCCGCACTCTTAAATACCAACTGTTGTCTTTGAAACTAGCCGGTAAAACGCTTGAAGAAAGCACCGAACAATTAGTGAAGCGCAACAAAAATAACTTGGATCGCAGCATACAAATTGTCGCCGACGATGTTTTTCAATTGTTTGTCAATTCGTTAACTTCGCAGTACGACCCACATACTTCGTATTTTTCTCCACGCACGACAGAGAACTTCAATATTTCAATGAGTTTATCTCTTGAAGGCATTGGTGCAGTGCTTCAGCGAGAAGACGAGTTCACAAAGATCGTTCGCATTGTTAAGGGAGGACCTGCTGATAAGCAGGGAGAGCTCAACACTGCAGATAGGATTGTCAGCGTCGCCCAAGGCAGTGACGGCGAGTTTGTCGACGTGGTGGGCTGGCGCCTGGATGAAGTCGTCGATCTTATTCGCGGGCCAAAAGACTCTGTTGTGAAGTTAGAGGTCATTCCCGCCGACAGCGATGAAGGGGCGCGTAATATTGTCACCATTACACGCAACAAGGTAAAACTTGAAGACCAATCAGCCCAGAAAAAGGTGGTAGAAACGGTAGATGCCAACGGCGATATCGTTAAGGTCGGCGTGATACAAATCCCCGCTTTTTACATCGATTTTGAAGCCCTTCGCAACGGTGACCCTGAATATAAGAGCACCACTCGTGATGTGCAAAACCTCTTAAATGAACTTATAGAAAAAGATAACATTGAGGGCTTAATTGTAGACCTTCGGGGTAACGGCGGCGGCTCACTTCAAGAAGCTAATGCATTGACTGGTTTGTTTATTGAAGCGGGACCTACCGTGCAAATTCGCAAGGCGAGCAACCGTGTCTTGCGACAAGGTAAACGGATACCTACAGATTTCTACGACGGCCCACTGGTGGTTATGATTGATCGATTGTCAGCCTCGGCCTCGGAAATTTTTGCGGGCGCCATTCAAGACTATAAGCGCGGGATCATTGTTGGCGAACAATCCTTCGGCAAGGGCACGGTTCAATCACTAGCTCCTCTCGAAGCGGGACAATTGAAACTCACCGAATCGAAATTTTATCGCGTTTCTGGTGAGTCCACTCAACACCGCGGTGTCATTCCAGATATTCACTACCCTGTTAGCCTTGATCACAGCAAGGTTGGCGAAAGCGCACTCGATGCGGCTTTGCCATGGGATACGATCCATCCAGTGCGTCACTATACTTACAACCTTGACGAAAAAGCTGTGGCTGCTGCTCGTATTGCCCACGATAAACGCATAGAGAACGATCCGGACTTTGTTTTTGTAGAAAAACGCTACCAGGAAATGGTTCAACGCGCTGAGCGTAAAACTCTGCCTCTGAACTTAGAGAAACTGAAAGCACTCCGAGAAGCGGATCGTCAAAAACTTCGCGACCTTGAAAATGAACGCCGTAAGGCAAAAGGTGAAGAATTACTGAGCGAAGAAGAAATCCAGGAAATGGTGGCTGCTGAAGTGGAGCCGCCGACACCTTCGACTGATGAAGAAGAAGACGCGGAGGAACCCGCAGATTTTTATCTCGAAGAAGCCGCACGCATCATGAGTGATGCCTTTTTCAAAACCAAACAACAACTCGCAAGAGTATCTGGTTAAACGAAGGCCCGCTGTGAAAGCGGCGGGCTACTTAGCTCTTATTTTTAGCTAACCAACGATCGATAGCATTGGCAAATGCCTGCTTGTCTTGTGGCGACAATGGCGCCTGCCCTTTACTTTGGAAACCACTACTGCGCATCGTGTCGTAGAAGTCACGCATATTGAGTTTAGCTCCAATATTTTGCTTAGAAAGTGGCTCGCCGCGATTATTTAGCACATCCGCACCTTTAGCTATAGCATCCGAGGCCAGTGGAATATCATTGGTAATGACCAAATCACCTTTAGTGCAGGCATCTACTATCGCGTTATCTGCTTCGTCAAAACCACCGCTAACCACTCTATAGGACAAGAACTTTGAACCGGGTAATTGGGTAGGTCGATTGGCTACAAATATCGCCTGCACCTCCGTGCGATTAGCCGCCTTACAAATCACTTCTTTAATAGCATTGGGAATGGCATCTGCATCTATCCAAATGGTGGTCATTACAGTTTCTCTATGATCATTTTAGCGGCGATGAGCGGTGTTTCTTCACCCGCCATCACTTGTTTTTCGAGCTCTGGTAACAAACGACGAATGTCTGGGTTAGCGAGTAATTTTTGCTGCAATAGCTCTTGAATCAGAGCCTGCATCCACTGTCGGTTTTGAGCTTGCCGTTTAGCATCAAAATGACCACCGGCCACCGCCTGAGAAGTGTAATCAGAAATCATTTGCCAAACTTCAGCGATACCCTGGCTATGTAACGCTGAGCACTGTAGAACACTTGGCTGCCAAAAGCTTTGTGGTGTTAATAAGTGCAGTGCACTTTGATAATGACTTTGAGTTTGTTTAGCGAGGTTAACGCTGTCACCATCGGCTTTATTGATGACTAGGGCGTCAGCTAACTCCATAATGCCCTTTTTAATACCCTGTAACTCATCACCTGCATTGGGAAGCATCAGCACCATAAAAAAGTCGACCATGGCTGCAACCTGATATTCAGACTGCCCCACACCGACGGTTTCAACAATGATGACATCATAACCTGCCGCTTCACACAGCAGCATAGTTTCACGTGTTTTCTGAGCTACACCACCCAGAGAGCCCTGTGAAGGAGAAGGTCTTATAAACGCACCTTCGCACCTAGAAAGCAGCTCCATACGGGTTTTATCGCCGAGAATACTCCCACCTGAAATAGGAGAACTAGGGTCAACCGCCAGCACAGCGACGCGCTTGCCCTGTTCTAATAGATATAAGCCAAAAGACTCAATAAAGGTGGATTTACCTACGCCTGGAATACCGGTGATACCAATACGAATACTGTTGCCAGTGTTTGGTAACAAGGTCTGCAAAAGTGTTTGAGCAGCATCTCGATCGACGCTGCGCTGGCTTTCAATAAGAGTAATCGCCTTAGCAAGCGCGCGGCGATTACCCTCAATCAATGCATCGACATCTATGGCCACGTTGATAGTTAGCCCTGTGCCTTTTTGATACTCTCAAGCACATCGCGAGCGGCAAGTGGAATCTTGGTCCCTGGACCAAAAATACCTACCACGCCTTTGTTGTACAAGAAATCATAGTCTTGCTTGGGTATCACACCACCCGCTACCACAATAATATCGCTAGCACCCTGTTTATTAAGCTCATCAATCAATTGTGGAACCAGAGTTTTATGACCTGCGGCCTGGGATGAAACACCCACGACATGCACGTCATTCTCAATGGCCTGTTTGGCAACCTCTTCAGGGGTTGAGAACATCGGAGAAAGATCGATATCAAAGCCTACATCAGCGAATGCCGTTGCAATGACCTTAGCACCGCGATCATGACCGTCCTGACCCATTTTGCATACCAACATACGAGGGCGGCGGCCAAATTGCTCGACAAATGCGTCGATATCACTCGCTATACCCTGCCACATATCATCATCCTCATACGCTGCACCGTAAACACCCGACACCGTCTGAGCTGTGGCGTTAAAGCGGCCAACTGCACGCTCAATGGCATACGAAATCTCACCAACAGTGGCTCTAGCGCGAGTGGCTTTGACCGCTAAATCTAGCAAATTACCCTGCCCTGAATCAGCGGCAACATAAATTTCTTCTAGTAAACTTTCAACAACCGACTCATCGCGCTGACCACGGATATTGGCTAAACGCTCCACTTGTGACTGACGAACTTTTTCGTTATCAATCTCAAGAATCTCAACGTCTTCCTCTTCACTCAAGGTGTATTTATTGACCCCCACAATAACGTCTTCGCCTCGATCGATACGGGCTTGCTTACGGGCGGCAGATTCTTCAATTTTGAGCTTGGGCATGCCAGTTTCAATCGCTTTCGCCATACCACCTTGTTGCTCGACTTCTTCTATTAATTGCCAAGCCTTGTCAGCGATATCCTGCGTTAGGCTTTCCATCATGTAAGAACCGCCCCAAGGATCAACCACCTTAGTGATACCGGTCTCTTCCTGAATGATGAGCTGAGTATTTCTAGCGATACGAGCTGAAAATTCAGTCGGTAGGGCAATCGCCTCATCCAACGCATTAGTATGCAAGGATTGGGTACCACCAAAAACTGCCGCCATCGCCTCAATAGTGGTTCTTACGATGTTATTGTAAGGATCTTGCTCAGTTAACGACCAGCCAGAGGTTTGGCTATGGGTGCGCAACATGGACGATTTGGGATTTTGTGGATTAAATTCAGACACGATCTTAGCCCACAACAATCTGGCAGCGCGTAATTTGGCGATCTCCATGTAGAAGTTCATACCAATACCCCAGAAGAACGATAATCGCGGTGCGAATTGATCGATATCGAGACCAGCGGCTATAGCGGTTCTAATGTATTCTTTGCCGTCGGCCAAGGTATAAGCAAGCTCAAGCGCTGCATCGGCACCGGCTTCTTGAATATGGTAGCCAGAAATAGAAATGGTATTGAACTTTGGCATGTGTTGCGAGGCATAAGCGATAATATCGCCAATAATTCGCATCGAGGGAGACGGTGGATAAATATAAGTATTACGCACCATGAACTCTTTCAAAATATCGTTCTGAATAGTGCCCGACAGCTGATCCTGACTGACGCCCTGCTCTTCGGCGGCCACAATATAGCCCGCTAACACAGGAAGTACGGCGCCGTTCATGGTCATCGATACCGACACTTTGTCCAGAGGAATACCATCAAAAAGAACCTTCATGTCCTCTACTGAATCAACAGCGACACCCGCTTTACCCACATCGCCCGTGACGCGAGGATGATCAGAGTCGTAGCCGCGGTGAGTAGCTAAGTCAAACGCTACCGATACGCCCTGACCGCCCGCTGCTAGCGCCTTGCGATAAAAGGCATTGGATTCTTCGGCCGTTGAAAAACCTGCGTATTGACGAATCGTCCATGGGCGACCGGCATACATAGTAGCTTGAGGGCCACGTATATAGGGAGCCAAACCCGGCATGGTATCGGTGTATTGTAGGTTTTCAGTATCTGCCTTGGTATAGAGTGGCTTTACATCGATACCTTCAGGCGTGTTCCAGGTTAGCTCATCGAGAGGCTTACCACGCATCTGCTTGGTCGCTAAATCACGCCACTCATCGACACTGTGTTGTTTGGGTTTAAAACTATCTGACATGGTATTCCCTTAATGTTCGTCGCACGGCTGATTGAGTTCAATAAGAACACCATCGCAGCTTTTAGGATGAATAAATATCACCTTGCAGTTATGGGCTCCCATAGTAGGCTCATCGGATAAAAATACATAACCTTTGGCTTTGAGTCTGGCCACATCAGCCTCGATATCATCGGTACTAAAACACAGATGGTGAATACCCCCCGGTTTTTTCTCAAGGTATTTAGCGATGGGCCCTTCGCCGTTTAATGGATGAACCAGTTCAATTTGTGTAGCGGGCACAGGAAAAAATGCCGTAGACGTTTTCGCCGCCTCGACATCTTCGCTGCCCTTATAGGTCAGCCCAAAGTCATTCATAAATCGTTCAATTGCCGCGTTTAAATCCGGTACAGCAATCGCAATGTGGTCTAATCCAGTGATCACTTCACACTCCTTAATGGGCTAATTTAGCGAGGAAACTGTCTGTCGCTTTTTGCTTTCGCAGCGCTTTTTCTTCATCACTTTCAAATACTATGGTTTCATCTGGCGTCACTTTAAACAAGGGCTGACCTTTCTTGATAATAGTCCCGTCGGTATCGATTAACACTTTTTCGATCGTGCCAGCAAAAGTCGCCTTGACCTTGTTGAACATTTTCATGACCTCAACAATATACAGCGTATCACCAGCATTAAAATGATCGCCTTCTTGCACGTAAAGATCCATATCCGGAGCCTCACGGCCATAGAACATGCCACCACTAGTCGCCAAAATTTCATCAGATTTCGCCACAGGTGGCGGCACGAGGACCTTAGCCATCTGTTCTTGTAGGGCAGTATCCGTTAAACGCTCTGGAATAGTAATACTGAGATCCTCATTGACCTTAAGATCAAAGAAACCTGTTTCAACGGCAATTTCAGGCAGTATCAATAGAACTTCTGTACCTAGGCGATAACCTTCGTGAGCGGCTTGTACGGCTGCCCACTGCTCGGGTTCAAAGCCTGCCGGTGCCTCGCCTTCAAGCATTCGACACAATTCAAGGTAGTCATCACAGGCCGTGCGTTGCTTAAGCTCTTGGTAAAAAGCCAATGCACTGCTGAGCAAGGCATTGTCATGATCCCAGATCATATCTGCAGCAGCACCGCCTTCAACGTAATCCATATTCAAGAAATGATACAAATCGGCCAACACTTTAATGGGATTTTTTACCCATGTTAATTTGCCATCAACATTAGCAAAACTATTTTGATTCACACTCAGCCAGCCTGCCATGATGTGGGGCTCACTACAAAGAATGCGCAATAATCGCTGCAACATTCCCGCTTTGTGATTCAAGGCATTGGCAACAGCGCCACGAGTAGTATCGTTGGCACGATCAATGTGATATTGGCAAATACGCTTGTAGGCAAATTCAATATCAATGTTGTTAGCAGCCTGTTTTAACAAACCAACAGCAGTGAGGTAAGGCACGATAAAGCGAGTCGATGGACGGGCATTGATGCCATTACCAATAAACCAGTTAACCAATCCATAGTGGAACTCAAGATTAGTCGCCAGATCCTTTCCTTCTAATGTGGTTACACGCAGCACTTCTGCCATCGCCCGGTAACTGGCCATGCGGTCACTCCCGGTGGTTAATAACAGCGCAATATTCGAATCATAGGCACCCGCCAAGTGGTACTGCATAAAGGCGTTAGTATCTGGGTTATGGTTGCAAATACCTTGGTCATCACGAATTTCACCCGCCATTGGGTCAGACCAATACTCAATGATCCCCCCTGCATGAGGCTGTAACGCTTGGTTGGTTGCATTTAAACGAGCCTCAACCGAGGTGTTGTAACGCACGCGACGAGCTGGCTTAGGTACGCGCTTGCCATGACGAGCCAATAGCACCATCAGCTCAACGAGTGAGGTGGTCACAAAACTTTCGGCGGGATTATCGGGATTGGTAAATTCCAAATCGTATACCAATTCTGTGACACGATGCTCGACTTGGATACGGGTATTCATTTCCATGAAAAAGTGATTTTCATAGTCGACAATACATTCAAACGTCGATACTGAATCCAGGCCAACGGCAGCACCAAAGAGCGACGCTTGCTCTTCCATGTTGCAAAGAATCTCACGATCTTTCGCCAAGGTTTTAGCTTCACCCGCTCGGCCAGCCGCTTCAGCTGCTGCAACGGCATCCGCTAATTCTTCGTCGGTGACTGACACCTCGAGTAATTTTTGCTCGTGCATTTGCAATGAACAATCTCGGCCACCCATGGTGATACACCACTCGCCGTTACCCACGACCTGAATTTCATTGTGACGTGTGGTTTCGATATTTAGTTCAGCGAGCACGTTTTTGTTATCGCCAACACCGTTGCACTTCACCTCTGAAAGAATTTCACGGACCAACTCCGGGACAACCGCCACCGCCTGTGCAACTTGCTCTTCAGGCGACCCAGAATAACTAGCGGGAGCGCGTAAAATACGCTGACCTTTACCACCACCTCCGGAGATTGCTTTTAGACGAATTCGATTACCTTGGAATTTTTCGAACATCGCAACCACTTCTTGTTGCAATGTTTCACCCAACTCATCAATGGTAAATAAGTCGATACCTTTAACAAAGGATGCAGATAACACTGCTTCTGCCGCCGACTCCAAGTCGCCAGACCAAGCCTCATCTGCCACAGACATGCCCTGCTCTTTGACCAACTGTTTGAGTGATTCCATCGTGGGATATTTTTTTAGCAATGTCAGTGTGGTGGCATTATCAACACCCGGAGTCACCGACACTCCCACCGATAGCGCGGTGCGTTTGGCTTCATCCTTCAAACCAGCACCACGGACAGTTTGTGAGCAAGGCCCAATGAAATTAAGTCCCGCTTCTTCCATCGAACGAACCATTTCTTCGTCTTCAGCCATAAAGCCGTAACCTGCGAAGATGGAGTCGTAGCCATTTTCTTTGGCGATAGCAATGATCTGGCGAATACGTTGCAAACGCTCTTCTTTAGAAGCCCCAGTATAATCGGGGACTCGATGCACCCGATTGGGATCGGTCAGCTGGCGCAATTCCGGCGCCAGCGCGGTTGTGTAGGTAATAGAATCCTTTTCAGACAGCAAAATACCGTAGTGTTCGATGCCCATTTCTTCAAAGACATCCATCGCTTCTTTGCGAATTGGACCTCGGCAAATAATGAGTGGCCGCATATCGTTACTGGCAAAACTTCGCACCCAAGCACTGGCGCTTTCACTGAGTCGACGATTGCGGTGGATCATGGGGTTGTTGTTGTAATTGTTGGTCACAAATATATCCTCTTATAATGCGTCGAAAAGCTTAATAAAACTCGCGCTGAACGCCTTGCATAGGCTCAGCGTCATAGTGGCGGAGATGGAAGGCCATATTTTCACATAGCACTTCACGCAAATCCGACGGCATCACAATCTGTGAAATCGAACCGAGACTCAGTGCCTCGTTTGGATTCATGAGTTGTTCTTCATAGCGTTGAGAGAGAATTTGTTCTTCATTTTTTGCCCAGGCAAGGGCAATTTTATCGGCTTCCGCCTGCGCTTCACTCTGGCTTTTACCACCCGCCACTAATTCAGCCACAAGCTCTGAAGCACGTTTGGTTTGTTCGCTTCTTATCTGGCGAAGCTCTTTCTTGAATACAAATTCAATACCCGCAGAACCCATCACCGCGGCGCGGGTGGTTGGTAGAGCGACCACCAAATCAGCGCCGGTAGGATAGTTGTTGTACGAGGCATAAGCACCGCCAAAGGCATTGCGCACAATGACCAAGAAACGTGGCGTACGCAAATCAATGATGGCATCCAACATGGCACGACCGGCCTGAACAATACCGTTGCTCTCTTGTTCACGGCCCGGCAAGAAGCCCGTAGTATCTTCCATGAAAACAATGGGGATATTGTAAAGGTTACAGAAGCGAATAAAACGAGCATTCTTTAGGGCTGCGTCGATATCAATTTGACCTGAAGCCACGGCGGAATTATTCGCGACAAAACCAATCACGTTACCCCCCATTCGACCCAGTGCGCAGATGGTATTGCGTGCACGCTCGGGTTGAATTTCAAGGTAGTCACCGTGATCGCACAATTGTTGGATTAGAATACTGATATCAAAGGGTGTGTTAAACCCAGTGCGCGAATTAATAGCCTTTTTTAGAAGAATATCGATATCCCATGTCTTTCGATCTAACGGGTCCGAAGTGGGCTCAAAAGGTGCCATTTCCGCATTATTGGCAGGTAAATACGCCAAAATCTGTCTGACTTTGCGCAACGCGCTAACTTCGTCTGGAACCACAAAATCAGTCACGCCACTTTGCGAGTGTACACTGGGGCCGCCAAGTTCTTCGGGGGTTACCGTTTCACCCAACACACTTTTTACAACACCCGCTCCCGTGAGACCAAAAAAGGTATTTTGCGGTTGAATCACAAACGTCCCTTGGCGAGGTAAATAGGAACCACCACCCGCGTTAAAACCAAACATACACATAATGCTTGGCACGACACCTGAAAGCTTGCGCAAAGCGGTAAAGGCTTGAGCATAACCGTCTAAGCCACCAACACCGGCAGGTACATAGGCGCCAGCTGAGTCATTCAAACCTACCAAGGGAATTTTACGCTTACCGGCCAATTCAAATAAACGTGCCAATTTACTACCATTGGTGGCATCCATAGACCCCGCGCGGACGGTAAAGTCGTGACCATAAATCGCCACATCTCTCCCACCAATGCGTCCAACCGCAGTCACCAGTGAGGCGCCATCTAAATTCGGCCCCCAGTTTTGGAATAACACCGTAGGCTTGGTACCTTTATCCACCAACACCTCAATACGCTCCCAAATGGTCATGCGGTTTTTTTGGTGCTGTCTTTCAATGTTTGCCACACCAGCCGCCGTGCGTGGGCGCTGTATTAGCTCATGGCCTTTTTGAAGTGTATGTTCATACAACCCGGGCTCGTAATTGATTTGTCCCGGCACACTGAACTCAACATCCTTTACCACAGCAAAAGGATTATCCAAACTAGGCTTGATATTCTTATCGGTCATAGTCATTTCCGTTATTTTGAATCTAATTGGCACGAAATATTGAAGCATAGTGCGAGACTTACATTCTTGCCTCATTTGGCCTAAAATGCGCTTCAATCTGATCGGCTTTCAACAGATTTAGTGTACAGGCAACCACGCACCAGTACAGTCGCATAATGGGTATATTGAATCGCATTATTGCGCCAACCGCATCATTTTGGGGAGTCCCGCATTGAGCTCAGCCATACTTTTTGAACTACCCTACTTCAAGCACTCAAGCGACCTTTTCGAAAAAATTCGTTTGCGAGATCATGCGGTATGGTTGGACTCTAGTTATCCAGATGGCTACAAAGGCCGTTTTGACATCATGGCCGCCGAACCTGTACAGGTACTTCACGGCAGTGATAGCAATGTATTGAAGCAACTGCGTGAGGCAGTAACCGAATACTTTGGCAACGCCAATAGCCCCGACCCTGATTTGCCATTTATTGGCGGCGCCATTGGTTTTCTGAGCTACGATTTAAGCGATGCCGACATTCCCGCTCAAGACAATATCCAACGGTCGTTTAACTTTCCCAAAAGCTGTATCGGTATTTATTCGTGGGCGCTGATACAAGACCACCGGCGTAGACGCTGTGTTCTTGCTTGCTCACCAAGACTCCCTCATTCAGAGCAAGAAGCCCTAAAAGAACTATTTCTTGAAGATACTCCACCACAAGCTTCGCTCAACCCACCAAAACTTGGCAGCTCGTTTAGCCGAAGTATTAGCGAGCAACGCTACCACCAAGACTTTGATCGGATCCAACAATATATTTTAGCTGGCGACTGCTACCAAGTGAATTACACCCAACATTTTTGGGCGCCCTTCAGTGGCGATCCTTGGCCGGTCTATCAAACACTGCGCCATGTTGCCAAAGCACCATTTAGTGCCTATTTCAATATTCCAGAAGGAACCGTGCTATCGGTATCGCCTGAAAGGTTTATAAAATTAAATGGACGTCATGTAGAAACAAAACCCATTAAGGGCACCCAGCCTCGCCACAACGACCCTTTCATTGATGCTGACCGGGCCAAAGCTTTGTGCAACAGCAGTAAAGACATGGCAGAAAACCTAATGATTGTCGATCTGATGCGCAACGACATTGGTCGCTGCAGCGTTCCTGGTAGCGTGGTCGTTGATAAGTTGTTTGAATTAGAGAGCTATAGCAATGTGCACCATCTAGTCAGCACTATCAGCAGCGAATTAGCCCCTGAATCTGATGCTATTGATATATTACTAGCCTGCTTCCCTGGCGGTTCTATCACAGGTGCACCAAAGCGTCGGGCCATGGAAATCATCAAAGAACTCGAAGCCACAGAACGAAGTGTTTACTGCGGCAGCATGTTTTACCTCAGTGCAGATGGCAACATGGACAGTAGCATTTGCATACGCACATTCGTGGTTTGCGAGGATGAAATTCACTGCTGGGGAGGTGGCGGATTAGTCGTAGATTCACTTTGGGACAGTGAATACAACGAATCCATCCAAAAGGTTGAGCGATTTATGAGCGCGCTTGAAGACCATTTTTCAATATAAGTTGAATCATAGATACAGCTAAATACTGATTAAGACAGTTTAAAACGTATTCGCTAGTTAACCAGCAACTAACCTTAACCATCCTGTACCAGCACGTTATCAATGGGTAGGAATATCTATGCCGTGGAACAGTTCGTCCAATTCTGATTTACTGGTACAACGGTAGGCTTCATCTACGATTTGACGAGTAAGATGCGGGGCAAAGGTCTCAATAAAGTCATACATATAGCCACGAAGGAATGTACCTCGACGATAACCTATTTTGGTCGTGCTAGGGCTAAACAAGTGGTTAACGTCAAGTTTAACCAAATCAGCATCCAGCTCTTCATCAAAGGCCATATCGGCCACAATCCCTATACCCAATCCCAATCTGACATAAGTTTTAATAACGTCAGCATCGGCAGCAGTAAAGACGACGCGCGGCACTAATCCTTTGTTAAAGAAGGCTTCGTCAAGTTTTGAACGCCCTGTAAAACCAAATACATAAGTCACAATAGGATGGGCAGCAATATCTTCTAACTCGAGCTTTGAAACCTGACACAAGGGGTGGTCTTTAGGAACAACTATCGCCCTATTCCACTGATAACAAGGCATCATCACAAGATCAGAAAATAAATCTAGCGCTTCAGTAGCAATCGCAAAATCAACGGTTCCATCAGCTGCCAACTCAGAAATCTGCATGGGTGTGCCCTGATGCATGTGCAGAGACACATCGGGATATTGACTCATAAAAGTAGAGATGACCGGCGGCAAAGCGTAACGCGCCTGTGTGTGAGTTGTCGCAATCGACAACGCTCCCATTTTTTCATTAGAAAATTCTTGGGCAACTTGTTTGATTGCATCGACCTTGCGTAAGATTTCGCCAGCTGTCTTAAGAATGGCTTCACCCGCAGGTGTCACTCGGGTTAAATGCTTACCACTTCGGGCAAAAACTTCTACACCCAACTCATCTTCTAACAGACGAATTTGCTTAGAAATTCCCGGCTGAGAGGTATAAAGACTCTGAGCTGTTGCTGAAACATTCAGGTCGTGATGGGCAACTTCCCAGATATACCGCAATTGCTGCAACTTCATTTGCTTCTCCAGATGAGTGCAATATCTAAACTATATAATATGCTTATGATAGTGCAACTTATATGAAAAACAAATAAAAGAGGCCTTAAAATACACAAAAGTGCATATAGGAGAGATTATTTACGTTTATTGGCCACACCGTGAGGCACATGCCCTGCGCTGATACTTCCACTAGCCCGGTTAACATGTCCCTCTTGATCATCAAAAAACATGTCGGCACCAAAGGCTTTTAAAAACTCAGTTTTATCCAATCCACCCAAGAACAGGGCCTCATCGAGTCGAATACCCCACTCTCTCAAGGTTAAGATAACACGTTCGTGAGCGGGAGCAGAACGAGCTGTAACAAGCGCAGTTCGCAGCAAAGGGCTATCGCCAAGGTCTTGTTGCAGTGTATTTAGAGCATGTAAAAACGGTTTAAAGGGCCCGCCACTGAGTGGCGTTTTAGCCGCATTGCGCTCACTTGCCACAAAGGCATCTAAGCCGGATTCTTGATAGATGCGTTCAGCCTCATCAGAAAAAATGACTGCATCACCATCAAACGCGATACATAAATTATCGTTGTCGGGATCCGAAGATTTACGTGAGGGAATCAAGGTGGCTGCCGCCACATTGCGCTCTAACGCAGAGCGAACATCTTCCGGCTCGGTGGACAGAAACAAATGGCAGCCAAAGGTAGAAACATAGCGGTATGGACTACCACCACCAGAGAAAGACGCTCGAGAGATATTAAGGTTGTAATGCTGTATCGAGTTAAACACTCTTAGGCCGGTATCGGCGCTATTGCGTGAGAGCAAAATCACTTCAACCCGATTACCACCTAGATGATTATCGATATTGAGGAGTTTTTGAACCAATGAAAACGCAACACCTTTGGGTAGTACGTCGTTCTCGTGTTCAATTTGATAACGGCTGTATGCCTCTAGCCCTTCGTTAACGTAGACCTTGTGACTATCATCGAGATCAAATAGCGCCCGAGAAGAAATCCCCACTACTAACTTGTTATCAAATGAAACCGGCATCAATGTTCCTACTTAGTAAAATGTGAGCGATGCGGGAAAACCCCATAACTACCGCCAGTATGAATGAAAACAATATCACCAGAGTCACCAAAGGTGCCCTTACCGATCTCTTTCAACATACCGTAAAACGCTTTACCTGTGTAAACGGGATCTAATAAGATTCCCTCGGTCCTTGCAACGTGTTCAATCGTGCGGTAAATCTCAGGACCCGCTTCACCATAACATGGACCAATGTAATCATCGATGGCACTTACGACCAGTTGGTCACGCAATGTCCATGTGCCATATCGCTGCTGCCACTCATCGATATCCTCATTCACCTTATCGATAAAGTACTGTGTATCATCACATACAGCAATACCGTGCACTTGAGCGTCTAAGTGATGAGCAACGGCCCCTATTGTGAGACCTGCCTGTGTCCCCCCCGAACCTGTCGCACAAATAATATGTTTAGGAGAAATACCTGCCTCTTTAAAATTTATTCGCAATTCTTCGCAGGCCTGAATATATCCCCAAATTCCAACACCATCACTAGCACCCGTTGGCACGGTCCAAGCCTTATGACCGCGCTGAGCATAATCATTCACTAGGTCGTCAAAAATCTGCTGAAGATTGGCGAAATAATCCTCTTCAGAATAGTAGGAAATCGAAGCACCAAACAACTTATCAAGCAATAAGTTTCCGTCGTCTTCCGCCGGGATATCACCGCGCAAAATCAAATGGATATTGAGACCTAAGCGAGCGCCTAACGTCGCAGTAGCACGACAATGGTTGGATTGCAGACCACCACAGGTGATCACGGTATCACAGCCATTGGCTATCGCCGCCGCAAAAATAAACTCCAGTTTACGAATTTTATTACCGGACGAAACCGCTTCAGTAAGATCGTCTCGTTTAATCCAAATACGATGACTACCGATTTGCCGAGAAATGGCGCTTAAGGGTTGAAGTGGCGTAGGAAGTAGAGCAAGAGAAAGACGGTCTGGCGTTGATGGAAACACAAGGTGCTCCTTGAAAAGTGTCACCCTCTCGAATGAAGTCATACGAGAGGGTGTTAAAACATATTAAATAGACTTGAGCGTGCCCTTTGGCAAAATGCCAGAAACAGCGTGCTTCTGGAACTTCATTTCTACGTTGTCGGCAACTTGCAAAACAACAT
>Ga0209955_1000274_pt1 | contig 19405 bp, 7 predicted proteins | sample SalPonA_A_H2O_MG_FD_185716 | JGI IMG/M metagenome (GOLD analysis project Ga0209955, IMG submission 185716) | Water microbial communities from South San Francisco under conditions of wetland restoration - Salt Pond MetaG R2A_A_H2O_MG (SPAdes)... | ecosystem: Environmental > Aquatic > Non-marine... | reverse complement strand
AGAATCCCACATCCATGGTGACTCACGCCGCGCAAGCTTTGAATGGCGAATTCTCTATTGGTCTGACGGGTACACCGATAGAGAACAGTCTTGCGGACATCTGGACGCTGTTTGATACGCTGATGCCAGGCAATCTCGGTTTGGGTAGTCTGAAAGCATTTCTGAGCAAATACACAGCGGACGATCCTGAAGCGCTCACAGAGTTAAAGTCACGTCTGACGGGCTCTCATGATGCCAAACCACCGGTAATGCTGAGGCGACTGAAGTCTGATGTCGCTAAGGACCTGCCTGAGAAGCGTGAAGTGATTCTCGATAAAGTCATGCCGGAAGATCAGGCGAACTTGTACTTAGATGCCGTTAATGTGTTCAAGGGCGCAGAGGGTAAGGGTAAAGCGCTCGAGGCGCTTCAGAGGATGCGCAGTGTGTCCCTTCACCCGTTCTCACCCGACAGCGATAGAGCTGAGACGGCAGATACCTATATTAGTGACTCAGCCCGCCTTGCAGCTTGCTTTGAGATCCTTGACCAGATTCACCAGAAAGGCGAGAAAGCGCTCATCTTTATTGAGAATAGGGCGATGCACGAGTGGCTCGCTTACGCAATCATGGTGCGTTACAACTTGCCAAACCTCCCTGCCCGAATTTTTGGTGCGGTGGACTCAAAGGCACGCAGCAGAATCGTCAAACAATTCCAAGATCCCAAAGCCGTTGGTCAATTCGATGTCTTGTTACTGTCACCACGTGCCGCTGGCGTTGGTCTCACGCTGACGGCGGCATCACACGTGATTCACTTATCACGTTGGTGGAACCCAGCCGTTGAGGATCAGTGTACTGACCGAGCGTACCGCATTGGTCAGGATAAGGACGTCAACGTTTATTTGCTACGCGCATATCATCCGATCTTCATGGACGGAAGTTTCGACTTCATCTTGCATGATCTTTTGGAGAGCAAACGCTCTCTTTCGCGAGAGATGCTTATTCCGATGGAGGATGGAAATGAGATGGGCGTCTTTGCGAGGAAGGTGGTGGGAGGGTAGCTGGTTCGTTACCAGCGTTCTTGTATTTTCCCCAATTTTCTCTAAATTGATAAGAGTGTCGATTTGGAGACCACCATGAGCGACGAAATCCTTACCGTTAAAGAGGTCGCTATTTACCTGAAACTAGCTGAGAAGACGGCGTATCGCCTGGCCGCTGAAGGTAAGCTCCCTGGATTTAAGGTGGGAGGCAGTTGGCGGTTTCGCAAAGCTGATATTCAAACGTGGATAGAGCAGCAAAGGGCCCGTGATCAGCGATAAGTCGAGTTATTCATAAGTTCAAAACACCAATCTACCAAGAAGCGAGAAGCGCGAAATGGGTGCACAGTTACCAACTCCCGGTGCAGTTATCAATGTTCGATCCACTCCTTGGAAAGTCCACAGCGTCAAGAAACGCGACAATGGGTATTACGTCATTTCTTGCAAAGGAATTGCTGGGATAACCAAGGGCAAGGAAGCTTCCTTTGTATTTGAACTAGAGAAATCACTTCAGACTCTGGACCCTGCAGATATCAAGCTGATACCTGATCTATCTAGCGGAATACTCGATACAAAACTCTATCTAGCCGCCTCATTTCGAGCAACTCCCACCACTTCGCGCAAACCCATGACGTTCGGTCGTGCCGCCATCGATGACCTTTCGTTCCAGCACACACCTGTTGAAATGGCACTGAAACAAGACCGCGTTAGATTGCTGATAGCAGACGATGTGGGCCTCGGTAAAACGCTTGAAGCTGGATTAATCGCTTCTGAGTTGGCACTACGCGGTCGTGCTGACAGAATTCTGGTTGTCACAACCCGATCTATGTTGGTGCAGTTCCAAAAAGAGTTTTGGACGCGGTTTTCGATTCCGTTGGCGCGTCTTGATAGTGCCGCTATTCGGCGAATGCGCAATAAGATCCCAGCACACTACAACGTCTTTGATCAATTCGATCGTAGCATTGTGTCGATCGACACCTTAAAGCGCGACAGCCAAATTCGTGCTGCAATTGAGGATTCATACTGGGATCTGATTATTATCGACGAGGCACATAACTCAGCAGACCGAAGTAAGAATTCGGGGAAAACAGCTCAACGTGCCAAACTGGCGCAGCTTCTGTCACGCAAGGCCGACTCTTTGCTTCTGCTGACGGCAACCCCGCACGACGGTTCGCAAGAGAGTTTCGCCAGCCTTATTCGAATGCTTGACCCCACGCGGGTCCCCGATGTGACTCAACTTAAACGTGAGGACATCGAGGATCTTGTTGTCAGACGTTTCAGAAGCTCTCCCGAGGTTATCGAGGCGATTAAAGAAAAGACGCTACCGCGACAGCTCTTTCGCCAGAATTTTGATCTCGGTGAAGAAGAAGAGTCTGTCTATGAGTCCATCGCCGAATTAAAGCTCGATCTTGACGAGGAGCAGCGTTCGAACAAAGCGATCGATCTATTTAGGACGACTCTGGCCAAGTCTATTTTCTCCAGCCCTGAAGCCTGTCGCCAGACATTAGAAAGTCGAATAAAGCGCATCCATGCTGGAGCGGCACGCGGCACGGCGTCTGATGTCGCAAAGCTTGAATACCTGTTGAAGCAGGTCAACTTGGTTAGTACGTCAGCTTTCACCAAGTACCAGAAATTACTACAACTGTTCCAAGATCTTAAATGGACGGGCAAGAAGCCGCGCGATCGTTTTGTCATTTTTTCTGAGCGTATAGCGACCGTCAGTTGGTTGGAAGAGCGTCTCAAAGAAGATCTAGGCTTGAGTGATGAACAAATTGGTCGAGTTGACGGCGGAAGTGTTGATGCTGACACCAAGACTCAACAGGTCCTTGAAGATTTCGGGCAGGAGAAGTCTCCGATACGGATTTTAATTTGTTCGGACATGGCATCTGAAGGTTTGAACCTTCACTTCCAATGTCACCGTCTTATTCATTTTGATCTGCCTTGGTCACTACTGCGCTTCCAGCAGCGTAACGGGCGTATCGATCGTTACGGTCAGGATAGGCACCCTGAGATCTATTATTTCATTGCAGAAACCACGCATCCGAAAATTAGACAGATGTGGGTGCTCGAAAAATTGGTAGAGAAAGATGAGGCTGCCCGCAAAGGTGTAGGTGACCCTGCGGTCTTTTTGAATGAAGGTGATGCAGAAGATGAAGAAGCGCGAGTGGCTGAATTCATCGCCGAAGGCAAAGGTGCTGACGCACTGGAACAGTTTATGGATAACAATCTGGCGACTGCGGCGCAACACCACGAAGAGATGGACGACTTCGACCTTCTATTTGGTGACTACTCGGGCGCACCAGCAATACCTGAAATAACTTCCACCGCAGAACCCGAGCCCCCGAGGCTTTATCCGGATACATTTACCTATACAAGCCGAATGCTTCGTCGATTGGGCGACCCGTCGCTGGGGCTTTTTAATGCCAGTCCTGACATCCAGGATGGAGATCGTCATATTCGCTTTAAGTTGCCCGATGACATGCGGGCAACGGACTCGTTGGGCTACGCTCGCAATAGCGATGTGGATGAGCGCTTTATGCCAGTTGAAGCGTTACCGCCAAGTGAAGACATTGAGCTCACTGATAAAGTCGATCTAATCAACAGAGCTATAGACCGAGCAAAATCCGAAGAGCGGGCATGGCCCTCGATACAGTTCTTATGGGAAGGGCATCCGCTACTGCATTGGCTAGCAGAGCAAGCTGATACTTTCTTCCCAGATCATAGCGCCCCAATTGCTTCACTTTCAGGCAGGCTCGAGCCGAATGAAGTTGTACTCATTCTTCATGGCGCTATTCCAAACGCGAAAGGTGCTCCCGTTGTAGATCGTTGGATGGCGGTTACCGTCAAAGCTCACACCGTGACAACTGAAGAGGTGAATACGTTCATTGAACGAGTGGGACTTGATCGAGATATTCCAGCAAAAGCAGTTGATGCGCCTGAGCAGTATCGAGAGGCCCTGAAAAAAGGCGTCTATGAGTTCCAGACGATTCTTCGTGATCTTAGAAATGAACGGGCTGCTCAGATCGACAGAAGTCTCGAAGAGGTTTTAGAGCGCCTCAGTAACCTAGAGGGTGAGTATTTTACGCAATTGGATCTGAAGTTTGAGGCAGTTGAGGGTGAAACCTCGCTGCGTAAGCGAAGCCGTGAAGTAAGGCTTGAGAAGCAGAAGAAAGAGATCAGCCAGCTATTTGAAGACTGGGCTCAATGGTTTAAAGAGACACGGGAAATGGTGGATGACCCTAATCCGTATGTCGATGTTCGTGCAGTGTTTGTGGGGTAAGAAATGGATTTAACAGGTATTGAAAACGAAGCGGAATTTTTCCCTGCTGGCACGCTCTCTGATGTACTGGAAGTCGAGCTTCAAGATATCACTAACCGGTGGTCCAAAGATCTTGAGGGCACCAACCCACTTACTCGTCTGACGTCTTCGGCAGAAGCCTATACGCGCGTTTATCGTCAGTTGCTTAACACATCAGATAAATCCGTCAGAGCAGAGCTATACGCTGAGCTCACTTCTCGCGCAGCCAATGCGCTGGGGTATGAGGTCAAACGCGCTAGTGAAACGCTTGCACTCGACTCAGGTTCACTCGCACGCGTGCTCAATAAAACATTCGACGCAGACGGCAAGCCAGCCCTCTGGATTCTGGAAACGCCAGTGCCGGCAGCGGGTGAAGAACAAGCTGATCCGCTTAGCCAAACCTTCGATAAAGAACAATTCGCTGCTGATGAAGCCGAATATGCAGAGACCGATCTGGCTGTTGAAGAGCTCCTTGCTGAGGGCATCTTCGATTTGGCGGATGCGCCGCGATATGTATTGGTTGCTGGTGCCTCTCAATGGGTTCTGGTTGATCAACGCAAATGGCCGGCACGTTCTGTGTTGCGCTTTGATCTGCAGGAAATATTTTCCCGCCAGGATCGTGATACGTTCCGCGTAATGGCATGTCTCATTGCGCGTGAAGCTCGCGTTCCAGTGACTGGCGTTCCGATATCTGACCGTCTAGAAGAAGAAGCTCAAAGAAACGCGAACCTGGTCACTACGTCGCTGAAGAAAACGGTTCGTGATGCGATTGAGTTGCTAGGACAAGAAGTGCTGGATGTTACTGAAGGCAAGTTCCCAACCGGCCCGAAGCGTGGGGTTTGGATAGACGGCCCGACACTATCGCTCGAGTGTCTAAGATATATGTACCGTCTTCTATTCTTAATGTATGCCGAGTCTAACCCGCGTCTGAAGATTCTTGATCTTAAAGACCCCCTGTATGCCAGCGGATACTCCATGGAAGCGCTACGAGACCTTGAATCGGTGCGTCTGCGTACGCCTCAAGAAAAGAAGGGCACATACCTTTGGGAAAGTTTGCAGCAAGTCTTAACACTGCTGTATTCAGGCGAAAACCACGTTTTGCAGCTACCCGCAGTGAAGGTCTCACTGCTGGATCCTGAGAGCACACCGCTGCTTAACTCTGTGAAGCTGCGTAATGAGTCTGTGCAGAAAATCATTCGCCTACTGTCTCTTCGCTCCAGCAAGAAAAGCACCGGACGAATCTCTTATTCAAAACTGGGTATTGGTCAGTTGGGCGCGGTGTACGAGACACTGATCTCATTCACCGGTACCGTTTGCAAAGAGGACATGATTGAACTTAAAGGCGACAGTAAAGATCGCGCTGCCATTGAAGTGGATCTTGAAGATAATGCTGGTGCACCTGAAGACATTGATCTACTCGAGGATGAAGAGGTAGAAAGTCGGGTCGACAAAGTCGACTTACTGGCACCGACCTATTTTGTTCCCCGCCGACGTATCGGTGAATTCAATCCGGAAGCTGTTGTTTTTGAGGGCACACAGGCCAAGATCTATCCGAAAGGGTCGTTTACGTACCGCCTGGCAGGCCGTGATCGTGAAAAAACAGCCGCTTACTACACACCAGAACCGCTGGCACGACTGTTGGTAAAGCACCTCCTCATGGAGCGCTGTAAGGATCTAACAGCAGACGAGATTCTTGAACTCAAGATTCTAGAACCTGCGATGGGCTCTGCGGCATTCCTAGTTGAAACCACCAACCAACTGGCAGACCTCTATCTGGAGCGTAAGCAAACTGAAGTCGGTCGTGTTATCCCCCAAGAAGACATCATTCTTGAGAAACAGAAGGTACGCTCCTACATCGCAGACCGGAACTGTTTTGGTGTCGACCTAAACCCTACCGCCGTCGAATTAGGGGCAATATCCCTTTGGCTGAACGGGCTTCACAAAGGCGAGTTCTCGCCTTGGTTTGGTGATCAGCTTCATGCAGGTAATTCTCTAATCGGCGCGCGTCGGGCTGTATATCCTGTTTCGCAATTGAAAGGGAAGGGCGCAGATCTTTGGCTGAAACATCCACCTAAAGAAATTGGGTGGAAAGAAGAACGGCCAGAAAATACCGTCTATCAGTGGTTGCTACCCGCTGAAGACATGGCGGCATTTGAAAAAGATAAATCGATCTCCGCTTTCGCGGGAGAGTATCAGGAGCGAATCAAAGCCTGGAGAAGGGCCGGTTTCTACAAGCCCCTTGAACAGCATGAAATCAACCTCGTTCAGCGTCTAACAAAGGTTGCGGATGAGCTGTTTGATATCGTCGCGAGCGAACTCGCTCGTACACGTGATGCTGCAAATGATGAGATCACCCTGTGGCCTGAACATACGATGCCCGGTGCGAAGGGTGTCGGATATCAAAAGAAAGAGATCCTCAAACAACGTTTACTGGGTGAGGATCACGCTCAAAACACATTACCATTTAAACGCCTTAAAACAGCAATGGATGCTTGGTGTGCGCTGTGGTTATGGCCGATAGAGCAAGCTGACAAGTTGCCGTCACGCAGAGAATTCTTGGAAGGGATGCGCATTCTTCTGGAAGGCGGTTTCTCAGCTGATGGTTCACTGAGTGCTGGCGCGCAGGATGATTTTGCAGTTGGCATGAGTGATCTTTTCGATGAACCAGTTGCGAAAACCGCTGCACAACACAACATGGGGTTATTTCAAGAGACCAATGTTGAAGCATTCATCGAAGAGTACGACTGGCTGCAAGTGGCTACAGAGGTGGCCGAAGAGGCAAGGTTTGTTCACTACGACCTCATATTTGCTGACATTCTTAAAGCAAGAGGAGGATTTGATCTTATTGTGGGTAATCCACCATGGGCGAAGCCTAGTTGGAATGAAGGGCAGGTCCTGGCGGATTTAGATCCTTTGTATGCTGGATTATCAGCCTCCGATGCGAAGAGAGCTCTTTCAAACGCTTTGGAGAAGGCACGCGCTACTTCAGACTTTTTGCATGAGTGCTCGTTGACTCGCGGTAGTATGAAGGTGACCTCATCGCCGGTGATGAATCCTTTTGCAGGCGGTGGTGCTAACAACTTGTATCGCTGCTTTGTTGATCTGGCGTTTAGGCATATAGCGCCAGAGGGTTATGCAGGGTTGATTCATCAGGACGGGCATTTGGGTGATCCCAATTCGGGTGTGTTTCGTCAGCACTGGTATGGGCGGATATGTAAGCATTTTGCATTTTTGAACCATATAACCTCTAAGTTGTTTGCAGAGGTAGGTGATCAAGCAAGATTTTCTCTGAATATTTACAGAGGAGAACTCGAAAATATCTCATTTCAACAGTTTTCTAATGCTCTTTTACCGTCGCAGATTGAAGATTCGTATGCCGATTCAGACGGTCTTCATTTGGTGCCGAACAAGAAAAATATTGCTGGCAAGTATGATACAACAGGGCACAAAGCCAAAATCATCAAGATTGATGTGGACTCTATGGCCACCATAGCGGGGCTCTCGGAGCAAGGCGATGTGCCGATTAATCAAGCTCGCTTCATTCAGCCGCACTCCATCAATACCTTAAAAGTATTTGAGCAGTTAGCGAAGGCGCCAAAGTTAGGGACGGTGCTGGGCGGTGATTCGCCGTGCTGGCACATGGCACGGCATTGGGACGAAACAAATGCTCAAAAGGATGGCACGATTCAGCGTGCCACCGCTTTTCGTGATCAGCATGATATGGTTATTCAAGGACCCCACTTTCAAATAGGAATTCCGTTATGTAAAACACCTCGCGAAAAGTGTACAGAGAAAGGACATTATGACGTTATCGATCTCAGCCTGATCGATGCTAACTACCGCCCCCGCACTAATTATGGACCCGCGGTGCCAAGGGACGAGTACCGGCGGCGGATGACGAAGTGCCGTTGGGATTCGAGTAAGGGGCATGCGGATTTTTATCGCTTGGCGTTTCGGAGCATGATCTCACTGAGTGGTGAACGTTCCATTATAGGTGCAGTGATCGAGCCGAGAGTACTTCACACAAATGGGGTTCAGAGCATTGCTTTTTCGAGATCTAAAGATTTGCTCAACACTGCGTCAATTGTTACTTCTGTGTTAATAGATTTTTTTGCGCGATCACTTAATATTCAGAATTTGTTTGACTCAGTAGTTGAGCGCTTTCCTTACTGTGTTCTGCCCCATGCCGCCCATCTACGGCAACTCAAGCTAAATTGCCTCACCGAAGGCTATCGTGATCTCTGGGAAGAAATGGTTACCATCAACGCCCCAGTGAATTGGTCACTGGATCATCCCTGTCTTAACCAAGATGGCAACGATATAGCCAATTCTACTTGGACAATGCAGGCTGGGCTGCGCAATGATTTTGCCCGCCGTCTGGCATTGGTGGAAACCGATGTGCTGGTCGCCCAAGCCTTTAGCCTAACCCTAGAGCAATTGATCGAAGTCTACGGCGACTTTGGCGTGTTACAACAAAACGAACGCGCCACCTGGTACGACCAAAACGGCAAAATCGTCTGGACCTGCTCCAAGGGCTTAATCGGCGTGGGTTACCTGAATGACAAGGGCAAAAGCCCCGGTCGCAAGGAATGGGATACCATCCTCGCCACTAACCCCGAGGAACTGGTCTGCACTGTTGTCGACAACAACTTCCCCGACGGGCCCCGCGAAATTGAACGCCGCTTTGTCGGCCCGTTTTTCACCTGTGATCGGATTGCCGACTATGAGCGGGCGTGGAAGCATTTCGAGAGACTTGAGCAAGAGGGACAGTTATGAACCCGATATTGCTCGGCCGTCATGTAGAACAAGGGCTAAGAGAGCTAGTTCACTCGACCCTGAATACAACTAGCTCTGGATTTGAGGGAGCGGTTGAGCGCTTTCTCGAAAATCCAAACCACTTCATGAAAGGGCCATGGGTTACAGTTGACCTACCTTTCAAAAATATCGAGGACCCCTCGGGTAAATGGTCTCAGCCTTTTCCTGAAATCCCGCTCAAATTTGCGCCCTATATCCATCAGGCTATAGCATTTGAGCGCTTGACGGCTCAGAATCCTCTCTCGACCCTGGTTGCAACTGGGACGGGCTCCGGTAAGACAGAGTCTTATCTCTGGCCCATTTTGGATTATTGTCGCCAGCACGCTGATAAGCCCGGCATTAAAGCCATTCTGATCTATCCGATGAACGCGCTGGCAACTGACCAAGCGCGTCGTGTCGCTTCCGCCATAACTAATAATCCTGCGTTAAAAGGCGTTCGAGCAGGAATCTATGCTGATGCCGAACCTCGTCACGCATCTGATGTGGTAACCCCCGATTCACTGATTACGCGCCGTGAGACGATGCGGCAGAATCCGCCGGATATTCTACTAACCAACTACAAGATGTTGGATTATCTGTTACTACGTGGGGATGACTTGCCACTCTGGTCGAAGAACGAGCCTGATACATTGAAGTTTCTGGTCGTGGATGAGATGCACACTTTTGATGGTGCGCAGGGTTCCGATTTAGCACTGCTAATTCGCCGTTTGAAGCATCGCCTTAAAATGCCTAACGACCATTTGGTCTGTGTTGGATCGTCGGCGACGTTGGGCTCTGGGGATGAAGCCGTAAAGGACTTGGTTAAATACGCCGAGACCATCTTTGGCGAGCGCTTTATCGGCGATGCTGTAGTACGTGAAACACGCATTACGGCCAATGAAGCACTGCAACACCCTGAATATTTTGACACTCCAGAGCCTGAATCAGTCATTGAGGCTATCCAACGAGCAGAAAACGCGTCGCAAATTGAAGCTGCAAGAATATTAGCCACCTGCTTGTTTAATGACGAGACAGATCCCGATTTAGCGCCACTGTTTAATGAACAGCCCGATAGCCCTAGCTTTCGGCTACTGCTAGGTCAGTTACTCAAAGAACATTGGGTTGTTCAACGCTTAATCGAAACGATCGATAACCATTCAGGCCCGATTAGTCTCGATGATCTAAGCACCTCATTGTCGCAAGCTAAGCCACTGCGTAAATGGAACGTTGACGCAACTCATGCACTGTCTGAATTAGTCGTCTCGCTTATTAGTTGGGCTCGAAGTGGACAAGCAGACGCAATGCGCCCGCTCTTCAATTTACGAAGCCAAGTATGGTTGCGCGAGATGGCGCGTATGGTTGCCAATCTTCCGCACTATGAGGACGGGGTGTATGTCACCAGCGATCTTCATCATGCGGATGATCTTGATGCCGACCAACTTGAGCAGATGTTGCCGATCGTGAACTGTCAGCGTTGTGGTTCGACCGCTCATGTCGGCCGTGAAAACACGTCGTCATCTTCTTATCATGCGCCGCTCGATACCGTATATAACGAGTTCTTTGATGGCTCCAGCGCCAGCAAGTTGAGATTGTTCTACACCGATAAACTGGATCTTCGCGCGAAGAAAGCGGCCAATCAATTGGTAATTCCGGGGTTAATGAATCCTGTAACCCTTGAGTTTGAGCAAGACAAGCGACAGCTCGATGATTCAGACGGCAAAATTCCAGTTTGGATGTATACTCCGGCTACCGAGGGCAAGGTTGATAGAACCTGTCCAGCGTGTGGCTATGCGCAAGGTCTCTTGCTATTCGGTCTGCGCTCGACGCGTATGACGGCGGCAGTCAGCTCGATCTTGTTTACCTCCGAGCAAAATGAAGAAGGCTCGAAAGATAAGCCGCGTTTTCTACTCTTCTCGGATTCTGTTCAAGACGCTGCACAGCGTGGTGCAGTCACGGAAGTGCGCAATACACAGTCTGTCGTGCAAAAAGCGCTTTATCAGGCGATCAAGGCGAATACAGAGACAGAACTGAGTGTGCATGACTTAGTAACGAACTTGCCACCTCAGCTTCATGATGAGCTAGGTGCTGATAATTTCACTGCACTTTATATCCCTCGAGACCTAATTTGGAGAGAAGCTTACCGAGAGCTGGTAACCGCAAACAAGACAGTCGAAGATCGTAAGCTTCTGCGAGGTATCGAAGCACGATTGGGATGGTCAATCTTTGAGGACTTAACTTATAAGTCTCACATGCTGAGCTCCTTAGAAGGACACGCCGTCGCAAGTGCTGATGTTGGGATTGAACGGCTTAGCGAAACCTCCGAAAAGTTTGCTAAACAACTCACCAACAATTTCAAAGATATCGGTGAACTTGAACCCACTCAGTTAACCCAATTTATCTTTGGAGTTCTACAACGACTTCGTCGTCAGGGCTCCGTCGCGCATCCATACTTAGTAAGGGCAATTGAAAAGTCTCGGCCACAAGGCCAGTTGAACGGCTATGCTGCGGGTATCACGCTTGGTCTAAAAGGCATGATGCCATCTTTAAGTCCCGGGAGCGGCTTAGTACCTCGGCCAATATCACAGCGTGGCGGTTTAGCACACTTCGACAATATTCACAGCGATGCTTTAACGAATTGGTTTAGGGATTGGGTCTATCGCGGACTGTTTAGGGACGGGCTCTCGCTCGCTAACCCACGTGAAATATATCAGCTCTTGATCGATCGTTTAGTCAACGATGGATGGTTAATCGAAGTTTATCGTGAGAATGATAACGATGGCGGACCTCGCAGCTATTTGCTCGAGCCTAGTAACCTCAAAGTTACAATAGATGTAACTCAATTTGCCTGTGATCACTGTAACCGGCGTGAAGTGGCGCTAACTCAAAATGCACCGTTTATCGTCGGTATGCGTTGTTCGCGGTTAGCCTGTAATGGATCTCTGCAACCAATTGAGCACAAACCGAAAAACGCGCTACTTCGATCACTCAACAGTGATCGAATGCACCGTGTTGTTGCACGTGAGCATACCGGCCTTCTTGATACGGATACTCGTTTATCGATTGAGAAGGGATTCATTGAAGGTGAGACAGCGTGGGCACCTAACCTGATCTCCGCGACACCAACACTAGAGATGGGTATCGATATCGGTGATCTATCCACGCTCCTTTTGTGCTCAGTACCACCTGAAGAAGCGAACTATGTTCAAAGGATGGGCCGAACAGGCCGTCGTGATGGCAATGCACTGAACTTCGTTTTGGCCAATGCGCGCGCTCATGACCTTCAGTTTTGGGAGAACCCATTACCGATGCTCAAGGGCGAGGTTAGAGCGCCTGGCGTCTACATCGCAGCAGAGTCTGTCCTTATCCGTCAAATTACAGCGTTCACGCTCGATTCCTACGTTGCCAAATCTCAGATAAAAGGAGACTTTGGCAAGGTCAGTGACGTTCGCAAACGCCGTGAAGCGGGTCACACCAGCGGTTTCCCGATGGACTGGCTAACGTTTACAACCAGCGAAGGCGAAGCATTGGCACAGGCTTTTATTGAGCTTCTGCCAGCAGATGTTCAAACCGAGTCAAAACTCATGGAGCGGCTGAGAAACTTCGTTACGACGGACGAAGTTAACTCCATGCGTTGGAGTGTGTTACAGGCCTTTGATGACGCCGACATTGAGCGCGCTAAACTTGTTGATAAACGAGAAGAGCTCACTAAGGAAAAACGCAAGCTCGCGGCTAAGCAGGCTGAGTTCACCCCTGAGGAATACGACAAACTTGTCGATCGCATTGACCAAGATCGCAAAGAGATTAATCGCCTAATTCGCAAAGGTATCGATGATGTCCCAGTCATCAAGTTCCTGACAGATCGGGGACGACTACCAAACTACGCATTCCCAGAGGAGGGCGTCAAACTGACTTCATTGCTGTCGCGTCGCGAGGATAGCGGCAGTGGTGATGAAGACAATCTTTACTCAGTCGAATACATGCGTGCCGCGAGTTCAGCGCTGAGCGAGTTTGCACTTGGACAGATCTTTTATGCCAATGGCCGGCAGGTTGAAATATCCAGATTGGATATGTCCTCTGAAGATTTAACAGAATGGTACTTCTGCCCAACCTGTTCACACGTCGAGAACGCTAAAACGACCGACCACCATACCAACTGTCCACGTTGCGGAGATGACATGTGGTCAGACTCTGGCTCCAAGCATGACGTAGTGGAGCTCAAATCGGTTCTCGCTATCAGTTCGGAAGAGAAGGCAACGATTCGCGATACCGATCAGCGCACACAGGTTCAATTCGATCGAGCAATGGTGCCTCATTATGAAGCATCGGATATATCAGCCGCGTGGCTATCTAATGATGATAAGACCAGCGCGCCGTTTGGTTACGAGCTAATCTCACGCTGTACCTTCCGTGACTTCAACTTTGGGAAGCGCGCAGATGCTCCTGTAGGGCCGCGTATAGCCGGGATACAGCGTGCATCGAATCCGTTCAGGATTTGTAAGCATTGTGGTACTCACCAGTCGCCATTCTTGAAGCCAGATGAGACGGGCGAACATCCTCCATCGTGTACAGTCATTAAGAACGGTGAGGACTCCCAAACTGATTGGCTAAGCGCCAGCTTCTTGATGAGGTCATTCGACACTGAGGCAATTCGCGTCATCATTCCAGTGGCCGGTGAAGTTGATTACGACGAGATTAAAAGTTTTGTCGCTGCGATCAATCTCGGTATGCGTCGCTACTTTGCGGGTCGAGTAGACCACATACGCTCGGCTGTTGTGGAAGCCCAAATAGACGGCTTATCTAAGGTACGCAGCTTATTCCTATACGACGCGGTACCGGGTGGTAGCGGATACCTGAGACAACTCGCTGACAATCCAGGTGCGATGAAAGCAGTCGTACAAAGCGCTTTTGAGGCTCTTGATACGTGTCCGTGTAACCATGAAGGCAAAACTGGTTGTTATCGATGTGTTAAGTCATATCGATCACAGTTTGGCCCTGGCGAGCCTGACAGAGACCTTGCTCGGTCTATGATGGAATCGGTTCTAAATCAGTGGGAATCGCTAACCAAATCAGATGCAGCACTCGATACGCAACTTTCAAACAGCCTAATCCGCAGCGAACTTGAGTCTCTATTCTTGAATCGTTTGGCGAGCATGCCCGGCTGGACGCTTACACCTAAAGTGGTGGGTGACGGTACTCGTGGTTTTGTCTTGTCGACCGGCGATAAGTCTCCGATGTGGACAATCGAACCGCAGGTCCAGATCAAAAACCGTTTTAAGCGCATGCCGCAAAAAGTCGTCGATTTTTTGATGACACCGCTTGATTCAAAGGTCTCTAAACCCATCGTCATTGAAACAGATGGAATACGTTACCATGCGGATTCGATCACCAAGGACATCCATGATCGTCTTGATATGATCCGTTCCGGTGAAGTACATGTTTGGTCTTTTGCTTGGCATGATTTACAGCAGGACAGTCAGAAGTCTCTCAGTAATCCATTAAGTGCTGCAGCGTTTAATGCACAAACCCAAGCCAATATTGGTCGTGTTTTAGCACACCCGACCTTCGATCCTTATAAAGCTCGAATAGCTGATATTCAAAACTTGGGGTCGTTTGAGCTCTTTGTTACTGCACTCAGCGCTCCTGGATATTCTTTACCGCCAACGGCTGTACTTCTGAGAGGCATGGTGGGTGCGATTCCATCGAATACCATCGACCGATTTAACGCACTCAGAGCTGAGAACAGAGATTGGTTGCTAGAACAGCCACTTGGGCAGTTCTCTCATGCGGCAAAACTAGGCTTGGCTATCAGTCTTGATAAGACACCACTCAGTGACTTCGGTACGCGTATTGACGACCTTAGAGCGCTTATTTGTTTTGACCATCAACCGATTCAGTCTGAAGCGGAAATTACGGATGAATTTGTGTCAGCCTTTCGAGGGCTATGGAGAACCGTCAACATTCTCCAATATTTCCCTAGACTACATATGGAGTTCCCAGGGCTCGATACGCTAGACCCTCCTTCGTCACCAACGGATAAACCAACTGCTGGCGAAGTTGATGCGGCCTGGGCGGAAGTCCGCGCTGAGGTACTCGATGATTACCACGCGCTCATTGATGCCCTAATTGCAGCTGAGATTGAAGCCCCTGACGCTATTGGTGAAGAGTTGATGCAGGGAAGTCGTGTAGTTGGAGCTGCTGAAATCGGTTGGCGCGAAAAAAATATTTGGGTAACGGACGACGATACCCTATCTCTCGAAAACTTAATCATTTGGGATCTTACTGCTGAGACCATTCCGGCAGTCATCGCGGACATTATTTCGCGACTGGAAACCTCAGAGGAGGATAAATAATGAACGCAGCGATAGGTAAGCGCGTCTCTTACGACCAAGGGTGTTTAAAGTCAGTTAGAAAGCTGCCGGACTATGTTTCAGGCAAATTTTTGGACTTGATGTCCCGTTACATGGATAACCCGGCTGGTAACGGTCTTAATTTAGAATCAGTCGAAGGCAGCAAAGATAAGTCGTTAAAATCACTTAGGCTCGATCAAAATTACCGAGCCATCGCGTTTGAAACTGCCAAAGACATCATGTTCGTTCACGTCAACGAACATGACAAAGCGTACCGGTGGGCTGAAGGACGACGTGTGAAGCTGGATACGGCAACGAACCGTATTCGTATCGTTGAGGAAATCGAGCAATCTCAAGTCGAAGTAGACAATCAGCTGGAGGAAACAGGGCTTTTCAGTGACTTCAAAGATAAAAAATTACTCTCGCTCGGGGTCGCCCAAGAAGCGGTCGCTATTGCTCGCACTATACAGTCTGAACAGGAGTTAGATGAATCAGAAGACCGATTCGATCCATTAAGTTTTCAGGTGCTATATGCGCTTGCGGCTGGCTATTCAGAAGAAGAGGTTTACTCGATAGTGGGTGGGGCGCTGGATGATGACCCGTCCACCGCTGATGACGATAAATCCTTTGAAGATCTGATCGATACCGAGGAGAGTCGCCAGACCATCTTCACCCCTCAAAGTATTGAAGAGCTTCGTCGATTCTTTGATGGCGAACTCGAGGGATGGCGGGTGTGGCTTCATCCAGAACAACGAAAACTGGCTTACAAAGACTACAATGGTCCTGCGATGGTTCGTGGTGGGGCAGGTACAGGTAAGACCGTTGTCGCCATGCATCGGGCCAAATGCATTGCAGACCAATTGGCGGCTGATCCTCGCTCAAAAGGTCAACGAGTCTTGATCACTACCTTTACGACCACGCTAGCCAAAGACATTGAGTCGAACTTAAAAACACTGTGCCCTGAGCATATGACTGCACCGACTCCAAGAATCGAAGTGCTTAACTTGGATCGTTGGGCGAGCCAGTACCTCAAGAAAAAACAATTTGAACGTCGTGTAGCGAATACCGCTCAGGACGAAGAGCAGCTCAATGATCTGTGGACTGAGACTTTCGATGCGTTTGTCTTGCCAGAAGGTTTAACCGAAGCCTTTGTGCGAGCCGAGTGGGAGCAAATCATCCAAGCAAAAGGCATTGATGACTTAAACGGCTATCTCCGAGCTTCTCGCGCCGGCCGCGGTACGCCTCTTAACAGATCTAAACGCAAAGAGTTGTGGAATCTATTCGCCACGTATCGCGCCAAGTTAATACAAAGCGGACTAGCAGAACGCGACGATGTATACCGGGAAGCCATCCCGCTCCTGAATGCTGAACCCGGTAAACTTGGATACGCTACAGTCATTGTCGACGAAGCTCAGGATATGGGTGAGCAGGCTTTTCGCTTGATTCGGGCATTAATACCTGAAAGCCAAAACAACGATAAGAACTCAATCTTCATTGTGGGTGACGCGCATCAGCGCATTTACGGTAGACGAGCAAGTATGTCCTCATGTGGTATCAACATCGTCGGCCGCTCTCGTAAGCTCAAACTCAATTACAGAACAACGCACGAGATCCGGGCATGGGCTGTGGCTGTTCTGAAAGGGCTCAAGGTAGACGATTTGAACGAAGGCGAGGATACGCTGGACGGCTACGTCAGTGTTGACCACGGTATGCAGCCATTACTCGTTGGTTATGGTTCAGAAAGTGAGGAGTTATCTGCTCTTGCACAGTGGGTAAAAGAGCTCCCGAGTGATTCGATTCGCGACTCAGAAATTGGAATCCTCGCGTTTACCAATAAGCAACTAGCGTCTATTCAGGAGTCTCTTTCTGCACACAGCGTTGAAACCATGCTGCTCTCTTCCGACAAAGCGGATGATCGAAGTGAAGCCGGAGTAAGGCTTTGCACTATGCATCGCGCGAAAGGTCTGGAATTCAAAGCCGTAGCGATTCCATTCATGTCTGCCAGCCTATTTCCACCTGAGTGGCTGTTGAAGAAAGCTGTTGATGAGGCGGACAGAGAGGATATCGAAGCACAATTGAAATCACTACTGCATGTTGCTGCAACCCGAGCTAAAGGGCATTTGCGCGTCAGTTGGTCAGGTAGTCCAAGCCCATTTATTGCAGAAACGTTAGGGGAGTAACTGCTTAATGATCCCAGATGAAATTATCAAACGCGGAGAAGAGGCAATGTCTCGAGATCCACGCCATTTCCCCTACGGGTATTTCTCAGGCGGCTCGTTTGTGCTCGATTCAACCCGTGTTTTTATGTGGTTTTCCTCACCTAACGAGCTAATTGATCATATCTGTGAGTGCGATCCTATTGTTCACGATCTCGATGCGGACGAAGCGCAGTCCTTTGCGGTCAAGGTTCGCGAAATTGTTGGCGAACCTGTCGAGTTTAGCGATGACAAACTCCAGCAAGTGAATGACACCGCAAAAGCATTCCTCTGCGTCGAATGGTGGGGCACCTTTGAAGAACTAACCAATGGGAATTCAGATCTTGCGACAGGTATTCGCGAATGGATGCGAGAGGACGGATCTGATAGCCCGATCGCTGAGTCCGAAATGGATGAGTTCGTTGAGCTTGTTCAGAACTATGGATTCTGAGGAGATTCAATGTCAGGTCGCTACCGCACTATCCAGATATATCTGCCCAATGGGGATCCAACCGGTATCCGCATTGCTGAGCTCACAACCTCGATCATTCGAGTCATTGAAATACCCAGAAGCCAAATCACTCAATTTCTCAAGAGTGAAGAGGCTAACCAGGTAGGGTTTTACTTTTTGTTCGGTGGCGATAGTAAAGACGAAGTTTATATCGGCCAGTCCGGTAATCTGGGTTCGCGTTTATCTCAGCACAGCAAGGATGACAAACGAGACTGGGAGCGAGCACTTGCAGTAGTGTCCTTGACCAATAATCTCACACAAACGCATGTGCTGTATTTGGAGTCGTTGAGCATAGAGCGCGCCAAGGCCTGCGATCGATACAGAGTGATCAACGGAAACGGCGGTCAGCGGCCTCACACACCTATTCCTCTGCGTGACGATTGCGATGAAATCCATGAAATAGCCTCGCTTTTAATGGCCACGTTGGGCTATCCGATTTTCGAAAAATTGGTCGATGAGTCAAACGAAGACGAGCGCGAAATTTTCTACTGCACACGCACAGGTGCTAACGCTCAGGCGGTCTACACAAACGAGGGCCTGGTTGTGCTCAAAGGGTCGACCGGTCTGCTTAACCCCAAAGGTAAATCCAGAGCGGATTTAGTGAATGCGAGAGACCGACTGATTGAAATCGGTGTGCTTGCTGTCGAAGGTGAGTTCACCCGATTTACAAAGGACTGGTTGTTTTCGACACCCAGTGGTGCCTCTAACGCTGTCGTTGTCATGCCTTCTAATGGATGGCGTGAGTGGAAAACCGCCAGTGGAATTACGCTCGACGAGCTTCATCGCTCTGGACCCGCAAATGAAGAGAGCGAGTAATCTATAGTCACCTATCGATATCAAGGACTGAATATGGATACAACAACCCCCCACGAACATGCCTATGACCTCTTATCTGAAGGTAAGTATGACGAGCTAATTGCCTTTATTACTCCACATGTCAAAGCAAAGGACTCGTGGGCTGAAGCCATGCTTGGGCAGTGCTACCGCATGGGTGCGGGCGTTGAGCAAGATCTCGCGGTTGCGAAGCACTACTATGAACTTTCAGCGAACCAAAAAAATCCACAGGGGCAACTACTCTTTGGACACCACTTACTCTTCGAAGGTGATGTTGAAGAAGGCAGGAAACAGCTTGAATTAGCATTCGAAGGCGGTATTACCTCGGCAGCAGATTATCTAGCCCAAAGTTTCTTTAATGAGTCGAACGAGCCAGGCACAACCGAGTTTGCTATGGGTCTGATGTGGCTTAGGAC
>Ga0209955_1000273_pt1 | contig 19413 bp, 19 predicted proteins | sample SalPonA_A_H2O_MG_FD_185716 | JGI IMG/M metagenome (GOLD analysis project Ga0209955, IMG submission 185716) | Water microbial communities from South San Francisco under conditions of wetland restoration - Salt Pond MetaG R2A_A_H2O_MG (SPAdes)... | ecosystem: Environmental > Aquatic > Non-marine... | reverse complement strand
GAGGGAAAGGTGAAAAGAACCCCGGGAGGGGAGTGAAAAGAACATGAAACCATAAACTTACAATCAGTAGGAGGACGACTAAAACGTCTGACTGCGTGCCTGTTGAAGAATGAGCCGGCGACTTATAGGTAGTGGCAGGTTAAGGCAGAGAATGCCGGAGCCATAGTGAAAGCGAGCCTGAATAGGGCATATGTCACTGGTTATAGACCCGAACCCGGATGATCTAACCATGGTCAGGTTGAAGCTTAGGTAATACTAAGTGGAGGACCGAACCGACTGATGTTGAAAAATCAGCGGATGAACTGTGGTTAGGGGTGAAATGCCAATCGAATTCGGAGCTAGCTGGTTCTCCCCGAAATGCGTTTTGGCGCAGCGATAAATGTTATAACTTAGGGGTAAAGCACTGTTACGTATGCGGGCTGGTAATTCGGTACCAAATCGTTGCAAACTAAGAATACTAAGTGTAGAATTTATCAGTGAGACTGTGGGGGATAAGCTCCATTGTCAAGAGGGAAACAGCCCAGAGCACCAGTTAAGGCCCCTAAATAATTACTAAGTGATAAAGGAGGTGGGAGTGCATAGACAATCAGGAGGTTTGCTTAGAAGCAGCAATCCTTTAAAGAGTGCGTAATAGCTCACTGATCGAGTAAACCTGCGCCGAAAATGTACGGGACTAAGTAATTTGCCGAAACTGTGCGATATATTTTGAATATATCGGTAGGGGAGCGTTCTGTTGTAGATTGAAGTATTAACGTAAGTGGATATGGACGAAGCAGAAGTGAGAATGTCGGCTTGAGTAACGAAAATATAGGTGAGAATCCTATACCCCGAAAACCCAAGGTTTCCTCCGGAAGGCTCGTCCGCGGAGGGTAAGTCAGGACCTAAGGCGAGGCTGAAAAGCGTAGTCGATGGATAACGGGTTAATATTCCCGTACCATTATTTATTGATAACGAGGGACGGAGAAGGCTAAGCTGGCCGAATTTTGGTTATCGGTTTAAGCGTTCGAGATGTTGAGAAACGGAGAAAACGTTTTGAGTTGAGGCGCGAGTACGAGATGCTACGGCATTGAAGCAGTGTATGTCAGACTTCCAAGAAAAGCTCGCAATGTCATAAATAAATAATGCCTGTACCATAACCGACACAGGTGGGTAGGTAGAGTATACTAAGGGGCGCGAGATAACTCTCTCTAAGGAACTCGGCAAAATGACTCCGTAACTTCGGGAGAAGGAGTGCCTTATTTATAAGGTTGCAATAACAAGATCCAAGCAACTGTTTACCAAAAACACAGGTCTCCGCTAAGTCGTAAGACGATGTATGGGGGCTGACGCCTGCCCAGTGCCAGAAGGTTAAAGAAGTTGGTTAGCATTTGCGAAGCTGATAACTGAAGCCCTGGTGAACGGCGGCCGTAACTATAACGGTCCTAAGGTAGCGAAATTCCTTGTCGGGTAAGTTCCGACCCGCACGAAAGGCGTAATGATTTGGATACTGTCTCGGAGAGGGGCTCGGTGAAATAGACTTGTCTGTGAAGATGCGGACTACCTGCACCTGGACAGAAAGACCCTATGAAGCTTTACTGTAACTTGAAATTGAAATTGGACTTTATTTGCGCAGTATAGGTGGGAGGCGTTGAGTTTATTCTTGTGGGAATTTAGGAGCCATCAGTGAGATACCACTCTGGTAATGTTAGATTTCTAACTTTGTATCATCAACTGGTCAAAGAACAGTTTCAGGCGGGCAGTTTGACTGGGGCGGTCGCCTCCCAAACGGTAACGGAGGCGTACAAAGGTTTCCTCTGAACGTGTAGAAATCGTATCTAGAGTGTAAAGGCATAAGGAAGCTTGACTGTGAGACCTACAAGTCGAGCAGGGACGAAAGTCGGTCTTAGTGATCTGACGGTACTGAGTGGAAAGGCCGTCACTCAACGGATAAAAGTTACTCTAGGGATAACAGGCTGATCTCCCCCAAGAGTTCACATCGACGGGGAGGTTTGGCACCTCGATGTCGGCTCATCGCATCCTGGGGCGGTAGTACGTCCCAAGGGTTGGGCTGTTCGCCCATGAAAGCGGTACGCGAGCTGGGTTCAGAACGTCGTGAGACAGTTCGGTCCATATCCGGTGTAGGCGTTAGAATATTGAGAGGAGCCTTCTCTAGTACGAGAGGACCGAGAAGGACATACCTCTGGTGTACCAGTTATCATGCCAATGGTAAACGCTGGGTAGCTATGTATGGAGAGGATAACCGCTGAAAGCATCTAAGTGGGAAGCCCACCTCAAGATAAGTATTCTCATCACGTAAGTGAGTAAGGTCACGGGAAGACTACCCGTTTGATAGGCATTAAGTGTAAATATAGTAATATATGAGCTGAGATGTCCTAATAGACCGAGGACTTGAATTTTTATATAGTTACTAATTTTTTTAGTAACTATTTTTGCTTTGGTGTTTTTAGTGTACTAAGCGGACCCACACTGACCCATCTCGAACTCAGTTGTGAAACGTTATAAATCGACGACAATACTTGAAGGGAGACCTTCTGGAAAGATAGTTCAATGCCAAAGTTTTTAAACAATATAACAGAAAGCAGCTATAAAATATGCTGATTATAGAAAATGGCAAGAACAGCTCTTAAATGAGCTAAATTCACCCTTAGGTGAAACATTCAGGGATCGTAAGATCATCTGGGTTCAAGATGAAAAAGGTTCGGCGTTTAAAAAATTGCCATTAGATCGACCAGACCGAATTAGAATGATGGTTTGTAAGATGACAGAGAAAGAGGATGTGGATGCGTTTTGTTTTAACTAATAAATATTAATGTTTTAATCAATTTTAACTTATAAAAAAGTGTCCGTATTAGTGGACACTTTTTGAACCTATTAAGAGTTAACAAGTTCAGTTAACCTCGAATCAATAGGAATACCCTTTTTTCTAAGTTTTCTAATGATAAATCGAGCCATTGCCTTAGTAATTTTACCTTCTTAAAGTATTTATGCTCACAGAAAGAGGGGTTGAATTTTAAGAAACTGCCATTAGACCAGCCAGCCAGAATCAGAATGATGGTTTGCAAGATGACGGAGAAGGAAGATGTAGATGCATTTTGCTTTGACTTCACTAGGACTTTGGATGAAAACACTAGCATCCGCAGTATGTTCCAGGTATTGGAAGAAATCAAGAATGGCGATATTCTTTCAGCCATGTTCGGTAATCCTATGGAGTCGATTATACCCTGTCTTTTCGTTCTCATATTCACGAATGAAGACATTTCTGGGTATTATCAGTATTTATTAAAAGACCGTTGGCAAGCATATGCAATAATCAAAAATGAATTATTAGCAATTACGAAGTTTGAACCACACAACCAAAATTTGGGCCTCGATTTGCGTCGGGTTCTGGGTCCAATTCGCCGTGGGGTAACGATGAACCTGATCCATGTCAGAAAGCTGCTGTTCCACCTCGTAATCAATGGAACTTTGACGATGAATTTTATCGTTATGACGCTAACCAAGATAAAAAAAATAAACACGAAGATCAAACTCCCATTCAAGGTGAATGTCGACCTCGAGTTCTGCAATCTAGAATTAACGAGGACGAGGGGTTAATAAAAGCAGCCGAAAAAGCTTGTAGAAGCCAAAAAGTTCAAGATGATATAAATGCTATGATATAAATGCTATGGAAGAGCAAATTCGTCAAGGTAACATGAACCCCGGGATTGGCTCTAAACCTGTAGGTGAGGAGATAACCGAATTTCGTGGTAAAAACGATGGTCAGATTCTCGCACGAGAGTCTGAAAATGGGGTAGTTGAAATTCTTGGTAAATCGGTAAAAAGACCGAAAAATCAACAATATGTTATTGACCAAGCAAAGAAAGTATTTCCCAAAAATGAAAAGTAGATTAAAATTATAATTCTATGGAAAAAAATAATGATTTTTCAATTCAAATAGATCAAAATCAATTGAGAGATTTAAAAGATCCCTTTAATTCAAATATTGAAGTGTTTGTTACATTCAAAGACGGGTTGACAGTATCAATTATTGTGGGTACACCTAAAAATATTGAGTACCTAATGGCGAAGGACCGGGTTAAATTTTATGGCCCCGGACTTCCTTGGATAATTGTTAAAGAACTAACAGTTGAAACTATTCATGACGCCATACAAGGTTATATGGACGATTGCCCAAACGGTTATTGGTTAAAATTATATTATTTCTGGAATGATTTAGATATTACGATATTTGATCCGTTAGACCCTTTGGAGATAGATGAATCAACTCAATTAAATTTATTTATAAAGTTAGATCAATTAAAAACTGAATTAAATAAATCATTAAAATTACTTGAGAATTTGAAATCGAATTCAGAAAAGTCTCAGTCTCAGCTGGATGAACAAGCTTGCTCTAACTGAAAAATACTTAAATTTTACAAACGCTCTTTTACTATTTACGAGTTTGTTAGCTATTATTCAAATATTCGATATTTTTTTAGTATTTTAATAAAAAATTCTTGAAAAGTTTTAATTATTTCTACGACGAAAACTTTTCAAGAATTTTTCACGAGCACTAGTATCATGCATCTTCAACAAGAAAGATTGTCTGGTATCAAATATATTAGAGGCTGCGCTAGGATCTTGATATTTTGCGTAGGAACCTTTTCCTTTAAAATAGTTTATTGAATCTAACTCTTTTTCACTGTAGAGGCTAGAATCGTCTATCATTCTTAATCTTATAATTTCCTTTTTTTTTATCAGAGCTGATTTGTAACACTTAGCTTGTTTTTCCTGATAAGCCATTCGATCTTCCCAGTCTGGGAAGTGTCTTTCTAATCGACGATGAAGATCTGAATCCATCTTTCGACTACCTACTTTATCACTTGAACTACCTGCCCTTAATTGAACCACAACTGCCTGAGATTGACAGGGGAATTCAGAAACAGGAGATAAAGCACCAAAAGCTCTTCAGAAGCTTTTTATACGCCTCTGAAGACCTATTTGAAGACTTACTCTAATTGGTCAATACGTTTCTGTCTTTCTTGATCAGATAATTTCAATAATTTTTTTTTCATTTTAACTATTGACGCACGAGCTAATTTTTTTTAATGTGATAGTGTATGTGCGATAGTATGCATTAAATAGCAGTTTTAGTCTCTCATTTAAGTTCGTAAAAAAATATCTATTTCTAGTCAGCACTTTTAATGAAATAAATTTAATAAGATAAGATTAATTTTTATTAATGTTATATTATAATATAATATTAAATAAATTATATACACAACTAGTTAGTAAATTATGAATTGGAATGAAATTCAAAATTTTTTATCAAACATTGTTTTTGGTGTTTTATTAATCGCAATGATAAGCTATTGGATCAATTTATCCTTTTTTAATGAAAAATCTTTTTTATTAAAGTTTGGACAAGCTAATACTATTTTTGCAAATATTCTATTATTTTTTATTCTGTGTTCGCGATGGATTGTTGCAGGATATTTTCCATTAAGTAATTTATATGAATCTTTATTATTTTTGACTTGGATCTTATTAACTGTTTATTTATACATAGAAGTAAAAACGAAGAGTCGATTAATTGGGGCAATTCTAATTCCAATTACCCTATTAATCAATGGATTTTCAAATTTAACTCTTTCCCCAGAGATGCAAAAGTCTAGTCCATTAGTTCCTGCATTACAATCTAATTGGTTAATGCTTCATGTAAGTATGATGCTATTAAGTTATGGGACATTGATAATGGGATCACTATTATCTATTTTATTTTTAGTTATTTCAAAAAATAAAAACATTGATTTACAATTAACTGAAAATTCATCCTTACCACTATATAATGTAATGTTGGAATATTATGAAACAAAGGTTGTTGTACCAACAACTACTATTTCCGAGCTTAGTAAATTAAAATTATTACAAAGTTTAGATAATTGGAGTTATCGAATTATCGGGTTAGGTTTTCCATTTTTAACAATTGGTATTATCTCAGGGGGTGTTTGGGCTAATGAAGCTTGGGGTTCATATTGGAGTTGGGATCCCAAAGAAACTTGGGCTTTAATAACTTGGTTAGTTTTTGCGACTTATTTACACGCTCGAATTACAAAAGGCTGGGAAGGTAATCGAACAGCAATTCTTGGAGGGTTAGGTTTTTTCGTGATTTGGATTTGCTATTTAGGAGTTAATTTTTTAGGAAAAGGACTTCATAGTTATGGTTGGATTTCCTGATTTAAAATTTTCACCTATAAAAAATCTGACCAGTAATAATACCGTTTTAATCGATTAAAAAAGAGTCCGTCTTACGTTCGAAATGAGTCCGTATTAGTGGACTCTTTTCGAACCTGTTAAGAGGCAACAAGCTCAGCTAACTCCGGGTCAATAGGAACACATTTTTTTTAAGCTTTCTGATGATAAATCGAGCCATTGGCTTGGTAATTTTACCTTCTCGAATAGCTTTAATTAAACTCTTCATCATAAGATAGAAACTAGAACGGGAATTAGTAAATAATATGTAAATGATACCAACTATACAAAGCACAAAATTATGACGTCCAAATGGTGATTTCAAATTTAAATATTTTGTTAATAATGAATGCGCGAGCTTTTTTTTTCTTCAAACGATATCGTTTCATCTTCTAAAATATCAAATAGATATTTCAAGCTTTGTTCGTATTGGTCTAAATATATTTTTCTTCCCTCAACCAGGATAAATTTCTTTTTTTCTAAGTGTGACAAGTTCTGTGGAATTGACTCACGTCAACATATACTAATTGAAGTTATGGGAATTTGACTAATTACTACACCAGCACTAGGAACTAAACTGCTGGTAAGTCCATGTTCCATTAAAAACGCTAGTATAGCTTGAGCTAAAGCAATACCACCAGATAGAGTTTCAACCCCGCGGGGAAGTCTTTCTTTAGATTCAGGTGAACCGTTTAAAAATTCTGGATGATTTTCAAGACACCTTTTAGATAAAATCTGTAATACTCCACCTGTTACGGTACCAAAAATCATTATTTTTTTCGACCGAAAGATAATCTCAAACTCATTAAATTCATTTTTACTGACCTTAAATTTGCAAATAAATATTAAATAATAACATAAAAGTTATAAAAATACAAATTATTTAGTTTAGCTTAGAGTTTACCTTAAATCGACACTTATTGGAGTAGGGATTAATGAAATATTATATGGAAGGGTTATAAAAATATGCTCTCAGCGACGCATTAAGGGGTCTAAAATGAAAATAAATGAAGTTCAGGTAATATAATTTTTGGTCGGTCGGAAAGATTAAATATAATTAAAATATAAAAAACTATTGTGTTTCTTTATGAAATTCTATATACTTTGATTATCTATTTAATTACGATTTAATATTCATGCCAGAATTTTTAAAAGAACTATTGAAAATACTCGTTTGTTGTATATTACTTGGGGTTACACTAAAACTAACTGAGATTATCTGGAAACTATAAATTAAATAAATATCATGCCTAATAATCTAATAATAACTCCTAAAGCTTTCGCTATTATCTTAATAGCATCCGCTGGTAAGGAGGTTGGTAGCGTTATGATACAACTTCTGGAGCAGTTACTCATGGAAGCTCAAAGCAGGGCAGTTAATTTCGGAATTCAGTATGGAGCGATGGCAATCGGACAGGCTGTTGTTGGGTCGAAATTCGTAGATCCTACTGCACCTGCAAAATTATTTGTACAGGGAGTTGAATCATTAACTAATGCCTCTAGTCCTGAAGAAGCAGCGAGTCGAGGTACTATTGCGGCTGCTGTTCTAATTCTCTCAAGCTTATCTTCGGAAGATCCAAATGCTTCCTTAACGTTCGGTGGGTTTTTATTAGTACTTGCACAAAATGTTCTTCTACCAGGGTCTCAGGTTATCCTTTCTAAAGGTTTGCTTAAATTTTATGTTATCAAAAATATTTTAATTCGAGTTATCACTGAAATTCAAGTCGAATGAAAAAGAGGAAAACTAACATTGACTCGGGCGAGACTTAAATTTAATATCTTTAGAAATCAAGAAAAGAAAGACTTTGTTTTTAAATATCTTCGATTTAAAAAACGGAAAATAAAAATTTTATCTCGTGATATTTCGTTACCCGTTCCTTATCAAAAAGAACTGATTATCAAACAGCCTGTAATTGGCTTAACCATAGAATAAAAAATATATAGAATTTCATGATTAAACATAATAGTTTTTTATATTTTAATTATATTTAATCTTTCCGACCGACCAAAAATCCTTCTATTTTGATTTGAAGGCATGATTGGTTTTGGAAAAGTGATTTTATTTTTTTCACTTTCCCAAAAACCATCTCAGAAATCCAATACTTCGACTTCTTTAAATTCATTTCCACTATGATAATGTCTAATCAACTTACAGATTAATAAATTGTAAACTGAATTGGTTCCGCTATCAAAAGGTGAAAAATAAATTTGAGATAATTTATAATTTGTTCCAAGAGATTGATTGAGCGACCCCAATCCAGAAAGGACTTGTTCCAAAACTTCTTCTTTTGAAGTTCGTATTCTGCTTTTATCGATGTTAGGAAAATCCCATTCGATTACTTCAATATTATTATCACTCTTGTTTTTATTATCAAAAGTCACACCTAAAATATTATCTTGAGAACTTGTTATTCGAGTAATTCGGTATATATTATCTTTTTTAAAAAATCCCATTTTGTTGAGTTTTAATTTAATAAATATTGTTAAAATTGATTTTCCCATGGCGCACCATCGAAACGAGTTTGAGCACGATTATATGCTTCATTGTAGCCCGAACCATATTTTAATTCGTGATGTCGTTCGGCGCATTCATGCTTTATCCAGGTAATATCATCTTGAGTGTGAGTTCCAGTTTGGAGCCGTTTCCAAGCTAAAGCTTGTTCAAGAGTGACATCACTTTTACAAAACCAATAATTTTATATAAATTTACCTACCTAACATAAAACCCAACCGATTTTTTATTGATTCTACAGCTGAAAACAAATCTTCTCTAGTCTGATCTTGACCCTGTTCCCGAGTAAGATCAAAACCTATTATATCTAACGTATATTCTTTTGTAATCGCATTTACTGCAGATGCCAACCGATCCACTGCTGATACTGGTAAGGCTCTAAATGAAAAAGTTTTTTGACCAATCCTCAACCATCGTACAAAAGTTGATTTACCAGACCCACCTTCAACATCTTCAACATAAATTACTTTACGATTTCGGAGAAAATTTTCTTTTTTTTTCAAAAAATTAAATAAGTCATCTTGCCAAGGCTTTAATATCATAGAATTTGCAAATTATTCATTAAATTTATTTTTTTTACCAGCATAAAATGGACCTTCGACTCTGGTCTCGATTTTTGTTACATAGGCTTCTGCAGCATCTTTACTATAAGTCTTACTTAAAGTTAAACCAGATATATCTTTAAATCGTTCCTGAAACAAGCTTAAAACTGTTTTTTTCGACTGTCTAGAGCCATATAGTGTTAAACAACCTTGCCAATGTAATTTCTTCGCTGTAGTTCCTTTTTCTTTTTGAAAACAAACATAGTCACAAGTATAATCAAAAAATTTAATTAACGTCAACTTATTTGGAAGTTTTTTTCCTTCACCATAAGCATACCAAGTAAAAAACCAATGTTTTGAATTTGTGTTCATAATTTTATTTTTAATCTATAAATTATTAAGAGTTAAGAAAACGGGGGTAGGGGTTTAGCTCGCTTCGCTGTCGTTCCAACCTCTACCCCCTTAATACTTCCCTTTATTATATATATTAAAGGGAAGGGAATTTAGGGAATATAGTTTAATATATACTGTTAAATCAACAAATTAAACTTCCCATATTGTTAATATTTAGCTAAAACCTTCCCTAAATTTGGGAAGGTTTTCTAAAACTAGCATTCGTTTAAGAGTCATTCCAAGACTTAGTCATATTTTTAACAAATTCGAATGTATGTGTTAACTTATCCCATGTTAAATCTGAACCCGATGCCACATGTCCTGTAATATTTAAAGGAATTTCAGTTTTAAGAGGAGTAGCTCTAAAAAATGGTCCTGTTAATTTATTTATTACATATTCACCTAACCAAATTGGACTTAAAGCGATATGTGATACGCCATCAAAAAATTTTGAAAGAGTCGGTAAAGGTGAAGTTATATAAGCCCAAAAACGACAAGTTACACCTGTAAAATAAGCAATTGGTAAGGTACTCTTTAATAGCTCCCTACTAAGCAAAAAACGATTTGTACCTCCTAACACTCCCAGAGCACGATATCCCCAATAACCTAAAGAAGTAGAAGCAATACCATTGTTTAATTTATATAAGCGTTGAGCCCACTTAGATGTAAAAAAGAATCTTTTATATGTATCAGTGATAAAGTTTACCCCTTCTTCTTCAAATTCTCTTACCGATAAACCCTTTTTCTCACAATCATCTCGAAATTTAGTTAATGAAGTTGTTAATTGTTTTACTTCTGATTGATCATATCTTGTAACCTCTTGATCAGACAAATTTTCTCTAACCTTTAAATACTGATCACTTAATTGTTCAATTTTCTTTTTACATAAAAGCCGATAATCGTCAGATTTCATTTGTTTTAAGTCTTGAGTTGTAAAATCATCAAATGTTTTTGATTTAATAAACTCAGAGTTAGCTAAATTATCTAAATCTGCTAACGTTTTTGTAAATTTACGTGTTGAAGTCATATCTAAAATTATTTTCTAATATAGCAGTTGAATTACCTCTTCTGATTACTCAAAGGGACTGCTGGCTCCTTGATCATGATTTTAAAACAATTATTTGACATTAACAAAAAAATAGTGAATACTATACTTTGTTAATGTCGTCATTATCTTTATTCTCTGAGTTTAGTTCCTGTGATGTTAGAGCATTATAGGAACTATTTTTATACAATTTAAAATTCACTGGAGTTAAGGCTTCTGGATGAATAGCATTTTTATCAGATACAATTAAACCATCTTTTGTTGGTCGACAAACCACCCATCTATCATAAGATAAATAATTCCTAATATTAGAAAAATTAATATTACTAAAAATAATTACAATAGGTGGATCAAAAATAGCTTCATTAAATTTACCATACATCACATCAATTACATAACCATTTTTTATGTTTTTTCTTCATCAGCATTTTAAGTCACTATTTTGAACTTAATCCCATTTGACAGACTTTTGTTAATTACAAATTTTATAATAATACACGTAAAAGTGTCCATCGAATGGATCACTTTTACGTGTATTATTTATGGCTTGAATTTACCATTTTATTTTTTTATTAGTTGAGTCTATAAAATATGTTACTAGAATTGCCTACAACCTCTAACCCTGAAGTTATTGAGTTGCGTCAGTTTAATTTTCATGATTCAAAACAATTTGTGAAACATTGTTCTATTCTAAATTTTGACATAAAAAATTTTCGTTTAAACTTAAGGAACTTTCTTTAGTAATTTTAAAAATTTTCATAAATAAAGAATTTGTTATTCATGAAAACATTGACTTCTAAGTAAAAAATTCTAATCTAATTAGTTGATTTTTTAAATAAACGTGAAGCGTTACTATTTAAACTAGTCTCTAATTTTGAATCGAAATTATTTGAACTTTCTAAATCAGAATCATTATCTAATAATGATTGGTTACGTTCACTGATTTGTTCCTTTGTAGTCTTTTCATTATCTTCTAATAAACTTGGGTCAACATCACTAAAATCAACTTCAACTTGTAGTTCATTTGTATATGTTAATAATGTTCCTTCAACTTTTTTACGACTTACAATAATTTTTGTATTTGGATATAAAGTTTTTGATAAACATTGTTCAGCAAGAGTATCTTCTAAATACTTCATTATTGCTCGACGTAATGGTCGCGCACCATAAATTGGATCATACCCTTCATCCGTTAAGAAAGCTTGAACAGCCAAATCAACAATTAGGTTAATCCCTTTTTCTTTTAAACGTTTTTGTACGGACTTAATCATCAACTCACAAATTTCCCAAATATCAATTCGTGTTAAATGGTTAAAAACAATAATTTCGTCAATTCGATTTAGAAATTCTGGTCTAAAGAAATTTTTAAGTTCTTCATTTACAAGTTTTGTCACTCGTTCAAACACTTCTGGGTCTTTAATTGGTTCAGAAACAGGTTCCCAACCTAAAACTGCATCTGGAGTTATCTTAAACCCACGATCAGCTTGTTCTGATTTTGGTTTAATCCCACTTTCACGTTCAATAATTTTTGCTCCTAAATTCGTAGTCATAATAATTAATGTGTTAGTGAAATCAATAACCCGTCCTTTTGAATCGGATAATCGACCATCATCTAAGATTTGTAATAATAAATTAAAAACATCAGGATGTGCTTTTTCAACTTCATCAAACAATACAACAGAATAGGGTTTTGAACGAACCGCTTCTGTTAATTGACCACCTTCATTGTATCCTACATAACCTGGAGGTGAACCAATTAACTTAGCGACTGTATGTTTTTCCATGAATTCTGACATATCTAAGCGAATCATACTTTCTTCACTACTAAACATATAATCTGATAGTGCTTTTGTCAATTCTGTTTTGCCTACACCAGTAGGTCCTGCAAAAATAAAACTTGCAATTGGTCGGTTAGGATTTCTTAATCCTACTCTGGCACGACGGATAGCTTTTGAAACTGAAATTACAGCGTGTTTCTGGCCAATAATACGCTCATGAATTGTAGCTTCCATTTTTAGTAATCGTTCAGACTCAGAACCTGTAATTTTTGTAACAGGAATTCCAGTCCAGTTAGAAATTACATCAGAGACGTCAGTTTCTGTTACCATATCCACATCACGACGACTAAATCCTCTTGCTTCATTTGTCAATGCAGATTGTTTCATAATTCGAATATGCGTTCGGACTTCCATTTCATGATCTAATAATTGTTTTGCTGCTTCAAAATCATGTTCTTTAATACATTCTTCTTTGTCTTTGATTGTTTCTTGTAATTCATGCATTAAACTTCTTAAACCCAAAGGTAAACGACGATTTTCTAAGCGAACACGCGCTCCTGCTTCATCTAAGACATCAATTGCTTTATCAGGTAAATAACGATCAGCAACGTATTTATCAGATAAAACTGCAGCCTGCTCAAGAGCTTTATCATGATAACTTAAAGTATGATGTTGTTCAAATTTTGATCGTAACCCTCGTAGTATTTCAATTGTAGTACCAACCGTGGGTTCTTCAACATGAACCGGTTGAAAACGACGTTCAAGAGCAGGATCACGTTCAATATATTTTCTATATTCATCATTTGTTGTTGCACCAATACAACGGAATTTACCACGCGCTAAAGCTGGTTTTAGAATATTTGCTGCATCAACTGCTCCTTCCGCAGCTCCTGCTCCGACTAAAGTATGGATTTCATCAATAACAATAATGACTGCTGAATCATTTTGTGCTTCTTCGACAATTCGTTTCAAACGTTCTTCAAATTCACCTCGATATTTCGTACCAGCTAAAATGGATCCTAGATCAAGAGCCATAATCAAACTTCCATCTAAAAAATCTGGAACTTTTTCAGTTAAAATAAGTTGCGCCAAACCTTCAGCAACGGCTGTTTTTCCAACACCAGGTTCACCAATTAAAACTGGGTTATTTTTAGTTCTTCGTGCTAAAACTGCAATAACATCGTCAATCTCTTTTTCTCTTCCAATTACTGGATCAAGATTACCATCAATTGCTTCTTTTGTAACATTTTCAGCATATTCATCCAACGTCGGGGTTGCACTTCCTTTTTTTTCCCGTTCTAGTAAAAATTTTTCTGCTTGTGTTAAAGGACGTAAAATTTCTTCTTGTGTTTCTTCAATATACGTTAAAATTAGGTTTCGTAGCTTTTGAATATCTACATTAAGTTTATCTAATGTTCTCATAGCAACCCCATCAGATTCAGCAATTAATGCTAATAAAATATGTTCTGTTCCGACAAAATTTTGGCCAAGATCTTTCCCTTCGTGAACCGCCATCTCTAAAACACGTTTTGCTCTTGGAGTAAAAGGAATTTCAGAAGCAACAAAACCAGTTCCTCTGCCAATATATAATTCGATTTCTTTTCGAGCTTTTTTTAAGGTAACTTTCAATTTTTTTAAAGCACGTGCGCCAATACCATGTCGTTGACCAATTACACCTAGTAATAACTGTTCGGTCCCTACAAAGTTATGACCCATGCGACGGGCTTCTTCTTGAGATAACATGATGACTTTTATTGCACCTTCTGTAAATTTCTCAAACATATAAATTTACTTTAACTATTTTTTTAAATTCTATTAACTTTAATTACATATTATATATTATTCAAAATTAAAATCAAAAAATTTCTCGATTTTACGCTTATTGATTAAATATCATTGAACAATTTAGTAAAATTATCAAAAAATATATTATAATAGCATAGTAGCATCTCAATGGCGGTATGGCCAAGTGGTAAGGCAGTGGATTGCAAATCCTCTACCCCCAGTTCGAATCTGGGTGCCGCCTAATTTAAATTAAACTATAATATTGTATTTGGTATAATTTCTATTTATTATAACCATACTATAATAGGGAATGTGGTGAAATTGGTAGACACGATGGACTTAAAATCCATTGCCTAGTGATAGGCGTGAGGGTTCAAGTCCCTCCGTTCCCACTAGTAGAACCAGTGCAAAAAGGTGCGCTTGAGCAAATTATAAGAATCGTAGAGAGATCGCGGTTAACTGACCTGCTGAAAACATTTAAAAACAAATTTAAATAATAATAAAATGATGCGAATTAGAAAAATCAGATTTATTGATGAAGTTAAAGACCAACTTAATGACAGTATTGATGTTGAAATTGAATTTGAAGATGGCGTTTCTTATATAATTATTGTTCGGACACCTGATGATTTGGTCGAAGAAATGTTACAAGAAGGTCTGAACTTTATTAAACCAGGTACTTCAGTTGTTGTTGTAAAACAATTAACAAAGAAAACGGTTAATGAAGCGATACAAGCTTACTCAGAAGATGAAGGGTATTAGTTAAAACTATGTCAATTCGGCGATGAGCTGGATATTTCTATTTTTAATAAACTAGAAGCCCAACATCGTGAAGACGTTTAATTATTTGAACTTGGGGGATTACACTGGTTTTTTATTATATTCAAAAATATTTGAATATTTCTTCTGATAATCAAATTTTTATTGGACCTGTCTTCTTTCTCATTCTTGTAAATTTAATTGCCTATTGTTTTTTCAAACTAGGATTACTAGATTTCTTTTTTAATTTAATTAATTAGAAGATTCTATTTTTAAAATTTGAACTCGAAATTAAGAAAGCCAAAGCAAGAAATTATCATAATTACTTTTTAAACTTGGACCAAACATTTTTACAATTCGAAAACTTAATCGCTACACGCTTTTATCAATATTTAAGAGTTGCTTTAGTTCTTGATACAGAACTAACGGATTGGTTGGTTAGTATTCTGCGACAAACGAAAAAGCCCCTTCATTCTTTAGTTTCTAATCCTATCTCAACAACTTACAAAATTGAAGAAACTTCGATTGTTGAACAAAAAAAATTTTATAGAATATTACAATTTTTATCTTTTAGCCGCTGTTTCTCTTATTATGAAGAAAATTTTCAGGGCGAGACTTTCCAATCTTTCTCATTTCCTCTAGTTGAATTTACTAAAAATATTGGTTTAGATAATAACTACCATAATAGACAAGAAGTAGTCCGATTCTTTCATAGCTTACGGGGCCTTTCTCTAGATAAATGGTTTAATGAAGACGAGTTCCAAAGCATCGCAGCCTTTCCGATTGTTACAGTTAGACGCGAACAACCTCGAAATAAGCGCACAAAATTAATTGTTAAAATTTCACTTCTAAAGGATTTTTTTTCAACCTGGAAATACGCTTTTTATTTCCCGAAAACTTTTTATCTGTACGATGATGCGGATGACAGGAGAGTTAAATTACAATTTATAGTATCAGTAGCTGGTGAAGTTACAATTCGGAAACAATTTCGTCTGAGTGATTTTCTATCTACTCTTAATTCAATAAGTAATCAAAGAAAAATGGCTATCAAGAAAAATATTATTAAACAATTTCAAATTTTAGAAAAAGAAGCTCTTATTAAATCAGAGATAACACTTTATCAAAAAGATGATAATCGTCAAACTGTTACAATCCAAGAACTTAGTCTCCCACAAATTAATAAAACTAAAATAATCGGTTTTTACGAAACAAATAAATATTTTATTTAGCATTCATTTAGCATTAATAAACAATAAAAAAAAATAATTAAGAGGTGCATTAGTAATACAGTGATTTTCTAAACTCTAATTTTTATAATTCTTTGAAAATGTACCGATATTTCAAAGAAAAATGTAGTTTATAGGAAAACTAAATAATTTTAGCAAAGGCATTTTTTTGGTAAAAACTGGTAAAAAACGGACACTTTTTTACTACTCGAAAAATGTGTTAAATGTGCAGCGTAATGTAACCACAAATAATTAATATTTAAAAATAAAATGGAAAATAAATTACAAAAAATTAACAAAGAAAATAATAAATTAGCTAATTATGAAAGTTTACAAATTGAACTTTCTAAGATTTTAGAAAATCAAAGAATTGGCAAAAAAAAACAAGATCAAATATTAGAAACTACTCAAAGAGGATTTATTGGACTAGCCCTACGGAATGAAGAATTATTAGAAGTAAATAAGGAATTAAGACAACAATTAAGCATTGTTGTTACGGAATTAAATCTAATCAAAGAAGAACGCCAAGAAAAGGAAATTCGAAAGCAAGCTCGTGCGAACCGCAAACGCTTACCCAAGCGTGAACCAATGACTGCGGAAATTTATAAGAAATTGCTTCAAGCTGCAGAAGGTCCTGCTTATATCGACGTTCGATTAAGAATTGCTATTTGTTTGCTTACAATAACTGGAATCAGAATCAACGAATTGCTACCTTTGAAAGTCTATCAACTTCAAACCTTAGTTGAAGAAGGTTGGATCGCTATTGACCGATCTAAGCGCGGACCTGCTAATCATAAAGCTTTTCTAACGAAAGAAGGGAAAAAATTGGTCAAAGACCGTCAAAAAGATTTCCAATTTATTTTTTTAATGAAAGAACCAGATTCTTACGTTTTTACTAATGAATCTAATCATTCTAAAATTTTAACCCGTGAAACTATTACAAAAGCCGTAAATCTAGTCACACGTACGGTTTCTGAAGAGATTTCTAGTAAACCTAATATTACTAGTCATAGTTTTCGAATTGGATATATTACACAGTTATGGAAAGATTCCAAAGATATCGAGTTTGTCAAACAAACAATTGGTCATAGAAAATTAGATACTACTTCGGTCTACGTCAATAAATTATCTGATCACGAAAGACAGAAACGAATTGACCAACTAAAATAATTTATCAGAGGGGCTTAGTAAGCTTCTTAAGCACCTCTTACTGTATGACTAGTGAATATTACCTTCAAATCCAAAATAAGGTTTTTAAGCGGCCGAGATCACTAGAGATAATTTATTAAATAAAAATTTTTATGTTATAATTTGTTATAAAGAAAGATGAACGATTTAAGAAGAATTATTATATTAAGCTTTTTTAGCATCATTTGGGTTTGTAAGCCAATTCCTTATGAGAGGTTGTCATATCAGCAGGATGTTCGTCATCAACATAAAAAAACTGCTAACAAGGTTTTCGAAATACCGTACAGCGGTGGTCAAATTCATCTAAGTTTTTACCATCAATTGGAGCAGCACTTTCCGGATTCGAATGAGCGAATGGATTACCAGAAAAAGCAAGAAAAATTCTACAAATTAGCCATGAAAAGAAAAAAAGAACTTAAAATACTAAGACTGTTAGACAAAAAATCTTATTACACTAAGGAAGAATTAGATGCAATGGATTATTTTCAAGGAACTGGTTTTTATGCTAAACACCAAGATCCAAAAGTGAAACCAAATATATTTGACACAAGACAATCTTTTTTATTAAAGATGCATGACGACAAATTAAGAAACGAGTTTTTAGATAGTCTTAACAGTAGAAATAATTAAAACTATCTAAAAGCTTAAAAGAGTAAGAAAGTAAATATTTAGTTTGTTTTATTCTCCTTCGATTTCTGCATCTAATTCGATATATTCTTTTTCCTTTCGATCTAAAATTTCATTTATATCTTCAATCTTTAAAGTAGCTGTCATATGATACAATTTTAACCAGTATGAATCTTCTTTTGCATCAATAAATTCTTGTATAGCAGATCGTATGACCTCATCCGTTAACTTCGATACAATAACATACAGATATCCGGCTGGTACAAAATTACTCTTAAATTTTTCCATAAGAGTGTAAAAAAATTTAGGTGTTGTTACTTCTACTAGATAACAGACATCATTTTCTAAAGTCACAAAAACATCTAAACAATCGTTTTCTAGATCCACTCGAGGATCTAAATAAGATATTTCTTTAATTTTCATAGTTTAATTTAACTTTTAATATTTAAGATCCACACCATACATTTTATTCATTAAAGTTTTAAAACTTTTAACATTTTTATTATTACCACGCGCACACATCCCAAGCACTTTGACTTGACCCCCCGAAACTTCTACAAGATAGCGACCCTCGTCTCCTTTTATTAGTACCTTATTACTCGCTACTGGGTTAGACTTCCTGCCTATATCAACTGGATTAATACCTTCTTCTAGGCGTTTTTTAATTCGCTCATATTGTTCAAAGAGGAGAAAAGAAAGAAAATTTTCACTCTTAAATCATAAGCGTCATCCTAAGTTAAAAAGTCTTGTGGAAAATAAAAAAGATATCTGTAAAAATAAACCTTCTTAGCGATTGCTAATTCGATCTTTCACCTTCCTCACTTCTAGATAAGGACCAATTAAACTACTTCGAAAACTTTCATTTTGAAGTAATGCCTCAAAAAATAAAGAACCAGTTGATAAAGTAAAAGAAAAAAAATTATTATAAAATTATCTTCATTTTTGGTAGAGATTTCTAAACCTAATATAGGTTTAGAAATTTCTAGAAGTTAGCAAATTAACCATTAACAGCTGGAGCTGTTAAAGCAACTGGTAATACTTCACCTGAAGCTAAATCTAATGGGAAGTTATGAGCATTACGTTCGTGCATTACTTCCATACCTAAATCAGCACGGTTGATGATATCAGCCCATGTGTTGATAACACGACCTTGAGAATCAACAACAGATTGGTTGAAGTTGAAACCGTTTAAGTTGAACGCCATTGTACTAATACCCATAGCAGTTAACCAGATACCTAAAACTGGCCATAAAGCTAAGAAGAAGTGTAAAGCACGAGAGTTGTTGAATGAAGCGTATTGGAAGATTAAACGACCAAAGTAACCGTG
>Ga0209955_1000272_pt1 | contig 19441 bp, 22 predicted proteins | sample SalPonA_A_H2O_MG_FD_185716 | JGI IMG/M metagenome (GOLD analysis project Ga0209955, IMG submission 185716) | Water microbial communities from South San Francisco under conditions of wetland restoration - Salt Pond MetaG R2A_A_H2O_MG (SPAdes)... | ecosystem: Environmental > Aquatic > Non-marine... | reverse complement strand
TGCTCTTCAGCGACTTGCACTACAAGAATGCCAGTGAATTTGCCGCCAAGGCGTGAAAGGCTAGAGTCCAGCCAGTTCCCCTGATGTGCAGATACGGTTTTCGAGAGGAGGCTGACGAGGCCTGGCTTATCGTCTGCCATAAATGTAACGACTAAAGCTGTCATGTTAAGCGTCTCTTCTGCTCTGTTATTATGTAGCCTCTAATCTAGCACTTTGTCCCCAAGGAGGGCATAGGGTTGAACATTATTGCGTCGCTTGGACCTGTTTTTGCACTTATGTTGGGCGGCTACCTGCTTAGACGTTCAGGCTTTCCGGGCGATAGTTTTTGGCCCGCCGCAGAGAAGTTTATCTACTTTATCTGTTTTCCTGCGCTGCTTTTAACGCGTCTTGCTGAGGCTCGCTTTGAGGGACAGATCGCGTTGGATTTAGTCTGGGCTATAGTTTTGCTGCTAACGCTCGCTGCAGCTCTGTTGCTGCTATTGCAGCGGCTAGTCGTTTTTCGTGGCTCCGTCTTTACCTCGGTTTTTCAGGGCGGTATTAGATTTAACACCTACATTGCCCTCGCTGTTGCAGCGGGTCTTCTGCCAGATAAGGGTGTTGTTTACGCGGCTATAATCGCCTCGGTTATGATTCCGCTTTTGAATGTTCTTTGCGTATTGGTATTTGCGCTCTACCAGGACAACCGCCCCTCGCCACAGCGCGTATTGCTCAACATCGCGCAAAACCCGCTGATTCTTGCGTGTCTGCTTGGTTTGGCGCTAAATCTTAGCGGGGTGAACTTGCCGTTGTTTGCGGTAGAAGTGCTTCAGCTTTTGGCGCAGATCGCCCTGCCGCTTGGGCTCTTAGCCGTAGGAGCCGCACTGAAATTGAATCTGCTGCGCACCACGGGCTATCCATTGGTCAGTGCACTCGCTTTCCGTCTAGCGATAATGCCCGCTTTGGCCCTGTTGGCAGCGTCTTTTATGCGCCTGCCCCTAGATGCGGCACAAATTCTTCTTGTCTTCGCTGCTGTTCCCTCCGCATCTGCGGCCTACATTTTGGCCCGTCAACTCGGTGGAGACGCGCCCTTGATGGCCGCGATTCTGAGCGGCCAGACGTTAGTTGCGATGTTTTCACTGCCGATAGTGCTAACGGCGGGTATCGCGCTTTATCCATTTTTCTGATGAATTTTTCGCATTTACCCCTCTATTTGGCAGTAAAAAATGGGTTTATTGGGTAAATATTTGAAAACTTGTTAAAAACTCACTGTTGGTATGAACTTTTTATGAAACTAGAGGTCTACACTGACAAGAAGAGGGCAAAGGAGAGCCCTCGCTAACTCGGGAACCCTTATCAATGAAGAGAAGCCCAGACCTGATATTAGTTATGCTGATTGCACTTGTGGTCGGTGTGGTTATGACAGGTGTTGCTCAGAGTGATCTGCAGATCGCTGCATCGCTCCAAATGATCTTTAACAGCTAAACGCGATAGCGTTTTTGGTCTGTTACCACACCCTTGAGCGGGACATCCCAAGCTGCAAGGTGCAGCTTCTCTACCCTCTGAAAATCGTGTGCCATACCCACTAGCTTTGGCCCTTTAAGTCCAAGTCTGCGCAGCGTAAAGGCGAACGTACGGTCGTAGTAGCCACCACCCATCCCCATGCGATTACCCTCAGCATCGAATGCAACGAGTGGCATTAATACCAGGTCCATCGCCCACGCGGGAGCGCCCGGTCGTTTGAGGGCGGGCTCTAGGATCTTGTAGCGGTTTGGGGTGAGACGAGTCTCGCGTTTGTAGGGGGTGAACCAGAGACGATTGTGACGTACGGGGTGGAGCACCGGTAGGTAGACCGATTTTCCTAGTGACCAGCAGAGATCAATCAACGGAGTGAGGTCGATCTCGCCATCACTGGCGAGGTAAACAGCAACTCGCTTGGCTCTAGCAAAAGCTTGCATTGCGCGTACTTGCTCGGCCAGCCGTTTTGCTGCTGTTCGTTGCTCGAGCGTCGATAGAGCACGGCGTCTCTGCCGCATGCTAAGGCGTAGCGCAGATCGCTCTTGATTGGATAGAGTCATACGTGTTAGCTCAGTGAGAGGCCCCAGGGTGCCGGTGGTGTTCTTGGCCCTGAACCCGAAGGTTCAGAGTGGAGGCAAGTAGGGGCGAATTAGGCTTTCCGTATACGGACATGCTCACAACGCCCCTAGCCTGCGTCCGGTAGAAAGATTATCGGCTCGAGGGACTTGAACAACTGTCGAACACCCCAGGGTTGTCCCCATTATACATCCTCACCCGTTTCGCTTTTCAACCCCTGTTTCGATGAATTTGTCTCAGCCTTCGTTAAGGCCCGGTCAATTTTATTGGCGAGGCGCAGCAGATGCTCTTCCGTAACTACCGCGGTAGTCTGGCCTTTTTTCAGCACTTCGTGTGCCATATTGAGGCCGGCCATGACAGCGATCCGCTCGAGACCTAAGAGCTTGGCTTGATCACGAATCTCTCGCATTTTCGTGTCGAGTAGATCGGCTGAGGCCAGTAGCTCCGCCTCAGCGCCATCTGGGCAGCTGATGGCGTACTCTTTATCTAGCAGTTGTACGGTTACTGTGCGTGCGACACTCATTTGCTTCTCTCCAGTGTCTTGAGTCGGGTGATCATCGCCTCCACCTGAGCTCGAGTTGTCTCGTTACTCTGTACTAGGTGAGCGCGCTCCTCTTCAAGCTTGTCATTACGCGAGCGCAACTGGCGGTTCTGCTCTTCAAGTTGGTCCAGTCGTTTGATCAGTAGATCGAGTTTCTGTTCCAACGCGTCAAAGTAGTGGTCGGTCATTGGGTGTTTCCATCAGGGATCTCTCCCCATAGTAGCAGTGTCCTTATGCGGGTCAATTGCTCGATGATTGATACATAACTTTGGTGCAACTGCTGACGCGGCCTAGGTGCTGGTTTAGACTAGGCACAAGTCGCTAGTCTGCTGCGATTAATTATCCGTACACCTAGGAGATATCGTGTCCACTGAACTGTCTGCCCCAGATTTTGATCAACTCGCCAATTTGCTGCTTGAAGAGGGGGCCGTCACTTTCTCGCCCTCAGAGTTGCACGGGATTTTAGTTGGGCAGGTGGCTGCGGGGCAACGTTTCGAAGTCGCTGGTCTGGCACAGTTTTGTGCTCAGCAGCTTGACCTTGACCAACTCTCCCAGCCGAGTACAGCACCAAACCTGGGGCTTTTATACAAGCAGGTGTTGGCGCAGATGGAGTCAGGTGATTTCGAGCTAGCACTGCTGTTACCTGACGATGAACACAGTTTGGCGCAGCGTGCTGAGCAGTTGGGGCTCTGGGTGACTGGCTTTATTGCAGGATTCGGGCTCGGTGCTGGTGAAAGTGCAGCAAAGCTGAGTACTGAAGCGCAGGAGAGTATCGGTGACCTAGTGCAGATTGCCCAGATTGAGACCGATAGCGAATCCGAAGAGGACGAGGGGCTGCTTATGGAGGTTGAAGAGTATGTGCGCATGGCCGCAATGCTACTATTCGCTGAGTGTAATACCCCGCCTGAAACGAGCGACGTTGGCGCTCCCACTATCCATTAATTGATCTGCCGTTCTAAGGAGTGGTTATGAAGCTGGATCAGCAAGTCTACCGTAAACGACGCGAGAAATTGCTTGCGCAGATGCCTGAACGGAGTCTCCTGGTACTCGCTGCGAGTAATCTTAAAACCCGCAACAATGATGCTGAATTTCCATTTAGGCAGGCGAGTAACTTCTATTACCTGACGGGTTTCAACGAGCCTGAGGCGCTGTTGGTGCTTAGCAAGGGTGGTGAGCATGCTGTTACGCTCTTCTGTCCTCCACGCGATCCAGCCATGGAGGTATGGACAGGCTACCGTGCAGGCCCAGAAGGGTGTGTCGAGCGATTTGGCGCAGATCAAGCGTTTAACCTTGATGAGATCGACAGCCGGTTGCCGAAAATGATGGATGGCGTTGCACAGCTACTCTACCCCATAGCCCGAGACGCAGCCTTAGACACGCGCGTCAAAGGGTGGTTAGAGACATTGGGTAAGTCTGTACGTGCCGGGGCGGTACTGCCGCAAAGTTTGGCCGACTCGGACAGACTCTTACATGAGATGCGTCTGTTCAAAAGCTCCGAAGAGATAGTGATTATGCAGCGTGCCGCGCAGATCTCAGCGGCGGCTCATGTACGTGCGATGCTGGCGTGCCGCCCGGGTAGTTATGAGTATGAGTTAGAGAGTGTGATTACGGCCTACTGCGGCTCGCAAGGGGCACGATTCCAAGCCTACACGCCGATAGTTGCGGGCGGTGCAAACGCCTGCATACTGCACTACATAGAGAACGATCAAGCAATAGCCGATGGTGACCTAGTGCTTATCGATGCTGGCTGTGAGCTGGATAATTACGCCAGCGATATTACCCGCACCTTCCCCGCCAACGGTCACTTTAGTGACGAGCAGGCAGCTATTTATGACCTCTGTCTCAAGGCAAACGAGGCGTGCATAGAGGCGGTAAAACCCGGCGCCTGCTGGAACTCTCTGCATGAACTCTCTGTACGTATACTGACCGAGGGGTTGATTGAGCTGGGTTTGCTCAGTGGCGATCTCGATGAGTTGATTGAGAGCGGCGCATACAAGCGCTTTTACATGCACCGAATCGGTCATTGGCTCGGCATGGATGTGCACGATGTCGGTGATTACCGTGTTAACGGCGAATGGCGCAAGCTGGAGCCGGGCATTATCACTACGATCGAACCGGGTATCTATATCGCACCTGATGACCATAGTGTGGAAGAGCGCTGGCGCGGTATCGGGGTGCGCATTGAGGATGATGTGCTGGTAACTGATTCGGGACATCAAGTTCTTACGGGTGGCGTACCCAAGGCGCGTGCTGAGATAGAGGCGTTGATGAATAATGGCGGTTGAAAGCCGATTCTTTGACCTGATTGTGTGCGGTGGAGGCATGGTGGGAGCCAGTCTTGTCGCTGCTCTGCTGCCGGAGGCCGAAAGACTTGATCTACGTATCGCTCTAGTCGAACAGAGCGCTCTGCCAAGCGTTGCAAATCCTGAGTATCAACCTAGCTTTGACTCTCGCAGCACAGCTCTAGCAGCAGGGTCGCGAACGCTGCTCGAGCAGATGGGCGTCTGGAGCGATCTTGCTGGGCACTTGAGCCCCATCGACGAAATTCAGGTCTCCGCCAGAGGTCAGTTTGGCCAGACACGCATGCGAGCTGAGCAGGAGCATGTGCCTGCGCTGGGTTATGTGGTTGAAAATCACTGGATGGGTCAAGTATTGATGGGTCAGATCCAGCGTGTTGAGGCGCAGCGGGTTGAACTCTTTAGCCCAGCGCGAGTTACCTCGATAGAGCCAGGATTGCCGCTGGGGCAGGTAGTTATTGAGCAAGAGGGCGGCGCGTCGCTGACGCTTCAAGCTGGATTGGTCGTTATGGCTGATGGCGGTCGCTCAGAGCTGCGCCGACGCATGGGAATAGAGTATCGTGAGCAGGATTACCACCAGCATGCATTAGTGGCAAACGTAGGTATTGATCGCCCTCACAAAGGCATCGCATATGAGCGCTTTACCGAAGATGGCCCCATCGCACTGCTGCCGATTGAACCGGCAGATGGTGTTGCCCGAATGGGCTTGGTGTGGACTCTGGGTGATGAGTCTGTTGATCGGATAAAAGGGTTGAGTGACACAGGTTTTCTAAACGAGCTGCAACAGGCCTTCGGTTATCGTGCTGGCGCTTTTGTGCGGGTGGGTGAGCGTTTTAGCTATCCGCTGAAACTGACTCTAGCGGATGAACAGGTACGCACCGGATTGGTGGTTTTGGGTAATGCTGCGCACGCACTGCACCCTATCGCGGGGCAGGGTTTCAACTTGGCCGTGAGGGGCGTGGCGGAGTTGGCCCAGTTAATAATCGACCGTAAAGTGGCGGGCTTACCGTTGGGAGAGTTGGCAGTTTTACAACAGTTCATCGATAAGCGCCGGCGCGATCAGCGTCGCACAATCACCTTCGGTGACTCCGCTCTGAAACTCTTTATGTCCAAAAATCCGTTGCTGCGTCTCGGGCGTTCTCTCGGGCTGCAGGGCCTGGATCTGCTGCCGGCTGGGCGCACACTTTTGGCGCGCGCGGCGATGGGGTTGGATACGCCCGCTGTGAGGATGAGAGTTGATGACTGAGGCTCAAACAGCAACAACTGACCTGCTTATTGCCGGCGCTGGGATGACCGGTCTGGCATTGGCTCTAGCGCTGGCTGATGAGGGGATGAGTGTTGAACTTGTTGACCCACAACCAAGAGACTTGAAAGCGCTTGATGCGCAGTTAGCTCGAATGCTGTCGGAGTTGCCTGATGTGCGAGTTAGCGCCCTCACGCTTGCCTCAGAGCAGCTGTTGCGCAATTTAGATGTATGGCAAGAGATCAAAGAGTTGCGCGCGCAGCCCTACCGAAGAATGCACGTTTGGGATGGTGAAACACGGGGCGAGATCAGTTTTGATGCAGCGGAACTTCATGAGCCTTATCTGGGATACATTGTGGAGAACGGTCTGATTGTTGCGGCTCTATTGAAACGTGCGGTGGAGCATCCAGATATCCGCTTAAGTTTCGGGCTCAAAATCGAATCGCTTACTTTGAGTGATGGGGTGCAACACTGCCAACTCAGTGATGGATCTGAGCGTAATTGTTCACTCGTTGTAGCGGCCGACGGCGCAGTTTCTGCCACTCGACGGCTCGCCGGCGTCGGCACACATGAGTGGGATTACGGCCAGCATGCTTTGGTTGCTACGCTGCGTCTAGACCGATCGCATCAACATTGCTGCTGGCAGCGATTCACTGAAGATGGACCACTTGCGCTACTGCCGCTTAAGTCCGAGGCCAATGATCTTGTCTCATTAGTCTGGTCAACTTCACCCGAGCATGCGCAGGAGCTCCTTGCTCTCTCCTCGGATGAGCTCGCTGGGGCGGTAACTCGTGGCAGTAGTAGTCGGGCAGGTGAAGTACTGGAAGTGACCGGAGCTCAGGTTATTCCACTGCGTCAGCGTTATGCACAGCAGTATGTTAAGTCGGGAATCGCATTAGTTGGCGATGCCGCTCACACGATTCACCCTTTGGCAGGGCAGGGAGTCAATCTAGGCTTTCAGGATGTAGCTGCGCTGGTAGAGACGCTTCTACAGGGTCGCAATAGGTGCGAGTCGATTGCGAGTGAACGGGTGTTGCGTCGTTACCAGCGTCGGCGAATGCTTGCCAACCTGCGCATGAGTGCGGCGATGCAGGGTTTCAAAACCTTATTTACGCCGCAACCCCCATTGGTGGAGCTGGCTCGCAGCCTCGGTATGCGGGCGGTCGATCAATGCTCGCCGGTAAAACAGCATCTAATGCTAGAGGCGATGGGGTTGCGGGGTGACTTGCCCGCCTTGCAAAAACGCCCAATCATCATCTAGCCTGAGATTGCAGCGATTTATTCAGAGGTTTCCTTGGGATACAATCGCACCCGCAACCGGGTTTCCCCCCTGATAACCAGATATAGGTAAGACGACAATGAGCAACGTGCCAAGTGAACTGAAGTATGTCAGCAGCCACGAGTGGATTCGTGATGAGGGTGATGGCGTAGTAACTGTTGGTATCACAGATTATGCGCAGGAGTCTTTGGGTGATGTAGTCTTCGTTGAGACTCCAGATATCGGCGCTGAGCTTGCGGCAGGTGATGACGCAGGTGTTGTTGAGTCTGTAAAGGCAGCCTCAGATATCTATGCTCCGCTCAGTGGTACGGTGCTGGAAGTTAACGAAGAGCTCGAAGATGCGCCAGAAAATGTGAACAACGACCCCTACGGTGACGGCTGGTTCTTCAAGCTAAAGCTCAGCGATCTGGCTGAGCTCGAAGATCTGCTCAGCGCAGATGAGTACCAGGAGCAGTGCGAAGAGGAGTAACTTTTTCCGCTGCATAACACCCCGATCTGTCGCCTGCCACCGCGCTGAGGATGATGGTTCGGGGTATTTTGTTTTTTAAGAGATTGAATTGATGAGTGCTAAACCCCTGGTATTGCGTACGGGTGCCGATAAACGTCTACGTGCGGGACATGTCTGGATCTACAGTAATGAGGTAGATACTAAAGCGACCCCGCTGAAAGATTTTGAGCCCGGCGAAGAGGTGCAGGTGGTCGACTCGCAGGGGCGCCCGCGTGCGGCTGCCTACGTCAATCCCAACACACTGATCTGTGGGCGTGTCTATAGTCGCGATCCGAATCAAGCCCTGGATCGCTCGCTGATTGTGCATCGTTTGAATATCGCACTTTCGTTGCGAGAGATGAATTTTACCGATCCCTGCTACCGCCTGGTCTACGGCGACTCGGATGGTCTTCCAGGCCTAGTTATCGACCGCTTCTTCGATATTTTCGTTGTGCAGATCTCGACTGCCGGTATGGAGCGCGCGCAGCACCACATCATAGACGCCCTCAATAAAGTGTTTAAGCACTGTGCGATTCTGCTACGTAATGATGGAAAGTTCCGCGCAACTGAGGGGCTCGATACCTATGTTGAGGTGGTTCAGGGAAATATCCCTGAGCTTGCGCCTCTGCGTGAAAATGGGGTTGATCTTCTGGCACCGCTGATGACTGGGCAGAAAACAGGCTGGTTCTACGACCATCGCGAGAATCGCGCGCGTATGCAGCAGTTGGTGAAGGGTAAGCGCGTACTGGACCTATTTAGCTATGTCGGCGGCTGGGGTATTCAGGCGCTGGCGGCGGGTGCGACTGATGTAAGTTGTGTCGACGCTTCAGCAGGAGCGCTGGAAGTTGCCGTGGAGAATGCCCGTCTTAACGCCGCTGAGTCTAAGTTGCGTCCTTTGCAAGGGGATGCATTCGATATCTGTAAGGCCCTAGTTGCGGAGAAAGAGCGCTTCGACGTTGTGGTGGTCGATCCGCCGGCGTTCATCATGCGCAAGAAAGACGTACGCAATGGTGAGCGCGCCTATGCACGTATCAACAACTTCGCTATGCGCCTACTAAACAAAGGCGGAGTGCTGGTTTCGGCCTCCTGTTCAATGCATCTGGAGACAGATCGTTTGGTGGATATCTTGCGTTCAAATAGTCGCGAACTGGATCGCCAGGGCCAGATATTTGCTCAGGGTTACCAAGGTGCCGACCACCCAATCCATCCGGCGATACCTGAAACTGAGTACCTCAAAGCCTACTTTATGCGTCTACTGGCGAGTGAGTAGGTTGAATCATTCCCGGGGGCCTATTCAAGGGTCCCTAGTCTCCCTTGCGAGGCGATTCGTTTAGTAGTCAGGGCAAAATCTGCTTCGCTTAGCGAGGCGATATCTAAATCCGTGTGCCACACTAGAGTTATAAGAAGCGATAAGTGTGGAGGTAACAATGGATAGTATTCTGGTTCGTGATGTCATGGACGCGTCAATCGTACCACTCAATCCTGAGACATCACTCGCGCAAGCGGTGGATCGAATTACAGACTCTCACCATCTAGGACTTCCTGTGGTGGATGGGGAGCGGAAACTGGTTGGATTTCTCTCCGAGCAGGATTGCATTAAATATGTCATTAGCGGCAGTTACTACGCGGATAGCCTTACTCGAGTGGGTGACATCATGAATGCTGAGCCTCTCCTGGTAGGTGCCAATGAGTCGGTATTGGCTTTGGCAGAGCGTATGCAGACGGGTAAACCGAAAAACTACCCCGTCTGCGATGAGGGGAAATTGGTTGGTTTAGTGACTCGTTCTGCCGTTATTCGTGCGCTCAACGATAAGATTAAAACCACCAAAATAGCGATTTAAGACGCCCTTAGCGCAAGTCGAGGATAGGCCAGTTGCGCTCCGTCGCTATGGCCTTTAAGCGCTCATCTGGGTTCACAGCCACGGGGTGGGTTACACCCTCTAGCAGCGGCAAGTCGTTGATTGAGTCAGAGTAGAAGTAACTGCCATCCAAGGAGACGCTGTTCTCCTTAAGCCAGCGGTTCAGACGCACCACTTTACCATCCTGAAAGCAGGGGACGTCGGTTACGCGTCCTGTATACCTACCATCAATTTGTTCTGGTTCCGTTGCGATGATCACCGGTACATTCAGCCGTTGCGCTATTGGTCCGGTAACAAATCGGTTAGTGGCTGTGATGATCATCAGTTTGTCACCGTCGTCGCGATGCTGCTGCAGCAATGCTTCAGCCTTAGGCAGCATCATTGGCTCTACCACCTCTTGCATAAACTCAGCGTGCCACTGACTTAGAAGATCTAGGGAGTGCTCTGACAGCGGTTTTAGTGCGAAGCTAAGAAACTCTAGGATATCCAGCTTGCCCTCTTTGTAGAGTTGGTAGAAACGGTCGTTGGCTAGGCGATACTCATCTGGGTCCACAACCCCTTTGCGGCAGAGGAACTCGCCCCAAGCGTGATCGCTATCACCATCAAGTAGGGTGTTATCTAGGTCAAAAATTGCCAGTGCCATTGTCTCTCCGATTCTGGGGTAAAACCCCTGAAATTGTCCCATTACTAAGCTCAAGATTTTACTGTAATTCGTCGGATGACCAAAACACTCATATGTGAAACAATGGGTTTAAGAAAAATTTTTAGTTAAGGATTACATAGGTGATCGATTCTGATGGGTTCAGACCGAATGTCGGTATCATTCTGGTCAATTCGTCGGGTCAGGTGCTTTGGGCGCGTCGTTGCGGTCAAGATGCTTGGCAGTTCCCCCAGGGCGGGATTAAGACAGACGAGTCGGCCGAAGAGGCGATGTATCGCGAGCTGCAAGAGGAGGTTGGTTTGGCGCCAACCGATGTGGAGATATTGGGCGTGACACGCGGTTGGTTGAGGTATCGCCTGCCCAAGCGGATGATTCGCCGTCACTCCCACCCTATCTGCATCGGACAGAAGCAGAAGTGGTTTATGCTGCGAATGCTGAGTGAAGACAGTGCTGTCCAAATTGACTGTTGTGATGCACCAGAGTTTGATGGCTGGCGTTGGGTGAGTTATTGGTACCCCCTGGGACAAGTGGTCTCATTCAAACGAGAGGTGTATCGCAAAGCGATGCGCGAGTTGTCGCCAAGGTTGGCTAGAGTGATTAAAAAAGCGTAGTTAAATACGCAGAGTAAACAGTGACCCCATACACAGGCTGAGGAGTGTGTTGATGAGTGTTCTGGCCAAGCTGCGTCAGATAGTTCAAGAGGTGTCTGCAGCGGAAGATCTAGAGTCGGCTCTGGCGCTGACTGTAGAGCGCATTCGCGACACTATGAAGACTGAGGTGTGTTCTATCTATCTACTGGACGGAACTACGCAGCGCTACGTTTTGCGCGCCACCGAGGGTCTGAACAAGGATGCTGTTGGTCAGGTTAGCCTCTCACCCACCGAGGGTGTTGTAGGCCAGGTTGGTACTCGGGCTGAGCCTATCAACCTTGAGGATGCATCCACTCACCCTGCGTTTCTCTATCTTAAATCCACCGGCGAGGAGCGTTACCACGCGTTTCTGGGTGTACCTATTATTCACCAGCGCACGGTGTTCGGTGTGCTTGTTGTACAGCAACGCGAGATGCGCCGCTTCGATGAGTCGGAAGAGGCCTTTATGGTCACTATTTCGGCGCAATTGGCAGGCGTAATTGCGCACGCAGAAGCGACCGGGTCGATTAATATTGAACCCAACGCCAAAGGCAGTTCAGCGGACCGCCCAGCGCGCCACTTCAATGGTGTGGTCGGTAGTCCCGGTGTCGCTATTGGTGAAGTCCGTGTTGTTAGCCTCTCTGCCGATCTCAACGGAGTGCCGGATAAATCCATAAAGGATATTGAGGCGGAGTTGGAGGCGCTTGATACGGCTGTAGCGGCTGTTCGCCAAGAGATTTCCGAGATCGCCGATATGCTCGCTAATCGACTTCGTAACGAAGAGCAGGCTCTATTCCAGGTTTACCTGCGCATGCTAGATGACAATGCGTTAGTCACTGAAATTCGTGAAAAGATTAAAGCGGGTAACTGGGCTCAAGGTGCGCTGCGTGAAGTCATACTGGCTCATGTGCGTGAGTTCTCCATGATGGATGACGCCTACCTACGTGAACGCGCATCGGACATACGTGATCTTGGACGGCGTGTGCTTAGTTGTCTACAAGAGGGGGCCTCCGCACGTATTCAGAGCTACCCAGATAACACCATATTGGTTGCAGATGAGCTCTCGCCGGCGATGTTTGGCCTGGTGCCGGAAGAGCAGTTAGCTGGGATGATCTCCATAAGCGGTTCGGGTACCTCGCATGCGGCTATCCTAGCCCGCTCTATGGGTATCCCTACAATCATGGGTGTGGTGGATCTGCCTCATACCCGCATTGAGGGTCGCCACGTTATTGTAGATGGCTACTCTGGACGCGTATTTGTTGACCCCAATGATGACCTCCTCAACGCTTATGGCGATATCGTTAAAGAGGAGCGCGCGATTGCGGCGGGGCTGGATAAGTTAAAAGAGCTTCCAGCAGAGACTGTTGATGGCCATCGTATGCCGCTCTGGGTTAATACGGGTCTCACGGCTGATGTTGAGCGCTCGCTTGAACGAGGTGCTGAGGGCATTGGCCTCTACCGCACAGAAATTCCGTTCATGATTCGTGATTTCTTCCCTAGTGAACACGAGCAGACCGAGACTTACCGTCGGCAGTTGGAGTTATTCGCTCCCAAAACTGTAACCATGCGAACCCTAGATATAGGTGGGGATAAAGCGCTCTCCTACTTCCCGATTGAAGAGGAGAACCCCTTTTTGGGGTGGCGCGGTATTCGCGTGACCTTGGATCACCCTGAAATTTTTCTCGTTCAGGTACGCGCTATGCTGCGTGCATCCGAGGGGTTGAATAACCTGCGCATCATGTTGCCAATGGTAACCAGTGTGCATGAGGTTGAGGCAGCGCTGCGTCAAATCGATCAGGCCTACAATGAGCTCTGTGAAGAGGGGTTGGATATTCGCAAGCCACCCGTGGGCATCATGATTGAGGTGCCTGCCGCGGTCTACCAGATCGGCCGCTTCGCTTCGCTAATAGACTTTATCTCTGTCGGTTCTAATGACCTTACCCAGTATCTGCTAGCCGTGGATCGTAACAATCCGCGTGTTGCCGGGCTCTACGCTTCATACCACCCTTCGGTACTGCTGGCGCTGCAACATATTGCCCATGAGGCGCAGCGGGTTAATAAGCAGGTTTCGATCTGTGGGGAGATGGCGGCGGATCCAGGTGGTGCTCTGCTGCTGATGGCTATGGGCTACGATGTGCTCTCAATGAATGCTAACAACCTACCCAAGGTTAAGTTGGCGATACGCAGTGTGAGCTATAAAGATGCGCTGACGCTTTTGGGTCGCGTCATGCGCATGTCTGATACCGATGAAATTCATGCAGCGCTTAGATCTGCTCTACAAGAGAGCGGTTTGACTCAGCTGACCCGTCCCGAGCTTCCTGGAGAACATTAAATGATCGAAAGCTTGATTCTGTACCTAGTACTTGGTGCAGTGGCTGGTGTTGTGGCCGGCCTATTTGGAATTGGTGGTGGCCTATTAATTGTGCCAGTGCTGATTTTTAGTTACACCTTGCAGGGTTTGCCTGAGGCGGTAGTTACTCACTCTGCTATCGCCACCTCTCTGGCCACTATCGTCGTCACCTCTATCGCCTCAGTGCGGGCACACAATTCACGTGGCAGCGTGCGTTGGGATCTCTTCAAACCCTTAGCGGCAGGTATAGCACTGGGAGCACTTGTTGGTGTTGCTATCGCTGACTCGCTAAGCGGTGCCAATCTTCAGCTTCTCTTGGGTATTTTTGTTACCTCGGTTGCGGTGCAGATGTGGTTCGACCTCAAGCCAAAAGCGGGTGGTTCCCTGCCAGGTAAGTCAGAGTTGGGAATGGCAGGAGCAGGTATCGGTTGTGCCTCGTCTATCTTTGGCATAGGCGGTGGTACGTTGACCGTGCCTTACCTTACTGTGCGCGGGACAGAGATGCGTCAGTCAGTAGGTACCTCAGCTGCTTGTGGTCTGCCTATTGCTGCTGTCTCGGCGCTTGCCTACATCTGGGCTGGCATGGATGCTCAGGGGATGCCTGAATATAGCCTCGGTTATATCTACCTTCCGGCGTTTGTTGGTATAGCACTGGCAAGTTCGCAGTTTGCTAAAGTGGGCGCAAAGCTCGCCCATACTCTGCCACAGAAACGTCTGAAGCAGGTTTTTGCTCTCTTCTTGCTGGTAGTGGGTGCGCGTTTTTTGCTGCTTAACTTCCTCGGGAGTTAACCATGGTCTGGCTACACGAGATTGACCCTATTGCTCTGGGTCTGGGGCCGCTTCAGATTCATTGGTACGGTCTGATGTACCTCCTGGCATTTGGCTCCGCTTGGATGCTCGGAGGCTACAGAGCGCGCAAGATGGGCTCTGGCTGGAGTGAAAAGCAGCTATCCGACCTTATTTTTTACTGTGCCATAGGGGTGATTCTTGGCGGGCGCATGGGCTATGTGCTGTTCTACCATTTTGACTACTTCCTACAAGATCCCCTCTGGCTGTTCGCTATCTGGGAGGGGGGTATGTCCTTCCACGGTGGACTTTTAGGCGTTGTTGCAGTCATCCTTTGGTTCTCTCGCCGTGAGGGGAAAACCCTGCTGCAACTGGGGGATTTTGTTGCACCCTTAGTACCGCTGGGTTTGGCCGCGGGGCGCATTGGTAACTTTATTGGTGGCGAGCTCTGGGGCCGGGCTACAGACCAAAGCTGGGGTGTTATTTTCCCCCGTGCCGGTGACCAATTGGCGCGTCACCCCTCACAACTCTACCAAGCTTTGTTAGAGGGTGTTCTGCTATTTGCACTTGTTTGGATCTACTCCAATAAGCCGCGCAAGCCGGGGTCCGTTGCGGGTCTGTTCCTAGTGGGCTATGGCATCGCTCGCAGCTCTGTTGAATTCTTCCGCGAACCCGATGCGCATTTAGGGTTGATTGGCTTTGATCTGCTATCGATGGGGCAGTTGCTCTCCCTGCCGATGGTTGTGGTGGGGCTGATTCTGCTGCTGCGCCCTGAGGCGAAACGCTGAGGTTGTGGAGTCTGCACTCTTAAGCTGGTAGCCTCCTTTACAAAATATTTTTGTTGGTGATGAATAGATGAAGCAGTATCTCGATCTCTGTCAGCGTATCGTTGATGAAGGCGTTTGGGTCGATAACGCTCGAACCGGTAAGCGCTGTCTGACAGTCATCAATGCCGATCTGAGCTACGATGTTGGTGCCGGTGAGTTTCCTCTGGTAACGACACGTAAGAGTTTTTATAAGGCAGCTATCGCAGAGATGATTGGATATCTGCGCGGCTATGACAACGCTGCCGATTTTCGTGCGCTCGGGACAAGAACTTGGGACGCTAATGCCAATGATAATGCAGACTGGCTCGCTAACCCTCACCGCAAAGGCGAGGATGACTGCGGTTTTATCTATGGCAAAGTAGCGCGTAACTTTCCCAAGCCCGATGGCGGCTCAGTCGATCTTTTGCGCAAAATTATTGATGACCTCAAAGCGGGAAAGGATGACCGTGGTGAAATTCTGACCTTCTATCACCCTGGGGCATTCCACATGGGTTGTCTTCGTCCCTGCATGTACTCCCACCATTTTTCGCTTTTGGGTGATCGGCTCTACCTCAACTCCACCCAGCGCAGCTGCGATGTCCCCTTGGGGTTAAATTTCAACATGGTGCAGGTCTACTTTCTGCTGGCAATTGTGGCTCAAATTACGGGGCATAAGCCTGGTATGGCCTATCACAAAATTGTAAACGCCCATATTTACGAGGATCAGTTGGAGTTGATGCGGGATGTGCAGCTTAAACGTGAGCCGCTAGCACCGCCGACGCTGAAGATTAACCCCGATATTCGTTCGCTCGAAGATCTCGAGACCTGGGTGACCATGGATGACTTTGAGGTTGAGGGGTATGAGTATCATCCAGCTATTCAGTACCCGTTTTCGGTTTAAGGAGTTTTTATGCGTTTGGCGCTAATTGTTGCACAGGGTCGTAACCGTGTGATTGGGCATGAAAATCGCCTTCCTTGGTATCTGCCCGAAGATCTGCGTTATTTCAAGCAGGTGACCTTAGGTAAGCCAATTATTATGGGCCGCAAAACGTATGAGTCCATAGGCAAACCTCTGCCCGGCAGAACGAATATCGTGATAACTAGGGATGAGAGTTGGAGCGCTGAGGGGGTCAAGCTGGCGCGTTCGCTCGATGAGGCTATCTCAGTTGCCGCTGCACAAGCGCTAATCGACGGTGTGGATGAGGCTGTCGTTATTGGTGGTGCGCAGATTTATGAACAGTCGCTGGCATTAGTTGACCGTCTATACATGACTGAGGTTGACGCGGAGCCAGTGGGTGATGCTTGGTTCCCTGAGGTCGATTACACCCTCTGGCGTGAGTTGGGTCGTGAGTCGTACCCCGCGGGCGATCAGCCTAACCGTTACCCCTACGCTTTTGTCGTTTACGATCGCGCGGACGCCTGATATGAATTTGGACCTGCTGCGCACACTAGCCGATGGTGAGTTTCACAGCGGGGCACAGTTGTCTGAGGCGCTCGGCGTCAGTCGTACAACCATCTGGAACCAGATAAAGGAGTTGGCTCCGCTGGGTATCTCAGTCCACTCAGTACGTGGGCGCGGTTACCGAATTTTTGGTGGTTTAGATCTCATTAATGCCGCGCATCTTGAGCGGCAGTTGGAGAGTCTGGATGTAGCGCAACGATTAGATTTGATCGATTTAACCATGCTCTGCGAGTCCACTAATTTAAGTGCGCAACGAGCCAGTGTGAATGGGCATAAGCGCGCACTGTTCATTGCTGAGTATCAGAGTGGCGGCCGCGGGCGTCGCGGCCGAGCTTGGGCAAGCCCCTTGGGTAGTAATCTCTATTTTTCTCTAAGTTGGCCCTTCAGTGGCGGTGTCGCTGCGTTAGAGGGGTTGAGTTTGGCTGTTGGCGTGGCACTTGCTCGAGCCTTGCAGGCTCTGCATGTAGAGGGTGTCGAGCTGAAGTGGCCCAATGATCTACTGTTGTTCGGGCGCAAGCTTGGCGGCGTATTGATTGAGGTGGGCGGTGACCTGTCCGGCGACTGTAGTGCGGTGATTGGTGTGGGTTTGAATGTCGCCATGCCACAAGAGGCAGAAGCACAGATAGATCAACCCTGGGCTGATCTTAAAGGGTTGCTGCCCAAGGATCTAACGCGAACAGATCTGTTAGCCGTTGTGCTAATGCACCTGGTGAAGATGCTGGACGAATTTGCTGAGACCGGGTTCGCAGAGCTGCGTGGCGAGTGGGAATCTGCCAATGCCTTTAAAGATCGGCCAATCTCGCTGTTGATGGGGGATCGTCGCGTTGATGGTCTTTGTCTAGGTGTGGATAAGTCGGGAGCACTGCGTCTTAGAACCCTCGATGGAGAGAAGCTGTATCAGGGTGGCGAGATTAGTTTACGGGCCAACTAATGCGATTAGAGATCGATCTTGGAAATACGCTACTGAAGTGGCGCTTGCTGTCTAGCGAGGTGCGTGTAGACGGTGGTTATTTCGCTCTTGTGGAACTTGAAGCTTGGTTAGCTGAGCAGAGTGCTACGCTGGAAAGTATATGGATTAGCTCGGTTGCAAGTGACAGTATCAACCATCAACTGGCGCAGCGCCTTCAGCTCCACTTCGGTGTTGCGGCTGAATTTGCGCGGGTTACCCAGTCGGCCGCTGGGCTGTTGAATGCTTACGTTCAGCCCGAACGTATGGGGGTAGACCGGTGGCTCGCTATGCTGGCAGCGTGGAATCATATCGGTGGAGCGGTGTTGGTGGTTGATGCTGGCAGTGCAATCACCATAGAGAGAGTTTCTGTGGATGGACACTACCTCGGGGGCTCTATTCTGCCAGGATTTCAGATGCAGCAACGTACGCTGTTGGGGCAGACCGCCAGAGTACGATTCGATCAGGTGCAGGGCGACCCGCTTCAAGGTGGAATTGATACCGCGAGTTGTGTGGCATCAGGTGCTGAATTGGTGATGCGAGGTTTGGCGTCTCAGCTGCAGGAGTTAGCTAAGCAGCTGGTGCAGCCTGGTGTTAACTCCACTATCGTTTTAACGGGGGGGGATGCGAATCATCTGCAGCGTTATTTAAGCGATACCGATAATGTGGTGCTGATTCCTGAGTTGGTTATGGATGGACTAAGTTTAGCGAAGCGGGAGAGGGTGTAATGCTGCGCTGGTTGTTTTTGCTGGTGGTTTTAGCCAACTCGCTGCTATTTTTCTGGTATGCGCAGAAGTACCATTTTGATCAGAGCGGCAGTCAGCCCGACTTTAAACCCTCAGTGTTGCGCCTGCCCTCTGAGCTGCGAGCGGGTGAACAGTTGACGCCTCGGCCGCGCGAGTGTGCCAATTTTGCGCCTTTGACGAGTGAGTTTGAAGCCAGCCGTTTAGTAGAGTTTTTACAGGAACGAGGTTTTGCGTCCGAGTATGAGGCGATGCCTCCTGTCGAGGATGGATTCCGCCTTGAGTACCCTCTGCCCGCTGATGCTGAAGCTCGGATTAATGTGCTCGATGAGCTGGCGCGGGTTGGTTGGGTGCCGGAAAGCCGAGATGGGGCGTTGGTGCTGGGTAGTTATACAAGCGAAGAGGCGGCAGACACTATGTTGGCAACTCTGCCTGCAGCAATTGCTGAGAAGACACGGCGAAAATCTGTACTGCGTGCTTCCGGCGATTTTAAAGTCTCAACGAGCTATCTGGTTGGTTATGAAATAACCAGCGAAATCAAACAACTAATCAGTGATAGTTGGCCTGGAATAAAATTTGAAAAAAATGTTTGTGAAGGGGTTGCAACCCCTTAGGTCGATCAGTAAGATACGCCCCACTTCGTTGCTGAGCCGGTATAGCTCAGTTGGTAGAGCAACTGACTTGTAATCAGTAGGTCCCGAGTTCGACTCTTGGTGCCGGCACCATTTAGCAGTGAAGTTGTGGTGGGATTCCCGAGTGGCCAAAGGGATCGGATTGTAAATCCGACGCGAAAGCTTCGATGGTTCGAATCCATCTCCCACCACCATCCTGATCAGCTGCTTCAGGCGGGTATGGTATAGTGGCTATTACCTCAGCCTTCCAAGCTGAAGAGGCGGGTTCGATTCCCGCTACCCGCTCCAGCTCCAGCGCCGGTTCTCTTGAAGAGATAAAAGCAGCACGGGCAAAGTAAGCAAGATTCGCTCATGTAGCTCAGGGGTAGAGCACACCCTTGGTAAGGGTGAGGTCGGCGGTTCAAATCCGCCCATGAGCTCCAGTATTTTCAAGGGTAGATGTAGAAATATATCTGCCTTTTTTCGTTTTTGACCGAGGATATTAATCGTGGCAAAGCAACAATTTGAACGTAACAAACCGCATGTTAACGTAGGTACAATCGGCCACGTTGACCACGGTAAAACAACACTGACTGCAGCGCTGACTCGCGTATGTTCAGAAGTATGGGGCGGCGCAGCCGTTGCCTTCGACGGTATCGATAAGGCTCCAG
>Ga0209955_1000269_pt1 | contig 19578 bp, 17 predicted proteins | sample SalPonA_A_H2O_MG_FD_185716 | JGI IMG/M metagenome (GOLD analysis project Ga0209955, IMG submission 185716) | Water microbial communities from South San Francisco under conditions of wetland restoration - Salt Pond MetaG R2A_A_H2O_MG (SPAdes)... | ecosystem: Environmental > Aquatic > Non-marine... | reverse complement strand
CCAGAAAAACGCGTTTCTTCTACAAGGATATTCGTACTGGAGAAAACACTGTAGTCGCCATCAACTTTGCGAATGTTGACGCCTAAGTCTAGGCTCACCAAACCATTATCTAACAATTCATAGTACATAACTGCATCGGTTTGATCGATGTTGGCGGTAGCTGCAGTTAAGTTAGAACCGCCGTAAACGTTGATACCGGCGACGCTATTACCTTTAAGTTCTAAGCTGGCGTTACGTAACATGATATTCGGTAGCAGTGGAATCGGATGTTCCAAGGCAATGTAGCTTGTGGCGGGTTTATTGGCTGAAAAGTTATTGCTGCTGTCGCTAGACAAACTGCTCAGAGAACCCGAGGTAGATGTTTTCCAGTAATCACTTCCGATATAGACACCAAGTAATGTGTCTGCTTGACACAGCGATGCAAAAGACACGGAAGATAATACAGTCAAAATGGACAATCCCTGACCGAAAGAAAGTCTCATGAATATTCCCTTTATTGATTTTGCTAGTTCAAGAATGATAGCAAAGTTAGCTTAATAAGCTAGTTAATCTCCTTATTTTGTTGGGAGGAAGAGGTGTCTACGGCATAATAGTCTATCGATTATTGGAGTTATTGTGCTATACGATCTTGTCATCAAAAGAAGCCCCCGGCGCAAGACGGTTGCTTTGCGCGTGTTAAATGCCCGCACGGTTGAGCTCAGGGCGCCCCAATGGGTCTCTGATGAATACCTCAAGGCGCTTTTAAGCAAACGCGAACAGTGGCTTCAAAAAGTGTTGTCTAGTTGCCCTGAGCCCATGTCGTTTCATGATGGTGCTCATTTCATGATCGACGGCGAAAGTTACTTACTGCGATGGTATCAACCGTTGGGCAGAGGGCGAGTGTATCTTTCAGAAAAGGTACTTTTTTTACCCGTCAATAATGTAGAGGCTGCGGCTAAGTCCCTAAGGCAGTATCTTCGCCAGAGAGCAGCAGAGGTCTTACTGGCACGTTGCCAAGAGTTGGCCTTGCAGATGGGGAGAAAGCCTTCTAACGTGCTAGTGAGAAGCTTTACAGCGAGATGGGGGAGTTGCGATAGCCAGGGTGTCATCAAGCTAAATTGGCGTTTAATCATGGCGCCCAGAGACGTGAGAGACTATGTGATTATTCATGAGCTGGCGCATATGGTAGAAATGAACCACTCGGTGCATTTTTGGAGGGAGGTGGAAAGTTGGATGCCTAACTATAAGCAGCATTATCAATGGCTAAAACAACACGGTCCCATACTGTTGGCTGTTTAGTGAATTGTATTCTCTTAGCAACAAAAAAGGCGCCAATGGCGCCTTTTAAGGGTCTGGGAGAGTTAGGCCCCAAACACGAGTTTAAATAAGCTAAAGAAGACAATAGCCATAATCGCGCCAGCGGGCAATGTCACTAGCCATGATAAGAAAATACCGCCAATAACATTTAGGTTAAGTGCACCAATGCCTCTTGCAAGACCAACACCTAAAACTGCACCCACTAGGGTGTGAGTCGTTGAAATAGGTAGGCCGAAGTATGAGGCGACCACAACGGTGGAAGCCGCACCCAATTCCGCTGCAAAACCGCGGCTTGGGGTTAACTCGGTAATTTTCTTACCGATGGTAGCCATCACCTTAAAGCCAAAGGTTGCTAGTCCCGCAACAATACCTGCACCGCCAAGTAATAGAATCCAGGGTGGCATAGAAGATTTAGCGCCAACAACACCGGTTGATACCACGTTAACAACGGCAGCTAGTGGGCCTACAGCGTTGGCTACATCGTTTGAGCCGTGGGCAAAGGCCATGGCGCAGGCAGTGAATACCATGAGAATGGCAAACACCCTTTCAACGTTATAGAAGCGATCATTGCGCTCTTTAGCTTCATCGCGTTTGATGCGGCTAAGTAAATAGGCCCCAAAAACCGCAACTATGACACCCACAATAGCGGAATAGAACATTGCATCACCGATGCTTAGTTTGATACCGATATCTTTGAATACGTGCTTCAGACCCTTTAAGCAGGTCACCATAGAAATAAGGAAACCTACTGCAAACATATAATAGGGGATGTACTTCTTAGCGCGTTCGTAGGGGTTATCTTTTTGCAGAATAAGCTTTTGAACACTTACAAATAGCATGAATGAAATAGTACCGGCGAGCACGGGGGAAACCACCCAGCTCATGACAATATTACCCACCTTGCTCCAGCTGACAGTGTCTACTCCAATACCAAACGCGGCAAAACCAACAATCGCGCCAACGATTGAGTGGGTGGTAGACACCGGCCAGCCGCGCGATGAAGCGATTGCAAGCCAAGTTCCCGCCGCTAGCAAAGCTGAAAGCATGCCATAGACTAAGTAGTGTGGCGTATCGGCCAAGATCATAGGATCAATAATGCCTTTGCGAATGGTGGAAGTGACTTCTCCGCCGGCAAGGTAAGCGCCCAAAAACTCAAAAATCATCGCAATAACGATGGCTTGCTTGATGGTGATAGCTTTAGAACCTACAGAGGTTCCCATGGCATTCGCTACATCGTTAGCACCAACACCCCAGGCCATAAAGAAACCAAAGACGCAGGCCAGGACCAGCAAAATCATGCTGTATTGACTCAAAATATCCATAATTACGTACTCTTAATGCGTGTTTACAGAAGCAGCGTCTTAGCGCGCCATGAACAATTGCATGCGACTACCAACGCGTTGTGCGCGATTTGATAAGTCACCAATCTTGTCGATGATCTTGTACAAGAACATCGCCTTAATCGCAGGAATGTCTTCTTCAATAGCCAATAACTTGCCGCGGATGATGCGTTCAGCATCGTCGGCTAGGCCTTCTTTTGAATCCAACTGATCCAGAATTTCCGTGATGATGGTAATTTCTTTTCCTTTGAAGCCACTTTCCAATAATTCATCGAGCTCATTGATAGCTCGATGTGCCTGGTGGGCTACATGGAGGGAACTTGCAACGAAATTAACGAAATCTTCTTTGATGGGCTCGGGGACTTCCATTTGACGTCCCAGCATTGTACCAGCGATGTCGCGTGCACCATTGGCAATTTTATCTTGAAGTGTGACGAGTTCTAACAGGTCGGTACGGGGAACTGGAAGAAACAAGCTAGAGGGTAGATCGAGTCTAAATTGACGTTTTAAATCATCCGCGCCGTGCTCGAGGTCGCGAATGGTATTGTAGGAAGCCTCAGCTTTGACCCAGTCGCCGCTGGTAGCAGCGTCGATGAAATTAGTGAGTTCGTTACTGCATTCAATCACAGCGGTCATGTGTTGCTGCAACGGTTTAAACGGTGATTTGCCAAACAAATCGGAAACGGTACTTCTCATGATTATCGCTACCTAGTCGATTTACATCGTGGGCATGATAACAGCGCGTACCGTGTTGTACAGTCTTGACAAGTAAATTTGTTTATTTTCCGCGCATTTCGAGTCGTCTTAAAAACTCTGACATTATCTGCATATATAGTTCATCGCCAAGGTATTGGTCTTCTATGCCATGATCAAGACTTGGGTTGTCATTGACTTCAAGCACGTAAGCATTGCCATCACGGTATTTAATATCTACTCCATATAAGCTATTCCCTGCAACTTTAGCGGCTTTCAAAGCAGCATTCAAAACCGCTTTAGGTACTTCAAAAGTAGGCAGGGTCTCAAAGCTTCCTGATTGGCTGCGTTTTTTGCCATGGTTATAAATCTGCCAGTGATTGCGCACCATGTAATATTTACACGCGAATAGTGCTCGCCCGTTGAGAACACCGATTCGCCAATCGTGATCCGTGTACATGAACTCCTGTGCAAGGACCAAGGCTGTTTCCAAGAAAAGTTGTTCAAGTCGTGCTTTTAATTCCTGGCGGTCTACTATCTTGTAGACCCCGCGTGAGAAAGAACCTTCCGGCATTTTGAGGACGAGCGGATACCCAAAAGTCGACTCCAGGTTGTCGAGTGTTGATTCTAAGCTGTCACTGATGACTTCTGTTTTTAAACTGGGAACTTTGTGGTAGCTAAAAGCATCTTGTAAATACACTTTATTGCAGCATCTAAGAATTGAAGACGCATCATCAATGACGACCAAACCTTCGCGTTCGGCTCTGGCAGCAATGCGATAAGTGTGATGGTCAATTGCTGTTGTTTCGCGAATAAAAAGGGCATCGTAATTGGCAATGCTTTGAAGGTCTTCTGCGGCAATGGGCTCTGCAGCAATGCTTAGTTTTCTGGCGGCACGAACAAATCGGTTAATGGCTTCTTTGTCGGAAGGTGGTAATTGTTCGGCAGGATTGACCAAAATAGCCATCGTCCAGCGAGCTTTTTTGGTGCTACTAGTTTTCCACACAACTCGAGTGAAGTTTTCCAGTGCTTCAGAAAAGTATGTTTTTTCTGTTTCGCTCAAATCAGAGGGTGATGTGGCGCGCAAACGAATGTTGAACTTACCATTATGTTTCGCAACAGACATCAATAGCGCAGGACTGGGGAATTGCAAGAAAAGGCGCTTAGCCAGCTTCTGCAGTGCATCATTTCGGCAGGCACCAAAGTAAATAGGATATTCACCGTCGGCAACTCGCTCGTTGGCAGGTACCGTCGTTTCAAGTGTGGATAGTCTAAATTCAAGATCGCTGTCACTGTTGCGAAGCGCGTTGATGGTGCGAACACTGGGTAACACATTGTGCTCTCTAGCTTCTGCCAACAATGAACAGTAATACCCTCGGCTCAGATAGTCTTGAGTATTGCATAGATTAATAATGCGAGTTTTGCCTTCATTAATTTTTGGGTAATCACGAAGGTAGTGTTCAAAGCTTATGGTGGCCTGAGTCTGGCCAAAGTTCAGGGCGTCATTATCGACAACAATTAATGTTTTGCTCACTTGTGGGAGTCCTGCTGCGGCAAGGTCTGTGATTACCCTTTAAACCACAGCGTTCAAGTTGGCGAATGCCATTGGGGACTTGTTGTTGAATGGCAGGAGAGATGCCGCTTCGCTCCTATTCATTCTTCAAATTATGATGTAAAAATGTTACCTGTCAATCAATGTTGAAGCGGATGTTAAATTATTTCAGCAGGCAGGCTTATCGATCTTCATGGTATTTGTTAGTTGCTTTGAAGCGATCGAAATCAGTGCTTCAATATTTTTGGTATTGGGGTAATTGGGTCGGATAATAAAGGCTAATTCTCTATGTGGGCCTGGTTCATCTAGCGGCAGTTTAACGAGGCAAGGGTGAATATCAACTAACTGCTCAAGAGCTATTTCAGGCACAAGCGTACTGCCCATTTTCCCGATGACTAATTGGATGAGGGTGGTCAGGCTTGTGGCGCTGAGGGAGTGGGTAGCTTGACTATCCATTTTACAAGCAGCTAAAGCGTGATCTTTGAGGCAGTGGCCTTCACTCAACAGCATTAATTGATGATCGGCGAGTTCGTCAGCGTGCATGACGGGCTGCCGTGATGGAGCCATGTCTCGGTGGCCTACCCAGTAAAAATTTTCTTTCCAGAAGTTAAATGTGAGCAAACCCTCGCAATTATATGGCAGCGCGAGCACAGCGCAGTCGAGTTCACCTCGCCTGACTTTGTCCACTAAAACATGTGATTGTTGTTCAGCAACCGATAGTTGCAGATCTGGGTATTGTTGACTTAATCCGGGAAGCAAGCTCGGTAACAGATAAGGGGCTATGGTAGGAATCATCCCCATACTGAGTGGCCCACCGAGCACTTTGCCATGAGTTTGTCCCAGTCGCATGATATCTTCGATTTGTACTTGAATATTACCTGCTTTATCAAGCACTTCCTGGCCGAGAGGGGTAATCAATACTTTCTTGTTATCTCGTTCGAATACCGCAAAACCCAGTTGTTGCTCCATATCCTGTAACGCGGTGCTGAGTGCGGATTGGGAGATATTGCATTCGTCTGCAGCGCGACGAAAATGCAGGGTTCTTCCGACGGCGAGGGCGTACTTAATCTGTTTCAGTGAAATCATGCAAGCGCTCTTTGATATATTTTATAGAATTTATGTATAGATTTTACAAATTTTATCAATCAATGCAAGGTCGTTAATATACACCTCATCAAGTCATCACCATTAACCAACTAGGAGACTATTCCAATGGCATTGATTAATACTGCAATTAAGCCTTTTAAAGCACAAGCATTTCGCAATGGCGAATTTATTGAAGTTACTGAAGCAGATGTAAAAGGCAAGTGGGCGATTTTCTTCTTCTACCCAGCTGACTTCACCTTTGTTTGCCCTACAGAATTGGGCGACTTGGCTGATTACTATGAAGAGTTACAAAGCCGTGGCGTAGAAGTTTACTCCGTGTCTACAGACACTCACTTCACTCACAAAGCATGGCATGAGACCTCTGAGACTATTGCGAAAATTAATTACACCATGATCGGCGATCCAACAGGTGAAATCACTCGCAATTTTGAAGTAATGCGCGAGGACCAAGGTCTGGCAGATCGCGGCACATTCTTGGTTGACCCTGAAGGTATCATCCAAGCAATGGAAATTACGGCAGAGGGTATTGGCCGTGATGCAGGTGAATTAGTTCGCAAAGTTAAAGCTGCACAATATGTTGCTGCGAATCCAGGTGAAGTATGCCCAGCTAAATGGAAAGAAGGTGAAGCAACTTTGGCGCCTTCGCTTGACTTGGTAGGCAAAATCTAACCAAGCAGAAGTTACGGGGTGCTTATGCACCCCACATTTTGACACAACGTAAGGAGCGTTAGCATGTTGAACAATGATATTTTAAAAGCCCTCGCCGGATATACCGATAGCATGACTAAACCTGTCAGCTTTGTGCTTCAGGCAGGCAGCCATAGCAAGCGCGCAGAGTTGGTCGATTTTTTACAAAAGTTTTGTGGTGTTTCTGAAAAATTAACTTTTGAAGAGCGCGACATGTCAGACACACTGCGTAGTCCGATTAGTTTTACCTTGTTGAGCGATAACCAGCCAACAGGGGTGATTTTCTCAGGCATACCCGGTGGTCACGAATTTAATTCACTAGTGTTGGCGATGCTACATGCTGGTGGAAGAGAGATGAAGATTGATAAGAGCGTTGCCGATTTGGTGGCAGGTATTGAGCAAGACATGCATTTTGAAGTGTTTGTTAGCCTTAGCTGTCACAATTGCCCCGATGTGGTTCAAGCGCTCAATCAGTTCGCCCTGTTGAACTCCCGTATTTCGTCAGAAATGATCGACGGTGGATTGTTCCAGGACGAAGTAAAGAAACGCGATTTACAAGGTGTGCCAGCGGTATACCTAAACGGTGAAATGTTTGCCAACGGCAAAGTCGATACCGCTATTTTGGTAGAAAAATTGATGGCGGTGGCACCTGCCAAAGCTCCAAGTGATAGCCAGCTGCCAATGCAGGATGTCACCGTGATTGGTGGCGGCCCAGCAGGTGTAGCCGCTGCTATTTACAGTGCCCGTAAAGGCCTTAAAGTGACCATTGTTGCAGACCGTTTTGGTGGCCAAGTAAAAGATACTATGGGGATTGAAAATCTTATTTCTGTGAAAGAAACCACCGGTCCTAAGTTATCTGGCAATCTTCGTGAGCACATGGAAGCTTACGATGTGAATCTTCGCGAGCACTTAAAGGTAGACTCGCTCGAGCAAGGCGACATTAAACGTATCACCTTAAGCTCAGGAGAAGTCATACAAAGTCGAAGCGTTATTTTGGCAACGGGTGCACGTTGGAGAGAACTTGGGGTCCCAGGTGAAAAAGAGAATATTGGTAATGGCGTAGCTTATTGCCCCCACTGTGATGGCCCATTCTTTAAAGGCAAAGACGTTGCTGTGATTGGCGGTGGTAACTCGGGTATCGAGGCTGCGCTAGATCTCGCAGGTATCGTGAAGTCGGTGACTGTACTTGAATTCGGCGACACATTACGTGCGGATCAGGTGTTGGTTGATCAAGCTCGCAAACGTGACAATATTCGTATTATCACCAGTGCTCAAACCACTGAGGTGACCTCTGCAAACGGCAAGGTAGATGGTCTAAATTATATTGACCGTGAAAGTGGTGAATCGCATCGAGTTGAATTGGCTGGGGTATTTGTGCAGATAGGTTTGGTCCCCAATAGTCAATTCGTGGCAGATGTTGTCAGTACCACAAAGCATGGCGAAATCATCATTGATGAGCGTTGCCATACATCAGAGTCGGGTATTTATGCCTGCGGCGATGTCACAACAGTGCCGTTTAAACAGATTGTTATTGCAATGGGTGAAGGTTCAAAAGCGGCGCTATCTGCCTTTGAATATTTGCTTAAAACACCAGTGCCTAGCTCACAAGAGTCAGAGGCAAAAGCTGCATAGTTTCTAGACATATACCCAGTGTCTGTTTATTGAGGGGCTTAGGCCCCTCTTTTTTGACGATTAAATATTGAATTTAAGATACGGGGCGGTCGATTAGTAAATAGCTTTTTCTAGTTGAGAAAGCAATGCACTCACTTCACTCGCCTCATCATGCTGCACATTGATATGCCCCACCTTACGGCCCGGCCGAACACTTTTGCCGTACAGATGAACTGCAATATTGGGATGGTTGATTGCCATTTCTGGAATGCTATCGGTGCCAACAAGATTGAGCATGCCACGTGTTCCCATAAAATGGGGCGCCACAATTGCCATGTTTGAAATACAGCGAATATGGTTTTCGAACTGTGAGGCGGGGGTATTCAGCATACTCCAATGGCCGCTATTGTGAACTCGTGGAGCTAGCTCATTGACCATCATGCTACCATTTACCGCAAAGCACTCCATGGTGAGTACGCCTACGTAGTTCCAGTGATCCAAAAGACGACTAAGGTAGGTTTCAGCTTGAAGGCGTAAATCGATAGGAATTCGTGCTGAGGGAGTAATGGACTGGCGTAAAATACCATCAACGTGTTCATTTTCTATTGCAGGATACATCGCAATATTACCTGCCATATCGCGCATGCCTACCACCGAAAACTCAAAATCGAAAGGTACCATGGCCTCAACTATCCAGTCGCCAATAGCTACATCTTGCAAGGGAAGCTCGGCAAGTTCATCCCATGTTTTAACGCGATACTGATGCTTTCCATCGTAGCCATCGCGACAACTTTTGGCGATATAGCCAAGTGGGCTGTTGGTTGGCTCCTGTGGAGGTGCCGCATAGTCAAAAAAGTCAGTTACCGGGATATCTAAAGCCTTGAGGGTGCTTTTTTCCTTCCATCGGTCGCCGCAGATTTCAACAGCAGAAGGGTTGGGGTGTACCTCGGTGAATTTTGCACAACGGCGCAAAAACTCGAGATTGACCTGTTCTTTTTCAACCGTAAGAACATCGACATCTGCCAGAAAGGCTGATAGCGCAGTATCGTCAGCTAATTCGCTGCGAAGTACAATGGGGCCGAGTTCTTTAACGCAAACCGTGTCTTCACCGTCCTCGCGAATAAAGCTTGCGGTGTGTCCCAATGGTTTAGCCGCTTGAATCATCATTTGGGCGAGTTGGCCGCAACCGTATACCGCAATATGCATTATTCGACCTCAACTGGAACGCTGTCAGTTTGTTTTTGGCGCCAAGCCTCTAAGCGATTGGCTAATTCCGCGTCATTTAACGCGAGCATCTGTGCCGCCATTAGACCCGCGTTGTAAGCACCTGCTCCGCCCACGGCAAGCGTGCCAACAGCAATGCCCCTAGGCATTTGAACAATTGACATTAAACTGTCTAAGCCATCATTAAATTTGCTTTTAACCGGCACTCCAAGTACTGGGAGTGATGTCATTGCTGCTGTCATGCCCGGCAAGTGGGCTGCACCACCGGCGCCAGCAATGATGACTTGTACGCCTTGATCGCGGGCGGTTTTGGCAAAATGTGCTAAACGATCGGGAGTTCGGTGGGCAGAGACAACGTTAGTCGCAAAGTCGACGCCTAGTTCACGCAGTGGATTTATGGCTTCTTGCATGGTTGGCCAGTCAGAGCGCGACCCCATGATTATTGTCACGGGAGCGAAGTTAAGCGTTGTCATATAATGTCTCTCATCGCCAGAGCCAGATAAACTGGAATAGCTACCAATACGTTAAATGGAAAAGTTATCGCCAGCGAGGCGGTAATACTTAATCCGGCATCGGCATCGGGTAGAGCACTCTTCATTGCTGCGGGGACTGCGATGTACGAAGCGCTACTGCCAAGTACCATCAACAGGAAAGTTCCCCCTGCGCTGAGGTTTATAAATTGTGCTAATGCCCAAGCCAGGCCGGCTCCTACTAGGGGCATAAACACACCAAAGGTCGTTAAAAACAAGCCGTAACGCTTAATAGCATCTATTCTCGTAGCGGCTTGCCTGCCCATTTCCAATAGGAAAAGAGCGAGTATACCGTGAAAAAGCTCGCCGAAAAATGGCATTACGCGATCAATTCTATCTCCGGCCCATGCGCCGAGGATAATTCCACCTATTAACAGTACAACTCCCTGGTTCAAAAAGATCTCGTGAAGTATCTCAGAGCGATTCTTATCACCCCAAAAGTTGGGCTTTGCAAGCAGTATTCCTGTAAAGATAGCGGGGACTTCTAGGAGGGCGACAAAAAGTGGTAAGTAGGGTTCGTATTCTAAGTTAATGGATTCTGCTAGTGCGACCGCTACGGCGTAGGTTGCGACACTTACTGAGCCATAGTGGGCAGCAGTTGCTGCGGCGTCTACTTTGGGCAATCCTCCAATAAAACGTAGCAGGGGGTAGGCTAGTAGTGGAAGCAATGCTCCGAATATTATGATTAACGCCGATTTACCGATGACTTCTTGCCATTCGCTTTGTGCCAGTGCATAACCACCTTTGAGGCCGATGGCGAGTAGTAAGAAAATAGTGCAGCTTTTATAAAGGGTTTCAGGGAGGCGTAAATCGCTGCGAAGAAGTTGTGCAATGGCACCAAAAATGAAAAATCCGACAACGATATCTAATTGCATGTTTTACCTAGCCTTAACATGTGCCGGGGCAGGAGAAAATTGCTGCCAAGTGATTTTTAAAGTGGTTGCGATGAGTAGCGCCACGCCTAACCAAAGCATCGAGTTTAGTGCGGGAATAATGGAACTAAATTGCATGCTGATTGAGATAAGTCCCAAGCCAACAGCGAGTGAAAAAATAATTTGGCGCATATTCATAAATATTCTCCTTTAGCATTGGAGATAATGTAATACTTGCAAAACATAAATAAAAATCAATAATTATTATATTTTATATAGAGAAATATCTATGAGTGGTAGTTGGGGAACGTTACGCCAGTTTCAAATTTTAGTGGCAGTGTATGATGAGGGCAGTGTAACGCGAGCTGCAGAGAAGCTCTTTTTATCTCAGCCGAGTGTCACGATGCAGCTTAATAAATTACAAGACACGTTGGGAATTGTTTTGACTTATCCGCAGGGTCGACAAATAAAATTTACCGAGGCTGGCAAGATGGTAGTGGAGCACGCCCGCCGGTTATTAACCGACTACTATGACTTGGGCCGACGTGTGACCCTGCTTAAAGGTATAGAACAGGGTGGCTTATCGCTCGGTCTAGTCACTACAGCAAAATACTTTATTCCCTATATGGTGGGTGAATTTTTACAACAATACCCAAGTATCGAATTTCAGTTTAACTTGGGTAATCGGCAGCAGATTATTGAGCGAATTGGCGAGGATATTGACGATTTTTACGTTTTCAGTCATCCGCCAAAAGATAAAGAACTGGCTACGGTGCCAATGCTAAAAAATCGCTTGGTGGCGATTGCACCGATTGGTCATCGATTTGTGGGGCGTGACAGTGTTAGTTTGGCCGAGTTCTGTCAAGAGCCCATGTTGATGCGAGAAGCTGGTTCGGGGACTCGGCTGTCGATAGAACAGTTTTGCCAGTCTCGCGGTATTGAGTTGAATGTAAGGATGACCATCGAAAGTAACGAAGCAATTAAACATACCGTTATGTCAGGTCTCGGCTTGAGCATCGTTAGCGAGCATGTGCTAAGTCATGGGGGCAGCCAGGGTGTCGCTCAGATAAATGTTGAGGGACTTGATATAAGCAGCCGTTGGTATATGGTTTATCGTCAATCGCGTCCGCTATCGGCAGTTGCTCAGGCATTTCTTCAATCGGCACAAGCCGTGTCGTAACCTACCGCATTAACAAATGTGGTGACAGGTATCTGTTACAGGTTATCTTTTTTGATTTGCGTCATGAGCCAATTTTTGAACTTTTCCACCCCGAGCTTGGGCCTGCCATCTAGGGGTGGCTCAAGTAAGTAAAACTGTGACTGTGTCACCAGTCGACTATCGGTCGCTTTCACTAACAGTCCGCTGTTTAAGTAATCATCCACTAAATGTTCCCAGCCGAGTGCTATACCTTGGCCATTGAGAGCAGATTGAATGACCAATAAGTAGTTGTTCATATTAATTGTGCGGGCTTTGCGATCTGCGAAATCAGGAATGAACTCATTGCACCAGTCAGTCCATGTGATCCATTCTTCGTTTAATTCCAATGACAGCAGGGTTGCTTTTAAAAGATCTTCAGGCCGATCAATTGGGGGCATTTTTTCTTTGTAGCTAGGGCTGCAAACTGGAAAGACGGTTTCATCAAACAAAGGAATCGCATTCAGTGAGGGCGGTGGCGTTTGGCAGTAAAACAAGGCGATGTCGTATTCGCTGAAGCGAACGTTCTTGATGGAATCGGTAGACATCAGCCGAAGATCAACTTCGGGGTGCTGGTCCTGAAACTCACCAATCTTAGGTAAAAGCCAAAACGATGCCATGGCATTACTTGTCATCACCGTCAGTTGTTGCTCGCCTTGCCATTGCACAATATCGCGTGTGGCTACTGAGATTTGCTGCAGCGACTGGTGAACAACGCCATAAAAACTGATTCCTGTGGGTGTCAGAGATAGCGAGCGTTTCTCTCTTACAAACAGCGGTCTTCCAAGATAGGATTCTAATTGTCGTATGGCTTTACTGACCGCGCTTTGAGTTAGGTTAAGTTCTTGTGCTGCAAGGGTAAAGCTCAGGTGACGAGCAGCGGATTCAAAGGCGATAAGGCTATTCAGGGGAGGCAGTGGCTTAATGTGCATCTAAGCGCCTCTTTGCATGAATTTTTTTCATGGATGGATGCCAAAAAAGTCGTTTGTCGTCACAGACTATACATCAATATTATGTCGTTCAACTAAAAACAACAAAAAGAGAGACTGAACATTATGTCTTCATCAAAACACCATATTCCATTAGTGGATTTAGCGTCGGTAAATTCACCTATCGAGCATGCTAATGGTATGCCAAATGCCGCTTATGCGGATGCAAGTTTGTTCACCTATGAGCGGGATCGGGTGCTCGGTGAAACGTGGTCTGGATTGATATTTGGCAGCGAGATTCCAAACGTGGGTGTTGCTAAGCCTGTAGATTTTATGGGATTGCCATTGGTTGTAATGAGAAACCGTGAAGGCGTTTTAAAGGTGTTTCACAATATCTGTAGCCACCGCGGTATGATTCTGGTTAGAGAAGAAACCGAAGTTAAGAGATTGGTGCGCTGCCCATACCATTCATGGACTTATGATTTAGATGGCAATTTAAAAGCGACTCCGCATATCGGAGGCGTTGGTCAGCATGAAGCCAAGGGGTTTGCCTGCGAAAAGCATGGTTTAAAAGAAGTTCGCTCAGCCATCTGGAATGACATTGTTTTTATCAATTTAAATGGTAATGCGCCAGACTTTAATGATTTCATCGCGCCACTAGAGCATCGATGGGAAGAATTCATGGGTCGCAACGGTATCGATATGCTTCAGGTTGCCAATACCGATAGCCATATGGAGTTAACTGTCGAGGCAAATTGGAAGTTGGCCGTAGAAAATTACTGCGAGTCCTACCACCTACCTTGGGTTCATCCTGCGTTAAATTCTTACTCTCCTTTGGATCAACACTACAATATCATCGTTAATGATGATATGTCTGGTCAGGGAACGCTGACCTATAGTCTGTCAGATGTTGCGGGCACGTCACTACCCAAGTTTAGCGATTGGCCGGAGGACAAGCTCCGCCAAGCTGAATATGTTTCACTTTACCCCAACGTGCTGTTAGGCGTGCAGGCTGATCACTTCTTCGCCATTATTCTCCAGCCGCAGGCGCATAACCGCACCCTTGAAAAACTTCAACTTAGCTATGTTGGCGCAGAGGCATCAGGCGATGCTTATGAAGCTTGTCGCGCGGCGGTACTCAATAGCTGGAAGGTGGTGTTCCAAGAGGATATTTTTGCTGTTGAGGGAATGCAGAGCGGTCGTGAATCGCCAGGTTTTAAAGGGGGTGTTTTCTCACCGGTGCTGGATGGTCCCACTCATCACTTTCATCGCTGGGTCGCTGATAAATATACTAAGGATGTAGCTAATGCCTAAACAACCAAAGCACTGGCAAAATTTTATCGCCGGTCAGTGGTGTGATGCCGAGAGAAGTATCGAGGTATTCAACCCTGCTACGGGTGAAGTCTTTGCGAGTGTTGCTTGCGCATCCCTAGAAGATGTTAACAAGGCCATGTCGGCCGCGCGCGAATGTGTAAACAGTGGTGAATTAACGCGCTGTCGACCTACTGAGCGCGCTGCATTGCTGCGACGTATCGCTAATGAAATTCGCGCACTTCAACAACAGGGCGCTGAATTATTAGTGCTTGAAAACGGCAAAAGCCTTGCCGATGCAAACGAGGAGTTCGCGGTTGCAGCGGGTTACTTTGATTATTATGCGGGTATGGCAGATAAAATTGAGGGTAAATCGATCCCCCTAGGGGAAAATTATGTCGATTTTACCTATTACGAGCCCATGGGCGTGTCTGTGCAAATTGTTCCTTGGAACTTTCCGGTCGATGTGTGTGCTCGTTCTCTAGCACCCGCGCTTGCCGCAGGATGCGCAGTGGTTGTTAAGTCTCCAGAAAACACTCCTTTAGCGATGACCTTGTTGGCACAGGCGTGCGAACGTGCTGGCTTACCGACGGGCGCCCTGAGTTTGTTGTGTGGTTATGGTAACGAGACCGGTGCTGCACTCGTGGTGCATCCAGAAGTTGATCAAATTGTCTTTACCGGATCAGTGGCGACAGGTCGCTATATTCTTCGCGAAGCTGCCCAGCAGGCTACCCCCTGTGTCATGGAGCTTGGTGGAAAGTCAGCTGCAGTGGTGTTTGCTGATGCGGATATCGATGAACTTATTGAAAGTGTTCGTTGGGGTATTTTCTTTAATGCCGGACAGGTCTGTTCAGCGATGTCACGTATGTTAGTGCAGCGGGAAATATACGAGGCTGTGGTTGCACGTGTGACCGAGTTTGCTGAGAGCATGGCGTTTGACGACAGTTTTACAGCCGTGATATCGGCGGAACAAAAAGCCCGTGTACTTGCCATGTGCGATCGGGCTCAAGAAGATGGGGCGCGTTTGATGACGGGCGGTAAGAGTCAAGATCGACAGGGTTACTTTGTCGCACCGACGGTCTTTAGCGACGTTTCGTCTAGTAGTGAATTGTTCCGCGAGGAAGTATTTGGGCCTGTTTTAGCGATGACTCCTTTTGATACAGAAGAAGAGGCATGGGCGCTTGCCAATGCCACGGATTATGGCTTGGTGGCAGGTGTATTTACGCGTGACTTAGGACGGGCAATGCGCGCAAGTCGAGCTCTTCGTGCCGGGCAAGTGTTTGTCAATGAATGGTATGCCGGCGGCATCGAAACGCCCTTTGGTGGTGTTGGATTGTCGGGTTTTGGCCGAGAAAAAGGGCAGGAAGCACTTTATAGCTATGTTCGAACCAAGAATGTAGCGATTCGTGTATCCAACAATTAAGAGGTAGATTGCAATGCCATTTTCACTATTAAAATACGGTTTGAAAGACGACTACCCCTTTGAAAAGGATGCAGATTTCCCGCTCCCCTCGGATCTCAAATCGCACTACGATGTAGTGATTATTGGTGGCGGTGGTCACGGTGTGGCAACGGCTTATTATTTGGCTAAATACCACGGCATCACCAATGTGGCGGTGCTTGAAAAAGGCTATCTAGGCGGCGGAAACACCGCCCGTAATACCGCAGTCATTCGCTCCAATTACATGACACCAGAGGGTGTGAAGTTTTATTCGGCGTCGGTTAAATTATTTGAAGAGCTGTCGCATGAATTTGACTTCAATATTATGTACACCCAACGCGGTCAGCTAACCTTGGCTCATACTGATGCCACGGTTCGGGCTTTTAGACAGCGCGCTGAGGTGAACAAGCACTTTGGGGGACGCACTGAACTGATCACGCCCAAAGAAATCCGAGAATTAGTACCGACATTGAATATGAATCCTGCCCACCTGCCTGTTTTAGCTGGCTTGTGGCACTTGGATGGTGCGACGGCTCGACATGATGCTGTCGCGTGGGGTTATGCTAAAGGTGCCACCCAACGTGGTGTTGAACTGCATCAGTTGACCGAGGTGACGGGTGTCGATATCGACAATGGCCGAGTGACTGGTGTAAAGACCAATCGTGGATCGATCAGCTGTGGTTGTGTCGTTCAGGCTGTGGCGGGGCATAGTTCGCTGATGGCAGAGAAAGCTGGCTTTAAAATGCCTATTACTACCTATCCACTGCAGGCGATGGTAACTCAGCCAGTTAAGCCATTCTTGAACCCGTTAGTGAGCTCCTCTGCACTTCACTGTTATGTCCAACAAACCAGCCGTGGAGAGATGGTATTTGGTGGAGGTTCTGATCCCTACCCGCTTTACAACACCCGTTCAACCATGGAATTAAAAGAAAGCTTGCTGGCACATGCCATCGAAATGTTCCCGTTTATGGCGAATCTGCGTTTGCTGCGTCAGTGGGCAGGTATTACTGACATGACTTCAGATTACAGCCCCATTATGGGGCTGAGCCCGGTACAGAATTATTATGTTGATGCCGGCTGGGGTACGTGGGGTTTCAAGGCGACACCTATATGCGGAAAGATGATGGCTGAAGTGGTTGCCAGTGGCGGGAAAATTCCTGACCTTATTGCACCCTTTGCTATGTCTCGCTTTGATACCTTCAAACAAGTCAACGAAATGGGCGCTACCGCAGCGAGCCACTAATGCCATGAGTAAAGTGAGACTATAACGATGAAAATCATGCCATGCCCACTTAACGGCCCCCGCAACATCAGTGAATTTGTTTATGGAGGAGACGTGCGTCAAATGCCCAAACCTCTAGAGTGCACTGATAAAGAATGGGCGGAATACGTTTTTTATTCTGATAATCGTGGCGGTGTCGTTACCGAATGGTGGTTGCACGCACCTTCTGGCTACTGGTTTATCGCGGAACGTCATACGATCACAGACGACATTATTCGAACTTATGATGCGTCTGAAATGTTTAACCAGCGGGTGGAATTTGACCTCCCTACAGCTGAACAAGGGGAATAGTCATGGCGCGCTTACCTGCACCAATGGGCTTGCTGATTGACCGCAATACTTCTGTTTCTTTCAAGTTTGAAGGCAAATCATTTTCTGGTTGCCAAGGCGATACTGTCGCGAGTGCTTTGTTAGCCAATCAGCAATGGATGTTGTCACGTTCGTTTAAATACCATCGCCCACGTGGGCCGTTGACCATGGCCGGGCAAGATGCCAATACCTTGGTTCAGGTTGGCCCCGAGGCCAATGTGCTAGCTGACAGGGAGCCTCTATGTGACGGTCTGTCGGTCACTGGCCAGAACTATGTGGGATCACTCGACAATGATAGGAGTGCGCTGCTTGGGCTGTTTTCTCGTTTTATGCCTGTCGGGTTTTACTACCGTGCGTTTTTCAAACTGCCTATCTTCAAGTCCTTCAAAACATGGCCATTATGGGAGCCAATGATCCGTAAAATGGCGGGACTGGGCGTTCTGGATTTAGACTTTACACCTGAATACTACGATAAATGCTTTTTATTTCACGATGTGGTGGTGGTGGGCTCTGGCCCCGCAGGATTATCAGCTGCTCTCAAAGCAGCAGAGGCTGGTGCTTCGGTTTTATTGGTGGAAGAGCAACCTATTTTGGGGGGTGCACTAAGCTATCATCGCTTTGATGTTGAAGGTGAACAGGCCGATTCACTTCGCAGTGAACTACTCGCAAAGGTTGAGACCCACGACAACATTCAGGTGTTAACTCAAGCGGTCTGCAACGGCTGGTTCACCGATAATTTCTTACCCGTCATACAGGGTAAGCGACTCTATAAAGTGCGCGCCAAAGAATGCATCGTTGCTTCTGGCTCTTATGAACAGCACGTCGTGTTCCGCAATAACGACTTACCCGGTGTGGTGATGTCGAGTGCTGCCATGCGGCTTATGAAACATTATGCCGTAGCGCCAGGCCAACGAGCCGTCGTGTTGACCGGTAACGACGATGGTTACCATGTGGCTTTAGAGATGGCTGATCATGGTATTGATGTTGCCGCGGTCGTGGACATGCGCGAATCGCTTGAAGATGAGCAGTTGCAGGATGTAGTCAAACAGCGGGGTATTGCCCATTATTTCGGGCACACCGTGTATGAAGCGATACCGACAAAGGGAAATAAGCGCGTTCGCGCGGTAGATGTTAGAGCTATTACTGGTCGTGGTGAAGTGGCTACTGACGGCGAAATCATCGAATGCGATGTGTTGTGTATGTCTGCCGGTTACATGCCAGCTTACCAGTTGTTATGTCAGGCCGGTGGTCAGCTAAGTTATGACGATGCAGCGGCAGAATTCTCCTTGCGCAACCTTCCTAAGCATCTGCATATTGCTGGTTCGGTGAACGGTATTCACAGTCTGTCTGCGGTCATTATGGATGGTGAAAATGCCGCCCATCTGGCACTACAAAATCTTGGTCTTATCAGTGGCGATGTTCCCCATCAGGTCCTATGCGATAGACGAATGAACTTTCCCTGGCCAATCTTTAGCCATCCTGACGGTAAGGACTTTGTCGATTTTGATGAGGACCTTCAGGCCAAAGACATCATCAATGCGACTAAGATGGGCTATCGTGACATTCAGCTCGTTAAGCGCTTTTCTACTGTGGGGATGGGGCCTTCTCAGGGAAGGCACGCGGCTTTACCCGCCGCACGGTTGGTTGCTCAGGCAACGGGTCGAAGCGTTACAGAGACTGGTGTCACCACGGCGAGACCGCCTTTTGGTCCAGAGAAATTAGCCCATAATGCCGGCCGAATTTTTGACCCCTTCCGTCGCACGGCTATGCACGAACGCCATTTAGAGCTAGGTGCGAGTATGATGCCCGCAGGCAATTGGCAGCGTCCTGCACACTACGGTAAACCAGACCATCGGCTTAAAGCGATTCAGCAAGAAGCGAGTAACGTCCGAAATAATGTTGGTTTAATTGATGTTAGTACGTTGGGGGGGATCGAATTGCGTGGCCCCGATGCTGCTGAGTTTATGAATCGTATCTACACCTTTGCCTTTTTAAAGCAGCCAGTCGGTAAAACACGTTATGCCGTGCTGACTAACGAACAAGGTGTCGTGGTCGATGACGGTGTTGCATGTCGTATTGCAGAAGATCATTTCTACGTGACCGCTACGACGGGCGGTGTCGATAAAGTGTATCGCGATATGTTGAAGTGGAATGCTCAATGGCGATTAAACGTCGATATTGCCAATGTGACTTCTGCCT
>Ga0209955_1000267_pt1 | contig 19650 bp, 27 predicted proteins | sample SalPonA_A_H2O_MG_FD_185716 | JGI IMG/M metagenome (GOLD analysis project Ga0209955, IMG submission 185716) | Water microbial communities from South San Francisco under conditions of wetland restoration - Salt Pond MetaG R2A_A_H2O_MG (SPAdes)... | ecosystem: Environmental > Aquatic > Non-marine... | reverse complement strand
GTCCATTCACCAAGCGTTACGGTTGTTTGGCCACTTGGGTATTCAGTTGTAGTTACTTCACGCTCGTATGTTTCTGTAATCGTTGTGGTTGTTGTAACTGTGTTTGTTTCTTTATCGTATGTGATTGTTGTTACAGTTGTTGTGGTAACAGTTGTACCAGTTTCATCTGTGGTTGTTTCACTACTTGTTTCAGTTGTACGACCAGTTTCATATTCGTCACCGACCACTGTTTTTGTTTCAGTTTCAGTACGAACATCAGTACGAGTTTCTGTGGTCACCGTTACGATTGGTTCAGGTGTTGGTTCAACTACTTCTGGTTCAACTAGCGCAGGTGGTTCTTCTTGCGTTTGCTGAACTTCAGCATTAAATGTAGTTGTTTCGTAACCAGCAGTTGGGTCAACTTCTGCGCCACTTCTGTCAAGCGCAATGAATGATGAACCACCACCATCTGCTGTTGGGGCTCCTGCGCCTGGTGCGCCTGCGGCTGTTCTTTCACCTACTTGAGTAGGGTCAGCACCCTCTAAGATTGCTTGTTGTAATGCGGCAATATCATCTAATGGGATAGTTGATGGGTCAGCGCCTGGGTCTTGTGCCGCTACCGCTTCATCAGCGATTTCTATTGTTGCGACTTCACCCACAATAACGTCATCTGGGTATATTTCCATACCCTCGTATACTGGGATTTCTTCACCATCTGCGGTGATAATGTATGCGCCTTCGGCGAATCTTTGTACTACTGTAGCCATTTTTGGTTCCTCACTTTATGCTATTATTTAAACATAAAACGATACTTGAAACATTGTACCATAGTACAATAGCGTTAGATTATTTAGTTATATGCTTATGCGTTAGGGTCATAAGTACCAACGGCACCTGATTGTGTTTCTTTGCCTTCGTGTTTGGTTTTATAGTCCGCAATCGCCGCTTTAATAGCGTCTTCTGCCAATACCGAACAATGTATCTTCACAGGCGGTAGTGCTAGCTCTTGTGAGATATCACTATTTTTAATCTCGCCTGCTTGGTCAAGATTCATGCCTTTAATCCACTCTGTTACAAGAGAACTAGAAGCAATTGCGCTACCACAGTTATGTGAGCCAACACGATTGGTAAAATAAACATGTGCTCCGTCTTCCAATTTTAAGTCATAAACTTTACATTGGCGTTCGTCATTTCTTTCCACTCCACGAAGTTCATTGCCGTGGGTTACAGGCTTAATGCTTACTATTTTCATACCGTTGTGTATAAAGTTTTGTATATCTTCTATCGCGGTATCAATATCTTCTACCGCAACACACAATGTATCGTAACCAGCAGTAGATAATTGCTTAGTTCTTCGTTCTACATAATCTGAATTTTCTGACCTATCTTCCATGAATGTTGGCATATTTTTAGTATATACCTCTATACATTTTTTCTTGCCTGGTACAATAAAGTCTGGACTAGCAGGACCGTCTTCTGTTTGAATCCATACTTTGCCGGCAGAATATTTTGCTGCCACATTATGTTCTTCAAACAAGTCAATGAATCGTTGTTCTACGCTTGTAATACGATTTCTATCAATAGATTCCATTCCTTTTTGCCAATTTTCAACATACTCTGGATTGCTCCAGTTTCGTTTTGATGCGTCAGAATGTTTTTTGAGACGTTCCTGATTTGTTACTTTGTATCCTGCCTGATTTTGCGGCAATGTAGAATGGTCAAAGTTTTTGTTATGTTCATACATTCTTTCAGAAAGAATTTCTTTGAATTCTGAACGATGACGAATATTGGTGAGTTTGCGTAACTCATACTCTGTTATTTCGTACAATTCCTGTCCTTCAACTAAATCCTTTGCTAGTATAGGTTTATTGTTAGCATTCCAAAAAACATGCTCGCGGGTACAGATAAGTTTGAATGTATTCGGTTTCATTCCTTCTCTATGTTGCTCTCGTTGAAACTCAACAATCAGCAATTCATCTATATCTACGTATCGGGTAATGATTTCTTTTATCTTATTCGGTATAACGTCAGTTCCGTTCCATGCCAAAACTTCATCGCCAACTTTCAAGTCTTTCATTTTTACGCCTTTAGTAGGCGTATTAACTGTCATGTTTCCAGTGAAACAGCCATATGTTTTGAACTTAGCATCCTCAATGATACCACTATCATTTACTTTAATTTGTAACTGCATTACATCACCACACGCTGGAGCACCTACCATGCCAGTGCCAACACTGTCATCGTTTCTATCTAGCTTGCCTACATTGCGCGGATTTTCATAATGATCAAGAACCTTGTCTGAATAAGCCATGTTATTTCTCCATTAGAATAGTTGAGTATTTCACTCAAGTATTTATACATACGACTCTAATATTACTACCATATCCGTATATTGTCAATGCTAGTTTTTCTATTTCTTCTACGCTGTCGCCTTTGATAGTAGTACGAAACATGTTTTCTACATAGAGTTTATAGTTATTCATTTAGTACCTATTAGTTACATTTTACGGGTTTATCGTTTTCATCTAATACATATGTTTTGCCGAGTAGGCGATGCGAATGCGAAAAAATGGTGTATTGAAGAACACCATCTACGCACTCTGCCTCGTTATTATATACTTGTGTGTATTTTAAATATTCTATGTCACTCAGCGAAGGTTTGGAAATGAATGACAGTACTACTATTGCCACTGGCATCATTATAGCAAATACTATAGCAAACGCAGTACTGGATTTCATTATGCTATCTCAAAGTTGTCTTTGTATTTTTTGTACTCATCTGCTGATTTCAAATCTTCAATGATATCACCAGTCGCTAGGATACGGCGATTGTTTGACAAGCGCACAGACATACTATCAACAATCTCAACCACTTCAAAGTAGTCCTCACGGTTAAAACACTTAATATAATCACCTTCAAATACGATATAATCTTTCATCTTATGCTGCCTTTTTTGCTGGGATGTAGAAGACGCCGATTGGCGAACCATTTACTGAACGAGTTTCGTAATCTTTGATTCGGCTATAAGTGAAGTTTACAACCAGACCATCAGGGTCACGACAAACAACAAGGTCACCGTCAAAATCAATGATTTCACAATTCTGTGTAGGGTACATAGCACCGTAGTTACAGAAGATAGTGTCGCCAACTTTCATATCTTTAAGCATTGTGATTTCTCCTTAGCGAGTGATTTCAGTTTTGATGATTTCTACACTGCTGCCGTTGACACCAGACATAGTAACGTAGTAGTCATTTTCGGTAACTGTGATTTCTTCTTCTTTACAATCACCACCTTCTAGAATGTAAAGCTCACCGTACTCCATTGCTTTCTTCTTAGAACCGAAAGTCATACAGTAACCGTCTTCAGAACCCATCACAATGTAAATCATCTTAACTTCCTCTCAACAACTTATATAATGATCATAAAGTAAGATGCCTTACTTGTCAATAGTTTTTTTAAACTTTTTACGAATATTCTGCGATTGCTTCAAACAATGTGATACCACCATCAAAGTATAATTCTTCAATGTCAGTAGCTAACACTTCAGCATCGTATTTGCTGTAACCTTTTTCAATAACCAGTATGTTGTAAATCTGAGTCCAAATATCCATCATCGTTTCCTTATGCTGTTAGCTCGTATGGCTTGTTCCACTTACCGACATTGATGTTGATGTAGTGACTAGTGTCAAAGTAGTCGGTCATTGCGTCACTGTTATCGTAGTAATCAGCACCGTACATTGCCGCAGTCAACTCATCAAGGAAGTTAGCAATCTCTTCTTCACCCAGTTTACGAGCGTTATCGGCATCGTAGAACTGATTCACATTGTAGTAGCCATCAACTGGGTAGAAAGTGCGATCGTCACGCTCGGCGTACATTTCACGCTGTTTGTTCTCAACACCGAGAAGGTCAAGTTTACCACCTTTAAGATTGACAACAAGAGTAGAGTAGTTCTGAACAGCAATAGAACCTTTCATGCCGTACTTTTTCAGTACCGCTTTGATTGCTGGAGTACGTTCTGCTTTACGTTCTTTGTTCATAAAAGCCATGGTTTCTTTCCTCTCATCAACTTATATAATGATCATAAAGTAAGGTGCTTTGGTTGTCAATAGGTTTTTTGAATTTTTTTGAAAATATTTTAAGTTAGGGTGCCTAGTCTTTTGTAACGGAACTGACTAGGACTTTGGGGGGGTTCTTTGCGTTATTGCAAATCAGTAACCCTAAATCGGCGATAGTCTGAAACTGGACTATCTGTTATTCTTCTATGAGGCAAGTTTCGCTCATCATGTTTGTCTGATAGCATCTCTATATGATGCGAAGATTGTATTTGAAAGAAAATTTGAGTTACTATCAATAACAAGTTCAACACCATAAACACAACAATCATCAAAGGCATACTTTCCATAGTTATTCTCCTTTACCAATCGTCACCATCCGTTGAAGCACTAGAAGCAGCCGTCTGTCCTGCGGTTTGGTCGCCTTCAACTTTTCGTTTTAGCAACTCTAGTTCTAATCGTAGTCTTTCGTTTTCAAGATACATTCTATCTTGCTCCAACAACATGGTTGTTTGACAGTTTATTCGTTGTGATTCAAATGAACCTCTTCCGAATTCAACTTTCATTGTTAGCATGACCTTTTTCTCTTCCGTTTCTGGGTCAGCCACAACACTTAGCTCTAACTCTTTCCCTGAGTTATGAGACCTTTCACATTCTGTCCCTGAATGTGTTTTAAACTTGTCTGTTACATTCGCGGCGGCAAGTGTATTACTTGTATAGCCACAAACGAGAGCAAACACGAGTGATAGTAGTTGGTGTTTCTTCTTCATAGCCCACTGCCTCTAATACAGAGCATACTATTACTTTTCGTTCTTGTTCTGTTTTGAATGTAACTGAAAACTGTTTCTTACTTCCAGGAACCATTTTAAATAGCTCTCTGTCAATAGTCCAATCAGCCGCAGGTGTAACCCCATCCTTTTCAAAAACATTAACTTTTAGTACGATTGGAAAATCAAACTTGTTTTCTATTTTGTAGACCATAGAATGATTTTCGGCGTATGCTAACTCTTTTTGATACCCTGGCGACATTGAGTGAGCACTAGCGTTAATCGCTAGTGCCATCAGTGCGCTCATTAATATAGTTTTAATAAGCATTTATATTTCCTTAGATGTTACAAGTAACAACGTTTACTAGGTGGTAGTTTGTGTTTGATTCAGCCACGTAGCTATCAGATGTTGTTAGAGTATGGTCTATTTTTAGGTTTAGTACGTTACCACCTTCTAGGTTCTGTACAGTAAAGTCGTTACCGCCTACAGCAGAAGTTGGTGATTTGCGTGGGTTTTCCCAAGTTAGAGAAGATTGGTCGTAAGCAACGTCTACTAGATTGTCAGCGTCACCTTGTGCGTCTTGTAGTTTTTTGTTGTTGTCAACAACTACAGAGATAACGTCACGAGTTTTAACACGTACTTGACCGTCACCAGTAGTGTACCAAATACCGTTTGCTTCGTCCCATGCCATTGTACCGTCTTGTACGTTTAGGAAAGAACAACCAGATGGTAGAGTTTCAGTAGCACCTTCAATTTTGAAAGACTCGTTTGCGTAAGTAACTGAAGTAGTTGCCATTAGTGTAGATGCAACGAAAGTTGCGATTGCTAGTTTTGTAAAGTTCATTTTAATATTCCTTTTATAATCAATGGGCACCTTGTTTTCCGTGTTGCCGCCCATCCCGCACTTTAGTCTACTTGACCGTATAGTTTGGGTACCTTGATTATAGTGTCACCACCCCGTAGAAATCCTTTCTACAACACACTTTACAAAAAATCCTTTTGTCTGTACAAAAGTATAATAAGTCATCCTTGTCATCGTTTGTACAATATTATTTAAACCACTTGATATACCATTAACATATGATTTAACTGTTTTTAGTATTAGACATTGGTCTAGTATGTGTTTAATTACTACAAGCATAAATATAGTAATAGGAAACAATATATGCCAAGACTAAGTTTATACAGACCACATAAGGGTAATGACTACAATTTCATGGATAGAAATATTCGTGAGCAATTTGATATTGGCGGCACAGCCGTTCATGTTCACAAGTATTTGGGACCAAAACAAATCAATGGTAGTGATGACCCTAGCGAGCCAAATTATGGTTCTGGTCTAGAAGTTGATCCTTCATTGGGTATTGAAGTGAATCCAGAAGGATTAATTAACGAGACTAAGATACAAGACTTGCTATTCATGGAGAATCGTGACCGTAAGTATGACCCAGATATATATGAGCTACGTGGTGTATATAACGTTTCAGACAATGATTTTGACTTGACTCAATTTGGTCTATTCTTAACAAACGATACCTTGTTTATCACATTTCATATAAACGATATGATTGCTAAACTAGGGCGTAAGATTATGCCAGGAGATGTGTTTGAACTGCCGCATTTGAGAGACGATTTGTTATTGAATGCTGACCGCGAGGCTGTGAATAAGTTTTATGTAGTCCAAGATACTAACCGTGGTTCGGAAGGTTTCTCACAAACATGGTATCCGCATATATGGCGTGTCAAAGTGGCTCCATTGACCGATACACAAGAATACGCTGATATTCTAGGCACAGCAGATGACCCAGATTCATTGAAGAATAAGATTAGCTCATATAAGACTGAGATTAACATATCTAATGCTATCGTTAATAGTGCGGAAGATGCTGACCCATTAGGATTGCCTCTGGCTGACCATTTGTTTGGTGCCGAAAGAGAGCAAGACGAATATGACCATGGCGAAGTTTTACAAAGCGGTGACCAGTTCCCACAAGAGCCTAATGATGGTGATTATTTCGTAAGAACTGACTTCAATCCTAATCGTTTGTTTGTGTATCGTGGGTCTCGTTGGCATAGACTATATGATAATGTCAAGGATACTTCATGGAGTGACCGCACATATAACGCAAGTGGATTTATTGACAATAACAACACCGCTATTGTGAATAACGAAGAGTTTCCTGAAAAACAGGCATTGAGCAAAGTGATTAAACCTAAGAGTGATTTTGAATAATGGCAAAAGAAGTGCTATAGTATCTCTTGAAGAGGACTATATTCTTTGTCTTTAAGATAAATGAAAGAATATCCAGAACGCTCTACCAATGAGCGTTTTTTATTAAGGTCTCCTGGATTATTTTTTTCTTGTAGTTGTTCCACATACCAAGATTTTATTTCTATAGCAATGTTATCGTCTAAAATAAAGTCACATTCATAATAGTATTTTTCATACAACTCATCATTGAATACTTTTCCATTCGTCACTCTATCTAGTATTCCGATGCTTTCAGCATATTCAAGAAAATGTCGTTCTAATCTAGATTGATAAGTCAATGTTGTGTCTTTGTACTTTCTTCTTTTCCATCTTTCTTGGTGTTGACCTTTTTCCAGATTTTCAATATATGTACTCTTTGCTTTTTTTACGGTGGCATGATTGTGCATAGGATTATATTCTATCATTCGTTGACTCTTTCTTTTTTGTAATTCCGACCCTTGATATTTTGTTTCAAAGTATTCACGAACGTAATCTGCTTGTCCATTGCGATGTTGTTCTTTTGCTCGGGCCGACTGCTTTATTCTGTTCTTTAATCCTTCCTCGGAGGCATAAAACTGTTTCATTCCATTCACTCTTGCATCTTGAAACTCGTGTGAGTTTGTATTCAAATCAGTCATTATTTTAGAACGTCTATCCGCATATTCTTGTGAGTTTAACGGAGCTCCTGGAAACTTTTCAGAATACGTTTGTTTAGTATATCCAAGTTTAATTAATGATTTTTCATATATCGCAGAGCACTGTTTGCCCGTCAATAAGTTGGTTATCTTTTCATATGTATGTTCAGGAAAAGCACTATTAATGTCTTTAGGATTTGGTCCATCGTATTTTACATATTTGTTTATCATAAATATATTTATCTTATAGCGGAAATTTTTGCTAAATATAAGAAATAAAGGAGATTTGAAATGGCTAAAGAAGTGCCTTACTTCTATGACCGGCAGTTGAGGAGGTATATTCAACAATTTATTCGTTTGTTTAGCGGATTTAGCGTACAAATGGGCGTCAGTGATGATGCCAAGTTGCCTATTTTCCAACAAGTACCAGTACGATACGGTGACATTAACCGTATGGCGGCGCACATCACACGAGAAAACAGTGAAAACATTGCGAACACTGTTCCATTTATATCATGTTATGTCACTGACTTGTCAATGCAACCAGAACGCCGGGTACATCAACAACACGTAGAGAAAGTACAGGTATATGAAAAAGATGTAGACCCAGCAACAGGACAATATATCAATCAAGTAGGTAATACATACACAGTTGAAAGATATATGCCTGTTCCCTACAAATTGACTATGAACTGTGATATATGGACTTCTAACACTGATCAAAAGTTACAGTTATTTGAGCAAATAGGTGTATTGTTTAACCCTACATTAAATATTCACACGTCCAATGCTCCATTTGATTGGTCGGCATTAGCTTATGTTGAAATGGTTAATAGTATATGGAGTAGTAGACAAGTAGGAACAGGAATAGATGACATTGTAGATGTAATGACTTTAACTTTTGAAATGCCTATATTGGTCAATCCACCTGCTAAAGTTAAACATCAAAAAATCATACACACTATTCTCAGTGAGTTATATAACTTTGACCAACAGAACGAAGATTTGGAAGCATTTGGCGACCAAGAGCCGTTTGACGCAACAACTCTACAATACACGATTGTTACATTTGAAAACAAACAAATGAAATTTGAAAATAACCGAGCGTATCTATTAACTAGCAGCGGCAACACAATTGATGTAGAAACCGGAGATGCTTTAAATTGGTCAGAGGAGTTAATACCATTCGGCAGATTGCGAGAAGGCATTAGTCAGATTCGTATGCGAAAAAGTAACAATCCTACTAACAAAGATGCTGATATCATAGGAAGATTAAGTTTTGACGCAAATAACGAAAATGCGTTAATAGTTGACATAGACATTGACACGTTACCATCAAATACTATTCCTAATATAACAGGCGTAATTGACCCTACTAAAAATTATCCTGGAGATGGCAATGTTCCTGCTCCAGTATTGGGTGATAGATACTTGATAATCAGAGATTTGCCATTAACAGCAAATTGGAACAATATAGAAGCAAGTACCAATGATATATTAGAGTATAATGGTAGCTTCTGGTATGTATCATTTGATGCGAGTAGCGTAGAAGCTCAACAGTTTACAACTAACAATGCAAGCGGTGACCAATTAGAATGGAATGGTACTGAATGGTTTAATAGTTACGAAGGCATTTACAAGGCTGGATATTGGCGTTTATACTTATAATACGAGAAATTAATCATGGGCGATATTGCTTTAGGAAAACAGGACGTAGATTGGATTAAATACAACATGCATTTGTGTTTGGCCGAACTTGAATATTTTAAAGACTCCAATGAAATTGAAGTTATACATGATGTTGATGGTGAAGGATTATTCTCAAAATATTCCCAAAGTTGGATTGAGAAAAAATTACCTAAATTGAAATCTGTGGTAGCGGAGGTAAATTTTTTTTCTATGACAACATTTGGTTCGCATCTTCAGTTTATTCAACAAGATTATCCTAATATAGAAAATGTGTACATTGTTTTGCCCACAGAACCATATTTAAATCCGGCATTCGGGACACAGGAGCGACTTAATAAATGTAACAATAGTTTGTTCAATATTCAATATACATTTAATGTACATCTGATAGGATTTACTAGACCTATACAAAAATTAAAGCTAGAGCCGTTAGATGCATTGAGATTACTAGACCACCTTATGAATTTTTATTGGACCATAGATACTTTCACTGAAAATGATTATATGAATCCTACTGACTTGTTACTTTCAACATGGTTCGACCCCATAAAAGAAGCATGTCCTATATTGAATGACGAATACATTATTCAAAGATTGAAACAAAACATTAAGATAAGAAAAAATTTCACATGATTACAGCTAGCGGATGTATATTTCTAGCACTGGACACAGGCAGAGTATTACTACAACAACGAAGTGGCAAATCAAGTCATCCCAGAACTTGGGCGTTTTTCGGCGGAAAAGCAGAAAAAGATGAATCACCATTCAATGCTCTATTACGAGAATTAGAAGAAGAGATTGGTGTTATACCCGATGTTCAAAAGATTCATCCTCTCCACAAATTCACTAGTCCAGATAAAAAGTTTGAATACCATAGCTTTTGTGTAACTGTTTATGAAGAGTTTATTCCACAGTTAAACAATGAAAGTGACGGTTATTGTTGGGTAAAGATTAACAACTGGCCTAGACCATTACATCCAGGTGTTAAAGCACAGTTGTATAATAAAGAGTTTATCAAGAAAATAAAAACCATCCATGAGACTAGCCCGATGGATGGTTCTAATTGGTTAGATACGTTTAACTAGTCGCCTGTACGAATCTTTTTCTTCATACTTGCTACGAACTGTTCACGTAACCATTCAAAGTCATTGATTTTGTTCAATGCTTCTACATCGTTGGCAAACTCTTCGCCATATGCCTTACCTTCTAGAGCACCTTTGATACAGTAACGACCGAAACGGCCACCATTGTCAACGGTTGTCCATGCTTCTAGACGGTCAACGGTTTCTTGCCTAGGTGTTTGCGTCTGCTGGATGCCACTAGCTAGTTTGACACACTCACGGAACGCTGAACGCCATGTGCGGAACGGGTCTTTGTTGAATCGTGTAATACATGCCACATCACCTACAGGTTGATAGAATGCCACGCCAGTTGTAAAGTCTGGTAGCTCATGTCCCATTTCAAGTAGTTGTTGGCGTGGGAATAGTTTCAGACCACCAAAGCCGTATTCCAAATCGTTGATTGGGTTACGGGCTGACCATACGTATGTTGTATTAGAACGTTTATCTGCTGGTGGAACATAATCAAAGTTGAAGTGACCGAGAATGTCTGCATCGGCATCCACAATCCATACCATTTCAGTTTTTGCTAGCTCGGCACATTTTTTATGTGCATTGCCAATGCCTTCAACGTTTTTAACGTGCTGAGCATGAGGGAAGCGCTCTTTAAGTTTTAGGAAGTTACTATCTGCTTCTGCTTCATGAAACGAAATCATGAATATATCAAAATCAACTTCGTTGTAGCTTGCTTTAATTTTATTCCGCATTGAACCGTGTGCCACGCCACCGGTAGGCACAAGTCTAACATCACCCCATGAAATAGGATGACCAGTACGTTTCACGACTTTAGGAAATTCATGGATAAAATTATGGCCTAAATCACTGGGACGATAATGCCAAGGGAAATCAGAACGCACTTTAGCTGCCTCGTCAACAATCCAAACCATGTCGGATTTTCCTTGATATTCTTGTGCCATGCGAATTAATTCATCCGCATCAGTGACTCTAGGCGCGGTTATAACAGGATAAGACTTAAAGATATGCTTTTTGAGCCTATCCCATGGTGTTATTACACTCTGTCCTTTAAAATCAAATAACTCTGATCTTTCTAAGTTAATCATTACAATCGCCTTTTAATGTAAACGGACGAGTTCCTACGTGTGCTATCTTTTGACTTAGCTCATTTTCAATCCATACTGTGTATCCTGCTTCTTTTGCTTTGCCACAAAAGTAAACATCTTCGCCTACTAGATTAGTATAGCCTTCATTCCAAGTTACACTAAAATGCGGTCTAGTCATACTTTCTATGACTTCACGCTTAACAAGCATACAGCCCATGCCGACGGCATACGCTTCTTCTATACCAGTTGTACTGAAAATTCTCATGTCTAAATCACGTTCATCTTTAAACGCAACTGGACGATGAGGAGGTACTCGTGTACTATAGTTACATGCTATGATATCTTTATCATAACTTAGTAATGCCTCTAGTACATTGGTTGGAAACTTCATATCTGAGTCCAACCATAAAATATGTGTGCAATCTGTTTCCAATGCTTCGTCAACTAACTGTTGTCTTTGCATTGCTACTTCGCTGCCCATGACCATATGTAGAGAAACCTTTACACCAGCCTCGCCACACTTTTTTGTAAGCATGGAGAGACTGTATGTAAAAGCCGCTGTCACGTGGTCGCGCACAGGAACGCAGATCGCAACTTGCGATTCCTTATTGTTCTTATAATGGAACTTAGGAATACTTACCATGAACTATCCTTAGTCGGCTAGTTCATCACCAAGTTCTGCTTCAATACCGCGAACTTGCTCGTTTAGGGTTTTCGCTAGAACAGTAGCAGTTTTTACACAAGCCGCGAATGCTTCGTCAGATAGCGCAGTCATATATGCCATGTGTTCTGGTTGTACTTTACCGATTGTAAGAATGTCTAGGGCAGCTAGTTTGCCTAGCTTTTGTACCCAGTATTCTTCTTCAGATTCTTCAATCTTTGCAACTAGGTCTTCTAGTGCGCCATTAGCAGCAACGAAGTCAGCCGCAACTGCTTCTAGTACTGGTAGGTCTGGATGACCTGAAGCACGAGCTTCAGTTAGGTCGTTTAGTAAAGATTGTGCCTTGCGGGCTAGTGTTGGTTGTGCGCCAAGCACAAACGTTTCAATTTCAAAACGTGTACGAATCATTATGTTTTCTCCTGTGAATTATAATGAATATATTTGTAAGAGTTTACAATGTAATTATAAAGTAAAAGTTAGGGAGTGTCAACCACTCCCTGATAGTTTCAACTATCTTAAGCAGAAGCACCCGTTGGATTAGGATTCTGCCAACCACCGAATGTAGCTGATAGCTGAATGTTTGTTGTCACAGATGGTGATATATATGTACCGAGTTGATACAACGAAACTGTGCCAGATAGACCAAAATAGTCTCTAACTTGACCCATCGTGATTGTTTGACCAGTAGCTGGTAATGCCATAGGATTCTCCTAGATTATATTAACGTTAATATACGGGGCGGTCTGCTCCGTACTTTTATTTATCTTTAAGTTGCTGTATTTCTGCTTTAAGTGCTTCAATCTGAGATTGTTGCTCTTTCATTGCTTCAATCAACAGCGGTACCATTTTTTCGTACTTGACTGTTAAGTAATCTTCGCCGCTCGCGCTTTTACCTTCGGAAACATCAAATGGCGCTGGCGCAACAGCTTCTGGTAGTACTCGTTCAACATCTTGTGCAAATACACCAACATGTCTTTTTGACATATCGTATCCTGCCAACTCATTAGCAGTTTGATTCCATGTATATGTCACACCGTTCAATGATAACACTTTATTCAATGCGTTGTCAATACTTTCTACATTTTCTTTTAGACGTTTGTCCGAAGCAAATGCGGTGATATCTCCTGTAGATGTTAATGGAGCATTGAAATAAAATCCGGTTGTAATATTCGTGTATATATGTGCCCATGATGTATTTGCTGGGCCAAAATCAATATAACCACTCGCAGTAGAGTGTCTTAAACCGCCCCACGCATTAACAGTGCCACCGTCAATATTATTCCAAGTATGATTGTGACTATCGTCAGCAACAGCAACCGTCAATGTCACATTTGATGAACCATCAATGCTAACAGAACCACTAGTATCTCCGGCTAAAGTGATTGTACGGGCAGTTGTCCATTTATCGGCACTTGCTACCGCTCCGCCTGTTACACCAGAAGCAACAGAATCCACATATGCCTTTGTTGCCGCATGATTAGCAGCCGTTGGGGCACCAGACAGAGTTAGTAATCCTGTCATTGTGTCGCCAGATTTTGATACCTTCGTAGCAATACTGTTGGTAACAGTAGTAGCAAAGTTAGGGTCATCACCTAGAGCAGCGGCTAATTCGTTTAATGTATCTAATGTACCAGGAGCACTAGCAATTAAATTAGCAATAGCAACATCTGTATAATTATTTGATGCTGTAGCATTAGCAGATAGCAATGAATTTACTTCTGTTTCTGTGTAATATCTACCATCGTGTGTATGTGAATCATTTGCTACCGCGGTGACCATAGTAACACTAGTACTACCATCTATATTCACTGAGCCAACTACATCGCCACTTAATGAAATTGCTCTAGGAGTTGTCCATTTATCAGCACTTGCTACTGAGCCTCCTACAACTCCTGAAGCCACTGTATCTACATATTGTTTTGTACTAGCGTGTAGATTTGAGGTAGGATTACCACTTAATGTCAATGCTCCGGTCATCGTATCACCAGCAGTATTAATAAATCTACTATCCGCCTCTGATTCTGTGTAATAACGACCGTCATGCGTATGACTGTCATTGGCAACCGTTACCGAGAGTGTGGCGCTGTCTCCAATGGGAATAGCGCCTGTTGTACCAGAAGCATCTCCTGATAAATTAATTGTAGGAGACGGTACATTGGCAACATTTGTCCATTCAACTTGAACAGGCTCAATCAATGCTTTCCATCTATCGCCGTCCCATTGCCATTTTCTTTGACCCAGTGTTACAATTTGACCTAATGTAGGGCTACTTGGAAAACTAATTGCCATTCTTTAACTCCTTGATCTCTGCCTTTAATGCGGTAATTTCTTCTTTTAATTCTTTTATAGACTCAATAAATAATGCTGCCATATTACCATACGCAACAGATTTCAATCCTTCTTCGTTAGTAAGTACTAACTCTGGAACTATTTCTTCAACCTCTTGTGCGATAACACCTATGCTGTCTTTTTGATTATAAACATATGATGTACCTCTCATTTTAGAAACTTTATCAAGTGCCGAATCTAATGTTTGTATATCATGCTTGAATCGTCTATCAGAAAATGCTGTTACATCGCCAGTGGCTGTTATATTTCCTTGTACAACAAGGCTGCCAGTCATGGTGTCACCAGTAGTATTGACATATCTTGAATCAGCTTGCGCTTTTGTGTAGTACTGAGTGTCGTGTGTATGGCTATCATTTGCTACTGTGACAGTAAGTGTAGCATTGCCTAGATTAGTGAATGTCGCTGAACCACTAGCATCGCCCGCAAGTGTTAGTGTTGGGTCAGCCGTAGCAGTAGTAGCGATGGACACATTGCCTAGATTCGTCATGGTGCCAGAACCAGTCACAGCGCCAGTCAATGTGATTACTGGGTCATTAGTAGCAGTTGTGGCAATTGAAACATTTCCGTTAGAATCAAATACACCAGAACCAGTTACAGCGCCCGTTAATGATACACTGTCGCCTTCTTGTACAGCATCAGTTATTCCATAGCCAGCAACAGTTGTTGGTTTATTCGTGGTATTAGTCCAACTTAAAAGGTATGTACTATCTAGTCCATCCAAAAAGTCTGCGTTTAGATTGGAACCAGAACCAGAAGCTAAACTCGCGGATGCTGGACTTGCTTCTACCCATGTTCCAGCATATCTAATGTTAAGTAAGCCTTCAGCGCTATCCCACCATAAATCACCATCTACTATACCTGTAGGAGCAGTATCCTGTATAAACGTTCTATATTGTTTGGCATCTAATGCCGCCTGGAGTCCATCAACATTTGAAATAATATGATTGTGACTATCATCTACCACGGCCACTGTTAAGGTGAAATCTGCCGTACCATCAAATGTTGCCGCGCCTGTCGCATCTCCAGCTAGATTTATAGTCCTAGGTGTTTCCCATTTTAATGCGCCTGCTGATACACTCGTTGAAATCTCATTTTGTGTAAATAAATTCGCCGCCGCTAATGTATCTGCGTCACCTTGTATTCTGGCATTTTCTTCTGTTAATATGAGATTGTCTGTGTAGCTTTTTGCACTTGCTAGTGAGGTTGTAACAGATGTATCAGTATAACTATTAGCAGATGCCAATGTTGTACTATCACCTGTTATCCTGTCTGAGATCTCAGTATTTAAATTAGATTGAAGTGTGTTATCATTTGCTAATCTCGTAGCGGCTTCGGCATCAATATTATTTTGAAGAGTTGTTGCCGTATTATTAACATATGTTGTAAGATTATTAATTTCATTTGTATTATACGCAAATGATGATGCATCCAATTGACGAAGTGCGTCATTAATACTTGTGAAATTGGTACCAATATACGAATTTGTGCCATACACGGCAAATGGATTAGGCGTATATGAACCAGCACTATCTATAAATGTTTTAACACGAGTATTTGTGTAGTATAAATTAGAACCTTCTGCTATATCATCTGTAGTTAATGCTGATATTGTGTTATTAATCGCAGTGGCTGTCGCATCTGTATAAGCATTTGCAGTAGAAAGTGTAGTAGAATTTGAACTTGTTATCAAATTCGTGATTGTTGTTGCGAAGTTAGGGTCATCGCCTAGAGCCGCGGCTAATTCGTTTAATGTATCTAATGCTCCGGGAGCACTATCTATCAAACTTGTAATCGCAGAGGATATCTGACTATCAACATAAAACTTGTTTGCAGCGTTTGTGTCGGCTAATGGATTTGGAACAACAACCGATGTTTCAATGGTAGAATCCTGCATTGATACATTTTTTAATACTACATTTCCAGCAATAGAATCTATGTCTAAAACAAGTGTGTAATTATTAACACTGTTTATATTGTCGCCGATTGCTAGCGTTTTTACAACTGCATCAGAAGTATCCAATACAATTTCATTATTAATAACTTTAAAAGCCACGATTATTCTCCAAATTCAATCATATTGTATTTATGCGTTTAGACACATTAAAAAGCCCTCATAAGAGGGCTAAGATATAAGAGCAAAGTTGTATTTACACCGTTAGCTCTAAATCAATAGCGTCTACTTCCGCAACAGTTGTGGCCGCTTCAATAAGTGCCTTTTTAGTCCATGAGTACACATAAGCATTCTGAATCTGTGTGCGTATCAAGGCATCCAAGTTGTTCAAATCGCTGTTTGACAAGTTCACATTAACATTGTTAGCCGTTCTCCAGTATTCGCCTGTAGGCAATGCGTTACCCGAGCTAGCCGATGTTAGTAGCGACATAATCATAAGAATATCCCACTCGCTTACGGTATATTGATTGCCTTTGTATGTCACATTTGAAAACTTGCGCTTGTCTCTTTCACTATCTACCATAGCCTTTGCTACTTCTTTTGTCATGTCCAAATCAGACTTTACTGGTGCTGGTTGAACGGTAGTTGTTTTCATATTATTCACCATGGTAGTAATATCGGTGCCTAATATTCGTGCTGTCAAATGAATAATGATTTGGTCAGTAGTATATGTATCTTCTAACTCATATTGGTCGTATGCCTCGTGATTTTTTTCTAATACACGATACACTTCATCCATTTTGCCTATATTGTATAGATATGTTTTATATTCTTCCTTATGTACGGTTGTGTATTGTACAACTTCACTCCAATCAGTACCATTCCATACTGATTTAGCATGTGGAGGAGCAGATGATTCTATTGCTCCAGGAGGTGGCGTGCCATCAAACGCTCCTAAATATTTGCCGTTATTGTCTCTGTAATATTTCATTTTATGCCCATGCCTTTACTATTAGTTTCCAATTAGCATTAGTTAGCAATGTCGCTGAACCTGTGCTAAAGTTAGGTAATGTGAATACATTTGTGTCTGAGTTTAATCGGAGATTAATGTATGTAGAATCTGATACCGCCGCAATAGATTCAGAATGTGATAGAATAACTTCATCATTTACGCTGTAGTTTGCTTCGGCCGTTACACATTTTAGCAAGAACTCGACCAATACAGGCTTAGTACTTAAACCATGTGTTAGTTGTACGCTACCACCACTTACTATTGTTATATCAGAAGATACATAACTTTCAGTTATTACAAGCTTCGCATTTAAATCAGTTTGGTCAGCTAATGTGCCGCTTATATCACCCCAACTAATAGAGCCAGCACTACCCGTTAAATCAGTGTCATTTACCCATACTGTACCATTGTATTTTAGTACTTGTCCGGTAGTCGGTGAAGTTAATGTAACATTACTTAAACTTTCTAGTTGTTGATTTGTTATACCTGTTAGATAACCTTGACCTGTTACCCAGCTTTGTGTTGCGTATCCTGCCGCATTGTGATTGCCCCAACCAAATGCTGTATTCCAGTTTGTTTTGTCAGTATTTGTTATACTATATGCTGGACTTGCGGTAAATACTGGGTCTGTCTCTGTATATGAAGTCATGTATGTCTGACCTTGGACCCATGCTTGAGTAGCAACAGTGTCACCATTTACTTTCATTGAACCCACATTGATAGGCGCCAGTGTGACATTTGCTGGATTAGCATCATTGCCAGATAATGATGTGTAGTTGTGTATTAAGTAATATTCTTTAGTACCGCTGTCTCTGAATAAACCAGTGTATGTGCTGGCAGCCGTTTTGGCTAAAAACCCAACATCAGATACATCCGATGCGGCATCCTTGTTAAGTATAACAAGAGGGTCAGAAAATCCGGTATCAGTTGTGTTCTGATTTGTTAAGTTTATCTTTCTAAAAGACATACGAGTTTCTCCGATTTATACATATCTTGTATTTATACGAAAAAAGGAGCTGATTACCAGCTCCTTTGACATTTATAACATTATATGTTATAATTTAGAACGAAGCTCCGCATTTTCTGCTTCTAGTTTTTCAACTCGTTCCTTTAGCTCTTTCATAGCTTCAATCATAACACCCATCATGTTGCCATAAGCAACTGACTTAGTGCCCATTTCATCATCGGCTGTGTGTACTACTTCAGGAATTACTTGTTCTACTTCTTGGGCAATAACACCTGTGCTCGGTTTATCGTCTTTGACATAATTGACACCACGCAATTGCGATACTTTTTCAAGTGCGTTAGGAATAGTAACGATATCGGATTTCAATCTTTCATCCGAAAATGCAGTAACATCGCCTGCGGCTGTCATGTTTCCTGTTTGATTAAATGTAAACTTGGATGTTCCAGCAAAATCAAATGTGAAATCATCATTCCCTCCTTCAGTGTGAAACAGTCCGTAATTAGTAGCACTCTGAAGAACAATCATAGGTTTTTTAGTGCCAGCAACATATGGAACTTGCACAGCGCCATTTGCCATGATAGGCTGTGTGAATGTTATAGTGCCGCTCGCTGTGTCGGCAGTGTCACTTCTTAGAAAGGAAGAACCTTGAATGCCATCAAGCAAGTCAGCATCTAATCCTGAACCTGCTCCATCATTTGATGAATGCCATGCTATACTACCTCCAATCGTAGTACCTGTTTTTAGTTTAGCCATTGTTTTCAATCTCCGAAATCTGTTGCAAGATAAGTTCTACCTCATCTTTGTATTGGTTTTCAATAGCATCCCTTTCTTCATCAGATGCTTCATTGATAGTTGTTAATATAAATCCTAGTTGATTTTGTAGTTGTTCCAGTTCCATTAACTAATCCTCGTTTGAATAACGCCTTTGCGTTTATATCTAGTATCCAGACCATTACATCCGTCTTCTTTTATCAAGCGTTGTCCTTTGCCAACTGCTGCATACGGATTACGAACTTGTCCAGTGCTAATATTCCATATATATAAAGAACCAGAATCTTTATTCCATGCTTTTGAACCCATACTCACAAGCTGATTGCGTAGATTAGGATTAGCATTGTGTCTATCTTCTGTACCTATAGCATCAAATGATGTTAGTACCCAAAACTTGTCGCTTGTTATGCCAGCCAATGCTGTTGCCAAGCTATCACATGCTG